>Ga0207670_10000066_pt1 | contig 74678 bp, 93 predicted proteins | sample KBSS23HmetaG_FD_184339 | JGI IMG/M metagenome (GOLD analysis project Ga0207670, IMG submission 184339) | Switchgrass rhizosphere microbial communities from Kellogg Biological Station, Michigan, USA - KBS S2-3H metaG (SPAdes) (version 2) | ecosystem: Host-associated > Plants > Roots >...
GGCCTCCAGCATGGCGGTGTTTCCTTGACCCTGCATGACTGCCCCGCCGATTTGTTGAGCGAGCGGCATCAGGGTTTGGAGGTGGATCATGTGATTGTCACGCGGAGACACTGGCACGGCCTGTCCTTGGACGAGCAGGTTTGATTCGAGTTGCTGTTGTCGGTGTTGCTCCGCTTCCACGCTCGGATCGTTATCCGGCAAAAGCACTCTCTCCGCAAATTCGGTTCCGACTCGGGCCGTGAGGTCTTCAAGTTCGAGGGCGCGTTGATTGTAAAGCGGATTTCCTTTTTTCTCCGTGGCTACCATCGCAATCATTTGCCTTTCGAGTGGAGTTAAGTCCCGGATCGTGCCGGCCACTGGATAGTTTGCAAGCTCAGTGATTTCTTCCCGAGTCATTGATTTTAGCAACTCATCTTGAGCCGCTTTCGCGTCGTCCTCGGCGGTGTCGGAGTCACAGATTCGTTTCTGCATCGCCTGGATCATGTTCACAAACTGAGTCATGAATCGGCTAATGCGATTATCTTTTCCTTCCTCTTCGCGAGCCGCCAAAAGATTCCATGCGGCGGGAGAACGAAAAGCCTCCCCGCTCTGCATCTGCGGCGGGCTCGTGTTGCCGATGAGTTGGTCTATGAGTGCGCTAAAATATGCGTCGAGCTTCAGGTTCGGCTCAACGTTTCCGTCGAGGCGTTGCTCCAGGATCGTCCAACCGTTCGGGAAAATACACGTCATGCCAACAACCGACATCTTGAAAGTGTGCAGCCGCTTTATGTCTCCCTGGATGGGGATTTTCCCGGACATGATGGATCGGTCCACGATTTCATTCCGGTTACGGTCGATCATTCCGGCCAATTCGTAAATGTCGCGACCGACGCCTTTGCTGCCGTGAAGTGTTCCGTTGCCTTTCTGATACGTGTAGAACGTGAGGCATTCCTGCATACTCGGGAAACGGTCGTCCTTCGAAAAAATAGCCGTCATGCTCGGGCCGGCGAATTGGTAATGACTGACCTTCCCGGTTACTTCGCGTGCGAGGAGATGATAAACCACAATGACAGACGCGCCTGCCATATAACTTGCGCCGATGGTAAGCTCGCGAAGTGCGTTCTGATACCAAAATTCTAGGGTGCCGCCAACGTTAAGCCGATCACGAATTTGAACCGGGCTCGCGTTGTTGATCCCGGTAATTGTTTCCTCGATATTGTAGCCGGCTGAGGAAGCAACTTCTCTGTCCTCGATCTTTGCGAAAAGTTCGTGTGGCAAAAGCGTTTCCTTCAGGATCATCACCTGACAAAAAGTCGAGTCCTGTTTTGTGCCGTCCGGGGCGAAGGATTCATCGAATTTGAAATGAAGCGGGAACCACGTAAATTCATCGAGCCACGCGACGGTTGAATAACCGAAAAGAGCGTTGTTGAATGCGATGTCTTCAAGAAGAGTCGTCCATCCTTTTCGTCCGCGAATCGTTCGCGTGATTACCTCTCGAAAAGTTTCCGTTTTGGCGGCTGCGTTTTCCCACTTGTTGCTGAGGCTGGAGCTTGTGAGGTATTTCAGTCCATCCACCGCTTGAGTAAATCTCGGAGCAACCTTGTCGATCATGGACGGCATCGGCTTGGTCGTGAAATTCTGCTTCCATGCGAGTCCCTCCGCTTCCAGTTTGTAGCTGTCGAATGGCCGCTCTGCATTATACTTCGCCAGGATACGCGAACCGACTATCGAACGGTTCCGGCCTGCCTGGATAATCAACTTCACAATGTCCCGGCCCATGTTGGCGTCCTTGATGGATCGCTGAGTCGGCTTGCCGGCTTCGTTAATCTTCGGAGATTGAACGATTGTGCCCGGGTAGTCTCCCGATGGATATTGAGTGCTGAAAACAGCAGAGTCGCTAGGCATATCTTGCTTCTAAGTAGTGCGTTTGATCCAAATAGACCGCCATTTTCTTTTCGGGCAGCTTTCGGTAGCCAGAACTATCTTCAAATCGGTGTAACATCCACAAACCTTACATTGCCGTTCCCGATAATCGAAAAACTCGCAGTTTTCACAACAATCCTGACGCATCATTCGTTCGGGCACTGTCGTAACCGTCCGATAGCCGAAAAGCCTCGCATACGCCAACCTGAGCGCAGCTAGGGCCGCTCTGAACGGTGATAAGAGCCTCAAAGGGTCCGTTTCCTCCAGCAATGCGCCGGCAATTCCGCATTTTCGACTGTTGGCGACTCAATCCACGCCTGCGTTGCGAGGTCAGCACCCAAAACGTTACATCCGTGGTGAACGAGTCGCCCGTCTGTCGGCCTCGCGCCGATTATATCGACTCGAAGCTCTTCCAGGGCTGACTTACAACTGGAGCAGCCTTCGGGTAGGGGCTGATTCATCGGGCAGGAGGCACAAACGTTCGCCCGGGCATACATCACCTCTGTAAAGGCAAGCTGGATGGGTTCCCGGGCATTTCCGGCCTTGATCCGGGAGAACCACTGAAGAACACGCCCTTTTAACGTGGCGACTTTCACGGCTCGCGCATGGCTCCCATCATCGTTTGTGCAAAGCACGGGATCGCGCTGGCATGCCTGGGCACGCACTTCATTCTCCGGATCGCCTGGAGGTAATCCGGCGCGTTTGCGGTATGCGCGGACTCGATTTACAACGCCATCCCAAGTGCTGCCGGCAATGGTCGTGCCGTCAGATTCCTTATAGATGAATCCGGACTTCGGGAAAAGGTTGACGTTGATCCGATTCATTTTTTCCTCGGGATCGCGTTCATCGCCTGCTTAAAAAATTCCTCCCACTGTCTTTCAATTATCTTAATGACGAGCGTTCGAATTTGGGGAGTGTTTAAACCCATCGGTCGAATATCGATGTCTTCTGGATTTTTCATAAAATTGCGTCCTCGTGAACCGGCTTCATTCCGTCATCGAGAAATTGCGTGCGGTTGCTCTCATCGATCCGAGCCCCACCCAAAAGTGTTATCTCGTCGAGCCATCCATCCGAATCGTCGTAATTCGGATTCAGTTCGCCGACATTATCGAGGGACATGCTGAGAGTCACACCGGAACCTTTACGTGCCGCGTGAACGAGAAGAGTTAGGCTGTCCGCTTCGTCCGGAGATTCGAAGCCTCTCGATACATAATCCTTCTTCGGCTCGACTCGCGTCTTCCCGCCAACGATTCGAAATTTTCGTTGAGTGAGTTGTCCGGTGAGCTTCGTCAAATCCAGTTCGGGGTTGATGAGGAAATATTGAAACTCGCCCCAGGACTTGAGGGCAAACCAGAGTTCCGAATTCATTCGTTCGAATTGTTCGTTGCAGGGTTTCGAATCCTCCATCATGATTTTATCTTTGCTGCACGCCTCAGAATAATTCACATCATGAAGCGATGGACTCCATTCATGCCGGAGAAGGTCTGCTGTTCCAGCACCCGCGCCCGTTCGATCACACGCGAAAAATTCCCCCCGCACTCCCGCGCGACGATTCACTTCAATCGTCCGGTCAGTCATTGCCCGTGTATCTCCTTTAGGAATGATGAACTGCTGGTCGGCCTGAAGTCCGTATCGAGTGACTGAGTGTCCATTGCGGTCTTTAAACATGAACTTGCGACCGGATGGGTATTCAATGGTTGGAGGAAAAAGAATACCAGTTGCTCTCCCCCATTTTCCGAGAGTGTATATTGCTGCGTTTCCTCCCTCCAGAGCCAAATCTTCTGATCCAACAGGTTTAGGTTCGTCATACCAAATGAACTTTCCCCGCCACTTCATTAACATTCCCGGAGGTATCACGGTAAGCTCGATGCCTTGTGGCGGATAGGCACCGCGTCCCATAGAAAAATATCCTGCGGCGGATTTCCCACCGGCATTCCTCGCGATAATCTCCAATCCGGAATAAGTTTGCAGTCCTGGGTAGATTACTTTTTTCTGAACTACATTCTCGGATCGTTCCCCGTCAAGACGCAGAACATCCCACCCACGTTTCGATTTCCATTGGTAATGGCTTTCGACATCGAATCCTTCCCAACCGAAAGGAGGCTCGACTCGTTTCCCCACTTCGTCTGTTTGATTCGTTGGGTTGAACGCGCCGAAAATTTTGAATCCGGATGTCTCGCCTTCCTCTTGGATGTTCGACAGAATGTTGTCGATGTCGGACCAGAGACCGCCCGGGACGTTTTCAATTTCATCCACAAAAATAAAAAGCCTGCTTTGAGTTCCGAAGACTTCATGACGGGTGATCCGTCCCTTCCGCTTCACACCCTGAATCCTGCCGGCCTTCTTCTTTTGGCCAACGGGAATAATTACGCCCATGATGCTCGACAACTGATTTCTCCGGTCGGTGCCGATGAAAAGTTCCCCGATTTCCCCGGGCATCGGCAGCGATGCTGACTTGTGCAATCCGACAAGATGAGAAAAAAGATTCTGCTCCAGGTGAGCCTCGCTCGGACCGAGCACTCGAATGGTCGTCCACTCCGGATCGCGAATCCATTCGAGAAAAAGTCTTACACCCATTCCGTAGGACTTCGAGCAGGATGCCGCGCCCATAATCAGCCCCTGCGCGGACCGGTCGAAAAGTTGCCAGAGGTCTTTTGTAAATTGTGGCTCCGGCGTGAATTGGTTTGGTGTCCAGAGAACCTGCGCGGCGGCTTCCGGTGCGTTTGCGTTCAGGAGATAGTGAACGTAGTGCATCAGGACCGGAAGGAACTGCTTCGGGTCGTCCTCCAGGTGGAGGTTGAGCTTCAGGTAATCGTCAATCTGTTGAGCCGCCTCGAATTTTTTATCCGAGTGAACTTTCTGAGCGACTTGCTGCGCGAGAAATTTTTCAGCGGGGTCGGTCAGCATGGTTCTTAGGTTTAATCCCGAGGAGCTTCGCGGAGTCCGGAGAAATCAGAATCTTTGTCCGAAAACCTTTCGCTCTCCAGGCGTCGTCCCATTCGCGGATCGCCTGACCCTGACCGGGGGGTGCGGTCGGTCGAGTATCAATTCTTGTGTAAACGATTCGTTTCAAAATTGGTCGCGAAGTGAGGTCGTGGAACCGAGCCACATCCCTATTTTCCCGATGGCGTTTGACCACCGGGCCGGAACCCGTTGCAACGGCCAGGGCCTATCCTGGTTGGTGCCGCACTCCGCTAACATTTGGTCGGGCGAAGACGCAATGATGCGCTACTTCCGGAATCACATCCGGTGTGCTTTCTTTTCCTGGGATTTCACGTCGTTCCCGGGCCAGAGGTTGATGCCCGCCGAAGCAGGAGTTTCGTCCAACCCGTTTATGTCTATCCAGGCATACTTACACTATCCCCCGATAAAATTGGTCGGAATGGCTGGAGTTGCACCAGCGGCCTCCCGGTTCCGAGCCGGGCCGTCTGCTACTGACATTACATTCCGATGGATGCGAAGCGCGAGAGTTAAACTCGCTTCAATGCGTTGCTTATGAGGCACGCTCAGATTACGACCTGCCGCCCGCAATACCGCCCGCAATAAGAAGTGCTCCGAGCGCAAAAAAACGGCCACTGGATTTTTGCCCTCCAGTGGTCGTGTCGTTCTGAGTGAAAAGTCGGAAAGTCTCTTACCGGCTATTCCTCAAATTACGAAGCTTGGTGACGGTAGTTCCGTTCTGGTATTCCTTCACCGCGCCGTTGGTGATTCGAGCGAGACGGAGGAGGCAGTCCTCGCGATGTTTCCTCGCGAAATCTTCCACCACGTCTGTCCCGTAACTCTTTACGAATGCTTTGTATGCTCCATCCATTTGTTTCCTTTCGATTAGTGCGGTTGTGCTACTGTTACACCACATGCCAGAGGCAATGCGGGGCTATGCTCCCCGACTTCCCGCTTATTTTTTGCGTGTTTACCCAAATTCTTCAAATTATTCTCGGTCGGCTTTCGCTGCCACACGCCGGCAATCTTCATCACCCTGAATGCGGACTTCTCGTCCCAGGTGCCGCCGTGCCGGGTATGAAAACCTTCCCGGTTAAGTAGTGACGCGATGTCCTTCAAAGTGCTATCCGGACGGACGAAAAGTTTCAAGGCCGTCAAAATCCCCCGCTCTTCAGGAGTGACGCCATACGGCTTGGCACCTTCACAACGTCCAGTTCGAACCTTAACCGCCTGACGCGCTTTACGCAACTTCAAAACCGTCTGAGATTTCTCCCACTCCGCGAGGGCTCCCATAACCTGCCTGATGAGCTTGCGTGTCGGATCGCCGGCATCCGAAGCGAGGTCGAGAAGTTCCCCCTGGTCGGCAGCGAAAACCTTAATGTCACGCTTCCGGCATTCACTGAGTAGAACCTCCTGAACCATTAAATCACGCGCCAACCGGTCGAGCCGCTCGATAACGAACCCGTCGCATTCAGCGCCGTTTAAACGCAGACATTCGATCCGCTCGATCATGTCGGAGAATTCAGGGCGGTCCATTCCATCGACCGTGCCGGAGACGCCGGCCTCGAAAAACTCGCCGTTGGAGAAAAGTCCTCGGGCCGCACAGAAGGCGTTGATGCTCTCACGCTGGCGGTCGGGGCCTTCCCCGCCGACTTGTCCGCGACCCGAGACCCGAATGTAGCTGTAAACTTTCATGTAAGAGCGCACACAATGAGGATTATCACGGTAGCGACAGCCACGGAAATAATGAAGCCTCCAATCAAGGCATCTGTGTCCGTTCTCGGATTGGTTATGAATCTTTTCATGGCGTCAACTTACACTCTTCCTCCCAAAGCGCAAGACATTTCGCAAGAAATTCTGTATGCTCTATATCCCACTCAAGCGCATTGTTTATCGCCCACCACCAAGCCGAGGTTTCTTTCTCCATGCGATCTTGCTCCGGCAGGTGTCCGAGAATTACGTGGCCGATTTCATGGAGGGCCACACAGTAGTCCTCGACGGATTTAACCGGGTGGATGTTGATTTGACGGATCGGGGGAAAAGAACACGGCCTGCATTCGGGATGGATATAAACCGCGATGTTGTGCTGTTCGCACAGTTTCAGGACATGATCGAAAAATTCGTTCATGTCGGAACTATATCAGAAGAACTGCCGGCGTCAATAGCCCTTGCTTTTCTTTTTGCCTTTTTTCTTTTTCATTGTTTCGGGAGATATGTGAATTCGAATTCCACCACGGAATCATTCGGCCAGGGAGACGTGAACCAAAACTGAATCCCCTTCGAAAGATACATTGCGAGATTCGAGTCACCGGGACCGATTGAAAACCACCGGTTAGAAAGAAAAGTCACCCACTGTCCGGTGGACACCGCGTTCCAATCGTAGGTGCCGCCTTGCGTATCAGTCACGCCACGCAACGATCCGAGTGTGGTGACGCGGAACTTTCCGGAAGCATAAACTCCCTCGGGCGGTGTGTAAGTCCGAGAACCGGCTCCATGCAACAAGGTGATCGTTGCCGCGACTGAAGCCTTCGGCCCGTATGTGATTCCGTTGAGGGACACCGTTCCATTCAAATCAGCGTGTCGTTGATAACCCCAATCGAAAAATGCCGTGAGGGACGATCCTGGAAAAGTGAGGCTCCCGAGGAATTCGATATAGTCGTAGGTGGTGTATGCGTGATTCGATCCGCCTGTAGTTACAGCATGGACGCTCGCGTTGGTAATTTTCGGTGTGGTTGCTGGAGAGTGGAATCCGAAAATCGTCGGCGATGATGCGTAGTTTCGAGCACTCGTGAATTCGACATCGAAACTCAGGCCGTTTACAGAAATGTCGCTCGATCCAACCTCGGTGTTGAATGCCGTTATGTCCGTGCCGGTGATGGTGACATTATTGTAAGCGAGGTGATCCCCGCCCCAGGCCGTCAGAGCGAATGCCTCGCTCATGGTCGTATTCCAAATCTTGTTCTGACCGTGACCGGTGAATGTCGCTCCGTCAACAAGCGTATTGAAGCTGCGCCAAAAATGAACCGTGTTGCCGTGGGGATTATTGATTGAGGCGTTCCTGATGGTGAACCCGTCCACTGCGATTGCCGACACGTCCCACATCGCGTTCGGCGAATGTGCCGCGTCAACCGTCTGAAGATTAAGAGTGATGTCGTTGAGGACGACATCGTGAACCATTCCGCCAACAAATCTTTCGAGCCCGTGGTCGATGCCGAACCCTTTCGAAAAGTTCGCTCCACTCGGCCAGCTTCCCCATGCGCCTGCTTTCCATTGGAGGGACGGAATCGTCGCGTTGATGATCCCGGTTACTGATCCGTAATTGTAAATGTTTTTCCCGAGGGGTGCGGTAAAAGTGATGGTGCCGCGACTATCCACGGATGATACTGTCGCCGGAATAAAAGCCGCTGGTTCCACCGGATCGGAATTCGCTACGCCGGCCCAAATAAGCACACGTTCGCCTGGGGAGAGACTCACTGCTTCGGCGGGGTCCATCGTGAGTTGCGTCGTGCATTCCGAGATGCTGCCGGTCAGATGGGAAATGTATCGGCTGTTATTTCCCCCGGGATACGTGGGGGAGGTGATGCTGGTGCTTGCCACTTGAATCGGATAATTCCCGTCGTTCGCTTTGTCGGCGGGATTAACTTCGAGGACGCATCCGGAAAAATTTACTGTCACCCCGGACCGATGGAGAATGAGCGGTGCGTTGCCGGGTAGCGTGTATGTTCCCGATGGAAGGTTAATCACACTGACACTCGGATCAGCGAATTGCTGATAGACTGACTGAGGGAGAGGTGATTGAGCGGATGCGGCGGAAAGAAAAGCCAGGATGGAAAATAAGGTCTTAAGAATCATTGGTCTTGGGTTCGGCGGTTTTCCCTTTTATCCCTTTTAGTCGTTGCTTGAGTTGCTTCTCTTTATGCTGGCGATGAAGCTCGTCGTGCTTGCGGATTATTTCTTCCCGTGTCATGATGATAGTTAGTCTGTGATGACCGTTACGCCGCGACCTTGAAGCGTTGTTTTGTCTGTGGCACCTTGACCAGTCGGGGGCTGCGCGGGAGTCTGCCCGCTGAGATCAATAGAACCTGAAACATAAGCCAGATTTGCCACAGCACGAGCCAGGACATGATTTACGCTCGAAGCGGATAATGAGTTTCCAGAAAAAAGAAGACCGGAACCATCGGCAGGAGACCACGATGGCAAACTCAGAGTGGTTAATACCGGGTTATTGTAAAACGCTAAATTGGCGGAAGGGGCGTCGTTACCCACATATAGCGGGAGGCTGATTGAATCCAAAAATAAATTGTTGTGAACATCGACAGAGCCCTGCGTTGCTTCAACAAGCGACGGAAGAACCAATGAAATCAATCCGGTGTTAACTAAAGTGAATCCTGCGTTAGAAGCTGAAAGCGTTCCCCAAAGGGGAACAGAAAGACTGACTAACGAAACGCAGTCAGCAACAGAAATTCTTGCCGAAACAAGGGACGGAAAATCCAGGGCGGTCAAAAGCGGGCAACCAAAAACAACCAAATCGGAGTCCACTTGTTCGAGTGCCGGATGCAAAAGTGTGGTGAGGTTCGGACAGGAATAGGCTGCGTAATAAGTAACACCTCCTACAGACCCGACACCAACGGTTCGAAGTGCCGGCCAACTCATGCTGGTTAATGGAACGTCGTCCACGACATCCAAGCCGCCTTCTACAACTGTTTCCAGACCTGGAAAATCCAGAGAAGTGATGGGGTTGCCATACAAAAACATTCCGAATTGAACGTTCTTCAGCTTGGGGGCACTGATCGAACCGATGGTTCCTTCTCCACCAAAACCAAATGGAGCATCTACGTTTTCCAGATCGGGAAAAGAAAAGTTCATCCCCACAGAATTGGGAGTGTAGAGGTTCAGACCATTACCCGATCCCCCGTCTGTTATCAAAGTAAGTCCTCGAAAATCTAAACTCGTGATTGAGGGGTTATCCAGAAAAGAAAAGTCCAAATTCCTGCCATCCACACTCATGTCTATAATAGATGGGTTCGGACCCCACAATAAACCGGTGGGGGGTGCGGGTGCTGGTGGAGTTACTTGATCGCCGAGGAAAGCGACCAGCCGAAGCATCCAATAGTGAGAGCGATTCGCTACGTCATCGAGTGCGGGATTGAGTTGGTTGTCGCTCGCTTCCCGGATTATCTGCCAGAGCCAAGTGATGTCATCGGGCGAACCAACGAAGGGAAAATCCCCGTATTGCCGGAGGTCGTCGAGCAGCCGATTGAAACGGCTGAGGTTATTACCGGTTAGTGGCCAGCCCATGTCGAAAAGAGGTTAAGCCGACACTGCCAGGAGAGATTGCAAAAGTGTGCGGTGGGGCGCATCGCGAAGGGCTTCGAGATACACAATCTGGCTGTCGTATCCGAACTTCGCGTGAAGGACGCTCAGTCTCTCCGCCACAAAACTGTCGAGTGGCGTGTCGTAGTTGCCGCGCTGATACTCGATCAAATATGCGATGTCTGCCTTCTCCGCCGTTGAAAGTGTTGCCATATACGAGAAGTGATCCGTGGGCGTCGAAGTGACAACTGTTTTCTCTCGCAACGGTCCTCACTGAGAAACTCCAGGTGGAAATCTCCTTTGATCGTGGTTTTCATATCAGAGCGTCAGACGCTACTGAAAGACTTCCTCGATGTCAATTTTTCAAATTTCGGGTCCGTCAGTAAGCGAGTCCGGGCCGGCGCAAACCCCCCGAGGCCCCCACCCAACTTTAACGTTAACGTTACCGATAAAGCCCTCCCAGGCTCCGGACCGTCCTCCACCGTCCGTCCACGCCGGCCTGGGGATCGCGGGCTGCGGTCGGCGGTTCGCGCTGGTTTCCAGATCAACGGGAACGCGACGACCCTCGTTTTGGCGACTTTTGCTCAGGGTGGTCAAAATTCTACACCTCGGACGTGGTTTGCGGCGGTCTCGACCCGAACTCGCTTTCAATTGTTGGCATGATAAATGAGGATAATGTTAGGCATGACTAACATTGTTAGATTAGACTCTCTACATTTGTAGAGCCGCCTTTACAACTGTCAATGGTCGTCATTGTCCAGGGGGTTTGCGGGTTTCTCCTGAGCATTGATTTGCTGTGAGGCTTGCTCAAGCTTCAGGTCGAACAACTCGGCGCGTGGTGTATTGCTTCGCTTTACCTCGCTCATTGCCCGTGCGATTCGGATATGAAGTTCTCCTGCGTCTTCGTTCCCACTCACTTCCTCTTTTCGTCTCGCTCGGTCTGAGGCCACATCATGAAGAGCCAAGTAAGTCAACGCATGCGCTTTCTCGCACGCACTAGCTAAATCCGCGAGCGCCCGTGTCGTTAGTTTCTTCACTTCACCTTTCAACGATCCATCCGCATTGAACTTCTGCTCACCCGTAAACAAATAGTCGTTCAACTCCTCTTCAGACATGCCTGTGATTCTGTTAATGACTCGTTCAAGAAATAACCAAAGACGGCGAGCCTGACAAAAGTTCATCGCTCGGTTGACGGAACGTTCAAAATCTCCAGGCTTATTTGATTTACGAAGCTCAAGAATTGGTTTGATCTTCTCGTTCCATGATTCCTCTTCCGACATACGCAACACATCGACGGCTCGCATTCCCAACGCATGCGCGGTCTTTACTGAATCGCCACCAAACATTGTGTATAACAGAAAAGCCTGCTCTCGATCAAACGCTGCTTCCAGTTCTGTATGCTTCACGGGGATTGAAATTTGATTACTCATAATGAGTGGTCTGTCGCGGTATCTGCACGAATCCAGAAAAGCCGTTCACTTCGCCATGCCTCACCCGTCGCAAACCGGCGCATCGGCGACCGTGCTGAATCGATTCGCGCATGCCGCCGCGAAAAGTGGTGGGCCACGCGAGGTTCAACGCCCACACCTCGGCGACAACTCGGGCGAATTCAGAATCGGGTGGTGGGCTCGCCGAATCGCCCTTTACTTCATATCTCTCGAATCCGGCAAACGTTGGAGGTTCTTTCGTTTCCATTCTTCCCTGGCTTTCTGCCGGCGCTCCTGTCGGGCTTGGCGGTTGAGGCGTTTTACGTCCTCGGACGGTAGGCCCGAGAAAAGGTCAGTCTCGTTCTCTCTCACGAAAAGATGTGATCCCCGGCGCTGAAAAGCGCCACTGAAAAAACGGTGTTGCGACCTTACGATAGAAACTTCGGGGTCCAAAACCCTTAGAGATACTCGGTAGGTAGGTAACTGGGGGTCTCCCACCCTTTATCTTTATATATCAATTTTTACAAATAATATTAAAGTGTATCTAAGGGAATACTCCTGCTTACCTACCTACCGAGCTTAATCCTTACCTTTTTGGGGGGGCTTGTTTCTATCGTAATACCCAACCTCCCACGTCCGACACAAAAAGAGTTGTCATTTTCCCTGTAGCTGTGGCACTGTTCGGATATGCGAGAAATCCTTCGTCCTCCAGCAGCGTTTGAGGTTAGAGAGCTTGAACTGCCAAACACCGACCGCAAACGGCAAACCGCAAACAACGTTTTTCGATCTCCCTATCCCGACATCTGGTCCGTGACCATCACATTCAATCCCAAGAAATCCCTCACGATAGGATTCGTCAAACACCTGGAGACCGCATTCCGTCTAGCGGATGCCGCCACTTTTCGTTTCCTCGACCGGATACAATTCCCTCTCTGGTGCTTCTCCGAGGAGCAAGCCGCCATCGATGCAGAGATTCCAGAGATTCGGGCTCACCTGGATAAAATCGAATCAGGCGTTGACATTCGTAGGGTCAGCATATCGTCAAATGCGGGCCGCATTCGGAAATCCAGGTATGGTATCACGCAAGAAGACTTCGCCCTGTTATTCCGCAAACAAACCGGCAAGTGTGCCATCTGCCGGAATGATTTTACCGAATTCCTCCGACCAAAATTCGATCCGGACAACAACGGTATTTTGTGCCGCGCATGCCACATGGGGATAAAAGCGTTCAACAATTCCACCGATCAACTATCCTCCGCAATCAATTACCTCAATGAAAAAACTCGATCCGCAAACCGCATCCCTGATTAAATCAGCCCGCCACCTTAAATTCTCGGACGCACCGATACCGCTCAAGCGGAACCTTTTCGTGTATCGCACTGCTGGCAACAGCTACGTCGTTCAGATGTCGATTGCCGGATCACAGGTCGTCCTAGCCTACATTGACGACTACCAATCGGCTTTGCGCTTCGCTGATATGGCGTCCCTTCGTTTTCAACGGTATCGCAAAGGCCCGCCCAAATACAACTACAGCGAAGCCCAGGCGACTTACGATACTCAGAATGAGGAAGAGAACGGCGGAGCCCTCGCCAATTTTCTCCTCGCCCGACTCGCCGTCGCGTTCGGCGATTTTCTTAACGACACACAACCAAAACAGAAGTTGTGCGCTCCCTCGTCTCCCGCTAAACTTTCCCTCGATGAAAGACTCGACGCACTCGAACTCCGGATCACAAACCTCGACAACGAAGCGATAAAATATCTCCAGGATCGGCTGACCAACTCACTTGCAAACCTCGAAACGCGACTCGCAAACCTGGAAGCACTGACCGAGATCACCACGCCGATTTACGACAACATCGAAAAACCAACACCAGCACCCGTGACAATATGGAAACCGTAAAACGCAACCAGCCGAATACACCCGACGAAGCCGCCGCAGTGGTGAAGGCTTTTCTTAACGGCGAAGCCGTCGAATACACCGCCACAGAAAACAAAGCCGGCGAGGGATACTGCGACCTCGATAAAGGCGACAAATTCTGGTTCGAGGAATTCAGGTATCGCATCAAGCGGTCTCCCCGGAGATTCTGGCTGAACGTGTATCCCGATGACGCCGATCCTCAAATCCACTCTTCCCTCGCGGACGCGAACGACAACGCCGCGCCTAACCGAGTTGAGTGCATCGAACTTTTGGAGGTGCGATGAAAAAGAAGAAATTCATCATCAACGTAACGGAATCGTGCATTCGTCTCGGAGCACCTAAAAGCCCTTCTTGTTGCCCGGTAGCTCGGGCAATCAAATGCCACGAACAACTGAGGAAAATTTTCGGATCGGTTCTCACGACTAAACTTCGATTTGAAATCGGTAATGAACATGTCTTCGTCCCGCTTCCGCGCACAGCACAAAAATTCATCGAACGCACCGACCTCCGCCAACCAACCAAACCCATTCGGTTCACCATCACACTACCATGATAACAGCACCACCCCTAACCAGACAGACAGTCGTTGAAATGTATCGCACACTCGCGAAGATTGAGGAAACGAACACCAGCCCAATCGAGCGATCCGGTAAAGCCGCAGAGATCGAAGTGCTCCAAAATTACCTGACGACACTTTTCCTCCAGCACGGCAACGAATTCATCGCGACATGGCTTGCCGCCACCGACGAATACCAGCCGCTCGTCACCGGACTGTCGGCGATTTTTCGCCGTGCTGAAGCGCACAACAAACCCGCGCCGGAACAAGTGAAGCATGTCGCCACCGAATCACGCGGAAGCCTAATCTGATGCAACTCACCAACGTCTCGGAAATCATCGCGGCATTCTCCAAACAGGTCCACGTTCAGCGAAAACGGATCGACGGAGGAAAGCACTGGATACGCACACCACGTTCCCTCGTGGCGATCAACTTCAGCGTCTTCAAATACCGCATCGCTCCACCCGCGAAACTCTCTCATGCCTGGACTAACGTATATGCCGATACAGAGATTGGCACTTTTCGCTCGGGGTATTATTCAGACAAAGCGGACGCTCGGGCCTTCGTGAATCCCTCCTGGCGATTACTCACCATTAAACGAATCAACGCAATATGAGCAACCCACGCGACATCGGCCTACAAGGTGCCGGCAAAGGATGCAAGGAACGATCAACCAAATGGCGGGCCAATTACGATGACATCAATTGGCCGTCGAAGGACACCCGCAATTTTCACAAGGTCTATCGCCGGGTTGACGAGGACTGGACTAAGCGATTATTGGAAACGACGCTCGTATTCGAATCGTGAAACCTTTCATTGAAGAACTGGAAGAAATCCGGGACATTATTCGACGGGTATCCGAGACGCACGCCTCCCAATGTTGCGAGATGTGGAGATGGCGGGATTTGAAACTCCGTGACGCGCTCCAGAGAATCCAAAAAGAAATCGGAGTCCCCACACCCGATTACCCGTCCAACATCACCAACGCATACAACATCGCGAAAGAAACCCTCAGTGAAAAACATTCTTCATAAACTCCACCGCTGGCTGTGGAATTTCTGGACCGGCGACCTTTTCTCGGAGTGCGAGAATCTCAAATCGAATGTTATCCGCCTCCAGGTGGAACTCGACGCGATGACTTTTCGTTTTCACGGGTGCTCCGCCCAAAAGGTTCGTTTAAACGCAGAGATCAAACAGTGGGGAAAGGATTATCAACACCTGCGCTCCCAGGTTATGCAAATCCGTGTTGAGAACAGCGACCCATCGGGTAGAGGCCGCATCGGATGGCAAGTATCCGCATTCATTCCAGAATCGGTTATACGCAACGCCAAGGAGAATCCGGCGCAACTGATGTCCATCGTCAACAACACCGCCCGTAGCCTCGTCCGGAACGCATTTCAGGGCATTGTGAAACTGAGTAGCTTGGGAACTTCCCAGGCGATCATTTTCGAGCCTCTCAGTCTCGACTCAACCAAAACGGTCGTAAGCACTTGGTTTGAGGCCGACAAGTCACATCCGAGCCTGGTTTACGGCTGCGGCGACATCGCGGAGGTGAGGAAAGTTATTCCGAACGCAGACAACGTTATGCAAGTGTCTATTGAGCAACGACTTCTACAACCAGCCAAAGAAAGTTGAAAATAGTTGTTGCAGACTCCAGCGGTTTTGATATGTTGTAACCACGGTCAGCGAATAAACGCCGGCCAAACAAAAACAAAAATCATGAGCAGAAAAGACTTCGTAGCAGTGGCGGCAGCGATCAAGAACCAATATGACGCTGCGATTCAACTTCGCAATCTCCCCGGCCAGGACGGGCAGTCTATTGCTGAGGGCAACACCCGGGTTTTCACCATCGAACGGATGGCAAACCGCCTCGCAGACGTTTTCTCCGACGCCAATCCCCGATTCAACCGCAACATTTTTCTCGCCGCCTGCGGCGTGACCGGAGGTGCCCGATGATCCCCGCCGAACAACTCCTCGCCAGCATCGGGCGCAACCTGAAAGGCTAACATGAAATACAAAGGCTGCGAAATTTTCAAAAAACCTTGCCTCCGCGTGAAGGCGGATAGCCGATGGACTGTTAGTTCAGGTATTGCCGCCAATGGGTATGTGCGTTGCTACCGATGGGGTGCAACGCTTCCCAGTGGGAGGAAAATTGTTGGCAGCCCAAGCCTCCGCGCTCTTAAAGACAGCATAGACTTTGAGATTGAATGCGTGGTGAATCCGTGACACTGGAAAAACGAATGACCGACGCGGCGAGCATGGGCAGTGAATACGCCGCCAGCGTGAAACGCTACCTCGCCAGCATCCGCCCAGGCGACCGCGTGACAATCCTCGTTCCGGCTGGTCGTGGCATGCACGGCCAGGAATGGAAGAATGCCACCGGACGCGCAGTCATCATTTCTCCCGGATACGTCGCCTTGAATATGGGCGGTCGTTTCGGAACGCCCGGAGTCGCCACGGCGGAAAACCTCGTCAGCGTTCGAAAGACTCGCCAATGAAAATCACGCTCACACTCGCAGAAGTCCACGCCATCATCGCAACGAAGCTCGGCATCGATAATTTCGAACTGGACATCATCAGCCCCTCGGCACTCGATCCGGATGTCGCCCGATTTTTCGAGGCAATGGCACCGTTCGTTACTCACCTGGGAAACATCCGGCCCGACAAAAAAATCGCCGCCATCAAACAATTTCGGGAATTCTTCCTGAACCCGTATTATGATGCTACCGTCATCGATAGCCGGAAGTATCTCACTCATCTTGCCGTCGCCAAACGCGCCATCGAAGACTGGTGGAACTTTTCCGCCAACGTGCGAGAAGCGAATCGAATGCCGACAATCGCCGGCGACGACTGGACCTTTTAATATGAGCCAATCCATCAAAGCTGAAATCACCTTCGGCATCGAGCGCGACAGGAACAACGATCTGCTCGACACGACCACGCACGAAATGTGGTCGCTCCGAGAGCAAATCGAAAAACTCGCCTGCGAGCTTTTCGGAGGTTACACTTGGATCGACACCCGAGGCGGATGGGTCGATCCGAACAAGATCATCATCCGTGAGGATGGGAGGATTTTGTCGATTCTCACCACCGACAACAAAACCCACGAAATCCTCGGCCTCGCGAAATTTATCCGCGACGGTCTCAATCAAAGTTGTGTCGCCGTCACCATCACTGTAGTATCCACTCAATTCGTATGACGAAAATCAAAATCCTCGCACTAATCGCGGCACTCGCTGCCGGCTGCACGCCTCAATCGGACGTGAAGCTGCCGGAGGAATACGCGCAAATTCGGGTCGTGGCTCAGTCGCAAACATTTTCCTCGTCCCTGACAGTAAGCAAAGTCGAAATTGACGGCAGCACCTACATCATCGTTTCAACCGGGCACGGCGTAGCAATCTGCCGCGCACCCTCAAAATAATATGTTCAGCACCTCAGAAAAACAACACATCGCGGCGGAGATCGAGAAGCTTTTGCTGTCGCTCAATCATCCGGAAATGCCGAAAGAAAAACCTGGATTTTTCCTCCATGTTGACGGTGCGGAGAATTGGTCCTGGGCGAACATCATACCTAATTGGCGTTTCAATGAAACGCCCGAGGTTTTTATCCCCTCGATGTATGATGAAGTCTCCGACTCTCACCAATAATGCAACTGAGGAAAATCAACTGGAAAGCCCTCCGCAATCAGCAACCTTGCCGTGGTTGCGGAGAGCAGCACGCGACTCGAAATTGCGTCACTAGATATGGGAGACAACGAAGTGGAACAGATCGAACCAATATGGCTGACACGAGCAGCCGATCCGAAGAATTTTGTCTGCCGGTGCGGAATGATTCTGCCACTGACAGACGAACTAAAACGAAGGAATAAATGTTATGCAAAAACTAGACAGGGACACGATACCGGCGTCAACAGCGACGGAGCAGCTAACGAATCCGAAGCTTCGGATGACCGGGACTTTTCGCCGGAACCTGATGCGGAGCCGGGAAACACACTGGATCAGCGAACAGCAGCCGAAGTCGCTCGGCCAACGGATTGAAACGATGTTCACTCACACCCCCATCGACCGGGTTCACCGGGCACTCAGGCGATCCGTTCGCCGTTTCCGGATGGCATCGACGCAACTCAGGAAAATTCAGGTGGATTTCATCCGCGAGAACTTCACGAAGGAAGTGATTTACCCGCTCATCACCATTCAAACGGCGGCAACTCGGGAAATCCGCCGTCGCGAAGAGAACATCAAAAACTATCAGGCCCACCTCGCCTCCCCGGAACACCAGATTTTCGGAGCACCTTATGTCGAAACACTCACCTAAGCTCGGAGAATTGCTGCGGTCTTACGATGACATCCAACGCGATGCCGTTCACGTCGCAATCGCGCCAGTTTTCTCAGACGAGAAACTTTTACCGGGGCAGAAAGTTATTCTCGCTCCCGGCTGCATTGAGAGAGTCATCGCGTGTCCGGAAATGATCCAGCCTATCGGAGTGGTCGATCCTTTTCTCGATCACGGCGTCACTCCAGGCAAACGATTTTGGATGGTCCTTTATCCAGGCACCGTGACGAATCTTCGGCACGAGTGGGATCATCCGGATATGGCTCGGCCTGAGCCGGAAGCGCCCGAGGACATCGACGACGGATGCAGGGGATGCTAATGTGACAGCCATATTTTTCATTTTGCTTATCGGTCTCGTGGCTTTCATCATCGGACTTTTCAACAAGAACGACAATGGACGATAATGAAATATACCGAATCCGGCACCGACCGGATAAAGCCGCTAGATCAGTGAAAAATCCGATGCTACCTTATGAACTTCGAACACACCAGCAAGTCGCCGACATCCTCGGGCTCAGCCGCCAACGTGTCGTGCAGATCGAGCAAGAGGCCCTCGCGAAGCTCCGTCGCGGATTGAGGAAACTTTATGAAGAACAAACTACCGACAACCGCTCATGTGTCTGAATGGCATTCCTTCCAGGCGGCATACTGGCGATACATAGCTCGTGAACAACCAACCGAAATCCGCCCGAGAGTTGCAGAGCGAACCAGCCGCCTCCGGCTTTTCTCCCGTAACGAACCTATCCTTTCTGTGCGAGAGAGATAAAAGATTCGCAACAGAAGTTGTGCGCCGAACCGGTTTTGAGTATCGTTCCTGGCGCGAGCAGGGACTTTTTCGTGAATACTGCCGTGGAAAAAATTGGGTGTTTTGTGGTGATACGATCAGCATGGAATTTTTATGAATGAACTTACCGATACGACCTTGAAGAAGCCCCTAGACAAATCCAACATGGGCACCGACGCCGCCACGTTGCGCGGACTGGTTGACTTCGTGAATAACCCCGAAGTTACCGGTGCAGTTGTGCCGCCCGAGGGCAAACAAGAAATCGCTGACACGTTTAAACAACAAACGGATCGTCACGGCGCAACGATTTTCGCCGATCCGATGCCGGCCTCCGCGCCGGTTGTCGGTAGGATCACACAACTAACTTCCACCGTGCAAGCTGAGGCAACTACTCCCACCGCTAATCCTCCAGCGACCAGTTCAACACACGCCTCAGTTGCACGGAAAATTTTCTTCACCGGCAAGCTTTGCGCCGGCAAGGATTTCGTCGCCAAAAGTATCGGCGCGACAGTCCTCGGATTCGCGGACCCGATGTATGTGTTAGCGGAATACCTTTTTAATACTCGGATCGACGCCGACAACAAGGCGCTCCCCGGCATTCGAAAAACCCTCCAGACAATCGGCCAGTGGGGACGCAACGAAATCAACGAGCAGTATCCACTTACTCCCGAGCGGGCAATGTTTTGCCTGATGGTTCGATCCCTGGCGAACCAGAAAATCCTGGTTAACACCGGAACCGACTTCGGACTTTTCGGACTCGATCAGGACATTTGGGTGAAGTCGGTATTCCACCGGTCCCTCGGCCTCGGGCCGGCGCGTGTCGCCGTCACCAACTGCCGATTCGCGAACGAATACAAATCTCTCACTGCTGGCGGTTTCGAACACTGGCATATTCTCTGTTCGCCTGTATCGTGGACCGCCCGACTCGCGCAGCGCAAGCTCACGCCAGAGTCGCCGGAGCTTCGCGATATGTCGGAGAAACTCGCCCACTCCCTCGACGCGGACCTCACGAAAAAACTATCGGCACAACGCGCCGGCAACAAACTTCGAGTCATCTGGTCGGACCCGAGTGTCCCGTCTCCGAGCAACCGGATTTACACACTCGAAGAATTTACCAGGATCGCACAATGAACCCATACACAAAACTTCTCGCCCGAGCCCAGGCGTGGGCATACTCCGTGGAGTTTCCGCGCACCAGACTCTTGTGGAGATACCCGAAGGACAAACTCAGCAACGGGTGGGAATTGAAGTCCTTGCGGGAGCGCGTTGCAACAGCCGGCTTACTTGGTTGGGACACAGTTTTAACCACCGACGATACCGGAGACCTTTTCATTTATTTTCGAAAGAAACCCGATGACAACCCGTTCTAAAAATATGAGCAGAAAGAAAAAACCAGGAAACAAAATCGAAGGTCGCCCGGAAGATTCACTCGGCCAGAATCCGTTCTGGCCCGGTGAAGGCAACCAGGAGGCCGGAGAATTCATCAACGAAAAGGGCGAACGAGTCACCATCCCGGTCGTCGATTCAATCGCACACAAGAAAAACACGAAGACATGAGCGTATGAGCGTCCTCGCCGACCATCAAATAACCGCCCGATGTTTTACCTCCGGCAACTTTAAGCCGATGATTGACCCCTTCGTGGATCATCAAGTGCGCGACGGGAAAATATCCTACGGTTTGAGCAGCTACGGATATGACATCCGCATCGGGAATGAGTTTAAGATTTTCACCAACGTCCACGGCACCCTTGTCGATCCGAAGGCTTTCAAGGACGAGGCATTCGTTACCGTGCAGACGGAAGAATACGTAATCATCCCGCCGAACAGTTTCGCCCTCGGCGTGAGTGTGGAGTATTTTCGAATTCCTCGCGACCTGATTACGGTATGCCTCGGCAAATCGACATACGCCCGGTGCGGGATCATCGTCAACGTGACACCCTTCGAGCCCGAGTGGGAAGGCTTCGTCACCCTGGAGATTTCAAACACAACTCCATTGCCGGCGAAAATCTACGCTAACGAAGGCATCGCCCAGGTGCTTTTCTTCCGAGGTGACGCTGGCGGCTGCGATGTCAGTTACGCGGACAAAAAAGGAAAGTATCAATCACAAACCGGAATCGTAACAGCAAAACTATGAGCGACACAAAAACACAAGCGTCAAGCGGAGGAATCAGTTTCGGAGGACTTCTCACCATCGTTTTTATCACCCTGAAACTTTGTCACGTAATCGACTGGTCCTGGTGGTGGGTGCTGTCTCCGCTTTGGATTAGCCTCGGGCTGGTGGTGGTTTTCCTTGGAGGCATCCTGGCGTTCGCCGGAGTAGCTCTCGCAATTACGGCACTCCTGGAACGGAGACAACGGAAGTGATTTCTAAGAGAGGGACGGCACGCAATTTCGAACCGGCTCCGGTCGATAACCGGGACAAATCAGCCGGTGAAGGGATCGGGCTATCGGCATCGGGTAAAAGATGTCGCCGATTCAACAGAAAAACATAGCCGTGGGCACGCTAACGATACGCGGCAAATATTAAATCGTCCCGTCTATCAACGGCGGGAGCCGGAGACGTAACCGGCAACTTTTTATGATCGTTCGAACATACTGGCAAGTTGAGGCCACAAACAAAGATGAAAAACCTTTTATTGTGGGGTCGGACCATCAAACCCTCGATGGCGCTCTTTGGTATCGGGACAAGGTGTTGAAACCTCGTGAGAGACAGTATCGAAAAACGACTTTTCAAATCCTCCGAATAGAAGTTGTGAGCACACCGGAGGACGTGTAGGCTAAAAATAAACCATGAGCGAATACATTAGAACATTTTCAGGTGATCCATTTTACCCCCTCGATGCAGAACCCTCGGACATTCGGATCGAAGACATAGCCCACACACTTTCTCGACTCTGCCGATGGAATGGGCACCTCCCAGGATTTTATTCAGTCGGTCTTCACTCGATCCACGTTTCTTTTATGGTGGAACCCGAGCATGCGCGGGCTGCACTACTGCACGATGCGAGTGAAGGACTCGGACTCTCCGACATCGCGAAACCGGTAAAAAACGACATGCCGGAATATCAAATCATCGAACACCGGCTAATGAAAACAATCGCTGACGCCCTCAACTTTGAATTTCCGTTTCACGAGCAAGTCAAGCAAGCGGACGCAGCGGCACTTTTCCTGGAGCACGAGTATTTTTTTCCAGACCATCCCGGTGACGTTCCGCGTGTTATTCCTCCGGTAAAATGGCATTGGGATTTCAAACTCATGTCGGATTACCGACGATTCGATTTCGATTCTGTCGAACACACTTTTCTCTCACGTTACCATCAACTAACCAACGCATAATGAAAAAGCAACTAATCGCACTACTGGCCGGCCTGTGCAGCTTCGTCGCACAGTCGGATAGCCTCACGCTCACTTGGGACACCGTGTCGAACGCGGACGGCTACCGGCTTTATCAGGCCGTCAATTCCGCTCCGTTTGCCGTGGTAGTTTCGCCAACGTCGCCACCCGTGACGGTCTCCGTCTCGAATCCGAATCAATATCAGTATTACGTGACGGCCTTCAATTCAGCCGGCGAATCCCCGCAGAGCAACGTCCTCGCGTATTCTCCGCCACCGCCCGCGTCCGGGAATATCGTCTTGAGTGTTCCTGTCCTGAATTCGACCATTTTTAATCGAGGGCAGACTATCACCGCAAACGCGACCCTCAAGAACGACACCACCACGGTTTTCATCGCGGCGAAATCCGTTATCACCGCTCGGCGTCCTGGAGCGACAAATACCGGAGGACCGTTCGACGACTTTTCTCCGGAGGTAATCAATGTCAGCGTGCAGCCTGGACAGACCGTGAACTTCACCGGAACCTGGATTGTTCCGGCTGACGCTCCTGCCGGGCAGTGGAGGTGCCACCTCGCCGTTCAGAACGCTTCCGGCCTCTGGACGGATGGACCGGATACCGCGTTTACTGTAGCGGTGCCTACAGTGCCGGCTGCGCCGACGAACCTCCGAGCAACGGTTATCAGCGCGAGCAGGATAGACATCAGGTGGGACGCCCCGCCCGAGGCCGTGACGGTCCGTGTGGAGCGAGACAACAAATATGTTGCGACCACTTCCAATTCCTATTACTCGAACACCGGACTGCGCCGGGACCGAACGTATTTTTTCCGCGTGCAATCTCAAAATGCTGCCGGCACACTCAGCGCATACTCGCCGGTAATCTCTGCGCGAACCCTCAAGCGATGACACCTCGAAAAATCGCACGGATGGTTTTGTATGGCCTGTGGGCAGCGACCAACATATTTCTGGTGAAAACAGTCGGCTTCACTGCCGCAACCTGGGCGACACTCGACTGGTTTCAGATACTCCTTCTCGCCCTGGCAATGAACTCAAACGTGCTGTTGATGATCGTCGCTTTTCTCGACAATCCGGACGCAACTCCCGAAATACCAAAGAGTTAGTGAAAGTTGAAAATACTTGTTGCAGAGTGCGTCCTTTCTGATATGTTATATGCACGGTCAGCCAATAAAGGCAGACCAGAAAAAACCGAAAAATGAACATCACGCAAATCGTAAACATCTACACCGGGGAAATTATCACGCCTGCCGTAGTCGATGGAAAGAAGTTTTTCACCCACTCGGAAATCACAAAGTCTGGTGCTCCTGATCGACGCAGCCGGGGCAGCACTATAGGAATTTGGTCGGGCTATGAAACCCCGACCAAATCGTTTGACTTAAACGGGAGATACGTCCCGCTTGATTCCACCATCGAAGCTGATGGGTCCGCACTCCGCGCAGTGGTGAACGAATTGGAGTCGAAGCTCGAAAACGCGAAGCTCGCCCTCGCGATTTACTACTTCCGCAACCAGACCAAACTCAGCTAAATCGTTTATGAGGCACTTTGTTATCAAGTCCGGTGCAACCACCTTTACCCGGGTATCAAAAGCTCGTGCGCGTCAATTGTGGGGCAAGCGCGACATAGCTTTTTGCCCGGTGAACCTTCGGCCCGGTTTTCCGTGGGCACCTCACATCACTTTTCTGGCCGGGACTCCTGAGACCACTAAGGAATACACCCGGCCCTAGTTGTTGCAAAATGTCGGCAATTTGGTAGGGTTCGTCACGGTCAATAAAGACTCTGAATAAAATATGAGAAACGCAATACAACAAGGGTATCTCTATAACAGCAATGGAGACGTGTGGTGTGGTTCTGTTTTTGGCTGGATGCCGATGCCCTCGACGAAGGTTTTAATTATCACCCGCGCCGAAATGTTAATCCGTGTCGGAATTGAAATGTCTTTCGGCGCGAATGAAGGTGATTACGTCTTTAAGCCACAAACCAAATCATGAGCAATAGCAATCCTGGACTCGGCGTAATGATAGCCCAACTCGGCGGCAACGCGGACTCAGTTGCCGCGTTTACTGGTGCCCTCGGCAAAACCATAACTGGCTTACGCCTGGATACGGAGACCAATTACCTTCATTTCGAATTCAGCGACGGATCGAAGATTTATTTCTCCGATGACGGCCAGTCGTGCTGTGAGCATCGATACATGCGGACCGACGACGACTTGTCGGCATTCATCGGCGCGAAACTCCTCGGCGCGGAAATCAAAGACGCTCCGAATATTGAATGCCGTGGGGACGAACATGAAGTTCAGTTCCTCGACATCACCACCGACAAAGGCGTTTTTCAAATGGCGAGCCACAACGAACACAACGGCTATTACGGCGGGTTCGCGATAAGAGTGCATGTTGGATGATGAATGATTACCACCAACAAACTGAAACCTTGGCAGGTGCCGAAGGCGAATCAACTCGCCAGGATATTACAAGCGCATGACTCAGCAATCGATGGCTCGGACACAGGCACAGGCAAGACTTACCTTGCTGTTGCAATCGCTCAAGCTTTACAATTGCCGACTGTCGCCGTTGTGCCGAAGATTGCTATATCAGGATGGAAAGTTGTTTGCGAACACTTCGGCGAAACCCTCTCAATAATCAATTATGAACGACTTCGACTTGGACACACTCCATTCGGTTCTTGGTCTAATCAAGCTGCGCTCGACGCCGGGAGACCCACTATTTACGTTTGTGAATTCTGTCAGCGAAAGTATTCGAGCCCGGAGGATTTGCAACAGCAGCTTTGCCCTGTTAACGCCTCGGGGATACACTGTGTTAGCACTCGGACCAAAGATGTTCCCTACGGCGATTTCAAATTCCACTCAGCCGTGCGCTTTATTATTTTCGACGAAGTTCACAAGTGCGGAGGACTCGACTCCCTCAACTCCGAGTTGCTCGTTGCCGCCAAACGACAGGGTATAAAACACCTCATGCTATCCGCTACTCCAGCGCAGACGATACTTCAACTTCGGGCTCTCGGCTACTCGCTCGACCTGCACTGCCTCGACATTCGCGGACTGGTTGAATCGAACACAAAAGGAGCAAAGCGTAAGGTCTTTTCCGGATGGCTCGCTGAACACGGCGCGACGTTCGACAAGACTTTTCACGCCTGGAAATGGTGGGTGTCCGACGAAAAGCAAAAGCAGACGATGTTGGAGATCGGTTCGCAAATTTTTCCGGCACGAGGCATTCGAGTTACCACAGACCAAATCCCGAATTTCCCCGAAGTGGACGTTCAGGCGCAGTTAATCGACTTTACGACAACCGAAGAAATCGCTGAGATATACAGATCAATCGAACATGAAATCAACATCACGCAAATCCTCCACGCGAGACAGGCAATCGAAATCCTCAAAGTTCCAACACTCGTTGAACTTGCTAGAGACCGAATGGAGCAAAATTTCAACGTCGGAATTTTTTGTAACTTTCGACAATCTATTGAGGAACTATCCGGGGCACTTCACTGCCCTTTTATTGATGGCACCATTACAGGTAAAAAACGCGATGAGATCATTGCGTCGTTTCAGAGAAACGAATGTCGTGCCCTGGTCCTCAACTCCGAAGTCGGGGGAGTCAATATCGGCCTACAGGACATTGAGGGAAAACATCCGCGATGGGGTTTAGTCTGTCCTCCGTGGTCGGCGGCAACCTTCACACAAGTCCTCGGGCGTTTCCCTCGGGATGGCGGTAAAAGCAAATCGCACTACCGGGTTCCGTTCGCTGCCGGCACGGTGGAGATCGATATGTTTAGGGCGTTGCGCCGGAAGCTCGACAACCACTCAGCGATCATGGACTCGGACTTGATGCCGGGAAACCTCAAACTAAAATGAAAATCGACGCCTCAGACATCGACATTACCTCGGAAAAATTTCAAGAAATGCTGGCTCTCCTGATTGAATCCGGAGAGGGCGGGGTTGCATGCGCGGCGAAAAACGTCCTCGCGTGGCATCACAACCAGACGGAATTTCGGACAATTTATCCGGCAGTGCTGATCCAGGGGCAACACCTCAGCGACGGGATTTATAGATTCGATTGCGGGGTATGTGGCAAAACTCTTCCAGTCGCTTACACTCCGCTAACGATGATCGTTCAATTTGAAGCGGGAATATTCCCTGGAGACTATCCGGTAAAATATTGCTGGCATTGCGGAATCCGGTTCACTCATTACCGAATCCTCAAATGAACACTTGTAATACTTGTATCTATTGGGGGGAGAGGTGCGGAGAAATTTCCAATTTCAAGAAGTGCGGATGCCCGAAGCTCGACCCAATTGGTTATCCAGCCCCGGAGCATGGTTTCGCCGTGGTGGATGGGGAACCTTTTAATTCCGGCTGTTTTGCCACCGGTCCTCTTTTCGGGTGTGTTCACCATCATCCGAGGCCGAAAGAATACAAGTTGTCGAAGTAATAATTTTCTGACACTATTTCAATATGCCAGTAACCATTCGCAAAATCAGCAAGTCGAGAGTGAGAGTATCGACCCCGAACGGCGTCAAGGCGAAATCGACGACCCCTGAAAAGGCGGCTGCACAAGAGCGGCTCCTGAACGCGGTCGAACACGGATGGAAGCCAACCGGTGCAAAGCGAAAGAATCTTCGAAAAGCGGTAATGAAACGACCTGGGTAATAAAGCCCGGTCAAAACACGAAAGGTTAGTATGACAATGAATCCCGAGAATCGGGAACGCATGCGTATCGGCGCAGCGATTGCGGATAAACTCACCCCGATAAAATCCCCGGTGGAAGTCGCCGCGATGATCGGCGTGTCCACCACTCGACTTCGACAAATCGAAACGATTGCCCTCTGGAAACTCCAGCAACGCCTGAAGGAAATTATGAATCATGAATAGCACCTTTGAAACGTTTCCGAAAATGGCGCGTCTCAGCCGCGAGTGTGTTATCACCGAAAAGATCGACGGCACTAACGCACAGATTTTCATCACTGAAGTTCTCGACGAGGTGGCAAATCCAAATGACATTCCTTTGGTTCGCGTCGGTTCGAACGGTCCCTGGATTGCCGCAGGCAGTCGCACCCGTTGGATCACTCCGGACAACGATAATTACGGATTCGCGAAATGGGTGCAGTCCAACGCGGAAGAATTGGTGAAACTCGGACAGGGACGGCACTTCGGCGAATGGTGGGGCGGAGGAATTCAACGTCGCTACGGTTTGACGGAAAAACACTTTTCACTTTTCAATGTGGACCGATGGGGTCCGGATGGGAAGGAAAAGCCGCCCGAGTGTTGCCTTGTAGTTCCGACACTGTATCGAGGACTTTTCACAACCGGTAATGTTGCCTGGACACTTCAGGAACTAGCGGAGAAAGGTAGCGTGGCGTCTCCTGGATTCATGCAGCCCGAAGGGATCGTCATCTGGCACACCGCAGCCCGGGTGATGTTCAAGAAAACCATCGTCGGCGACGAGGGAGGAAAAGGCCAATGAATCTCGAACAAGCGTTGAAAGAACAAACTCTGATAAATGAACAACGACCGAAGCAAGAGGATCGCGTTCACCATCCTTACTCTCCCTCCACCTTACAAAGTCTCGAAGCCTGTCCGTGCTATGAAGGAAGAGACGAGAGCCATATTCGGGCCATTGCCGGCACCAAAATGCACAAGGTTACTGAGGACAGAATGGACGATGAGTCCCTCAGCGATGATGACGCTTTGATGGCGGCTGAGTGCCTGGATTTTTACGAAGAGCGAAAACAGTTGGCGGTCGATGCGCGGGCGCATGCGATGATTTCTGAACTTCCGGATCACAGATCGTATCCGGAGATTCTCGAATTGACCGAGACTTACCTCCCGATTGACGACCTGGAATTCGAAGACGAAATCAAAGTTGGTCTCGGCTCGATTCTTTTGAAGATTCAATCAACGACCGCAGGATATTTCGACCGGGCGTTTTTCTCTCATGCTGGCACTTACTGTGAAGCCTTCGATTGGAAATTTGGTGTGTGGTCGGTCGAGAAAGTCAAAAACAACCTCCAGGCAATCGCTTATGTTTTGGGTCTATTCAAAAAATTTCCGAAGCTCGAATCGGTTCGCTTCTGGATCAAGCAGCCAGCAATCGGTTTTCTTGACGATCACGTTTTCCACCGTTCCGAAATTCTGTCGCTACTCCTTCGGGTTTCGGTTGTCGTTGAACGGGCGAGAATGGCCCGGGCTAAAGCAGATTTTTCATCTGCAAATCCGACTATTCCGAACTGTCTTTTTTGCAAACATACGGGCATCTGTCCCGCTGTTACCAAATTCGCTTGCACTGTCGGAAACAAATTCGCCCCACTTAAAATCCCGGCTTCAGTGACTCCGAGTATGGTTCAAGACCCGGCGAATACCGGTCTCGGGATGCAACTCGCCCAGGTAATGAAAGTCTGGTCGGAAGCGTTCCGGAAGGTTACGGCGGAGAGGGTTCTTCGTGGTGCTCCGCTTCCTGAAGGATACCGCCTGCAACAACGGGACGGAAGCCGCGCAGTTACCGATATGGCCGGATTCAAGCGCGAGGCATTGCGGTATTTGACGGAGGAAGAATACGCCCAGGCGCTCGACGTGAGCATTGGCGCGATTGAGGACTCAATCGGAGCGAAGGCACCTCGCGGCAGTAAAAAACATGCGATCCAAGAATTCAAGAGTTGTCTGGAGGCCGCGAATGTAGTAGAACGAGGCTCGCCAGCAGTATTTTTGCAGGCGGAGAAAACGAAAGAATAATATGGAAGTTGAAATTGTAAACTCACTACCCGGAGAACGGATGAAACAATTGATCGTTTGGGACGACTTCAAGTCCCAGGCGGAGAAGTTGAAAACCACGGCGGAAACCCTTACCGTAACAGATGTCTCTCAAGTCGCCGAAATGAAACTCGCCCGGGCGACTCGGCTCACCATCAAAAACCTTCGCGTTGCAATTACGCACAAGCATCGGGAATTGAAGGAAAGCGTTCTGGAGGAGAGCCGGAAGATCGACGCCGGCAAAAACGAATTGCTTCGCATACTCGAACCACTCGAAGAGCGGTTGTTGTTGCAGGAAACTTTTGCGGAACGGGAAACCGAACGAATTCGAATCGAGGTCCGTCAATCGCGGACCACTGAACTTGGTCCGTATCTCTCCGCCCCTGTCATTATCGATTTAGCGGATTTGACCGATGCTGAATATTCCGGCTTGTTGAAGGATTCAATCGCTACCCATACCGCGAAACTCGAACGATTGAGACTGGAGTGCGAAGCGGCGGAAGCCGTCCGTAAAGCGGAAGCAGATCGAATCGAAGCGCAGCGTGCGGAGAACGAACGATTGAAGAAAGAAGCCGCCGAACGGGAAGCCGCTCGCAAAGCCGCTGAAATCGCCCGGGATCGACTTGAGAAACAACTTGCGGACGAACGCAAATCGGCCCAGGCGAAATTAGAAGCAGAAGCGAATCGACTCAAAGCTGAAAAGCTGGCCCTCGTCGCGAAAGCGAACGAAGCGGTCGCCAAGCTGGAACGCGAAGCGAAGGCTGCGAGGGATAAACTCGCCGCCGAACAACTCGCCGTGCGATTGGCGGAAGAGAAAGCCGCGCTCGCCCCGGACAAGGAAAAGATTTTGGAGTTTTCGAAACGTCTTTGGGAAACACCCAGGCCGATTACGCAAACGGATCGGGGCGGGCGGGTCATCGCGAATATCGGCGCGAACCTGGAAAGGCTTTGCGCTTACATCCAAAATGAAGCGAACAATCTATGAAAACACGAGTCGAAATCAATCGCGGAGAATTCGATGTGGTCTTCACCGGGGAAGTCCTCCGGGAAACCGACACGCATTACTTCGTTCACCACGGAGTCAACGCGGACGGCGGAGAATGGTTCGCCAAATCGAGTCGGATGGTAAACTGTCGGACATCACCAAATGTGAGGACGGGGCCTGTTAGGGCTGGAGTCCTTCCTAGCTAACACTAGGAGTGTCCACCAATGTCGGTTAAACACTAAACACAAAACTAAAATGCCTGAAGTCAAATTCGGAAATGATAGCGGATCGTCACCGGCTCCGGTGATCGATGTTGAAACAAAGACTGTGAGCACTCCGGTAGCGGATGTGAAAGTCGAAACCACCACAACCGTTGCGTCTTCTTCTCCCGGCGTGCCGGCGACAAAGGATGCTTTCAAGCTCGGTGACTACCTGCCAGGGTTCAAGGACATCAACCTCCCTCGCCTGAACCTCACCTACAGCGTCGGAGAACTTGGGAAGAACTTTACCCCGGGCAGCATCGTTTTCGGCAAGGAAACCATTCTGTATTCGCCGGCTGAAATCGATCAGAAGCAGGGCGTCATCACTCGGGCGCAATTGCCGCCTGTCGTTATCTGCGTGATCGGCATCGTGTGGCTGAAGTTCCAGGAAAAACTCGCCGGTCAAGTCGGCGGAGAGATCGTGGACACCGAGGATGCGGTCCGCGCAGTCGGCGGCACGCTCGATTACAACGAGTGGAAACTCAAGAAAGCGGAGGGCATGCGCCGGTTCGAGCCGATGACGGAACTTTTGCTGGCGATTGAAAAGCCGGCACACGTCCAGGATGACGGCGCGGTTTTCGGATTCACGGTCGGCAGTCGGAAGATGACTGTCGGATACTGGAACTGCAAGGGCTCTGTTTACACGGAGGCCATGAAAAACACCTTCAACTATCAGCGCCGGCTCGGGTGCCTTCAGGACGGGTATTTTTCCCGCACCTGGAGTCTTTCAACGAGGATGAAATCCTTCAAGACAGACACGGGAAAATTCGAGGCACCGGTTCCGGTCCTCGCAGTCAAGGCCGTTACTGACACTGACCTGATGGGGTTCATCCACAAGGTCGTCGGCATCTGAAAACATCCTAGCGGCTAAACGTTGAAAGCCATACCGTGAGGCGGAAAATACTAACGTCAGGGAATTGCGGAAAACCATGCAACGTGACTTCCGGGAGAGACCGGAAATAATTTGGGTTCGAGATTCAGTAATTAGCGGGTCTGATACTAACCATCAGGCCCGCTAAAATGTTTAAACAGTTGTTGACGTGCCGGCGATCCTCTGCGATAGTGCTCCCGTGATTGAAACAATTCAACTGAACTGGAGCGAGCCGAAAACCGTGAATACCCGAGTGGGAATCCGGACGCTCCGAACCGCAGCGCCGACACCGGCTTTTTGGAATGCCTGGAGATCGAGTAAGAACACCTTGAAAAATGAGGGTGTTTCTTGCAGTAAAAACGACCGTGACGGAACTTGGGAAATTTGCTTGTGGGGTAATGGCGCTACGTCTGACGAGACGACCAATCCCACCAACCCTCAAGAACAAGCCCAAGTTCCGTCACTGTCGGGAGTGGATGGCTCCGTGCCCGCGCAGTCGTCAAACGTCTCGGGTGCCTCGACTGGCACTGATAGTTTGAGCGCGGGTGTTGAAGGTTCGATCCCTTCTATTCCCACCGTTTTTTGGTCCGCAGAGCAGGAAGAGATTTTTCAATGGTTCGCGTCGGGCACTGGCAATGCGGTCGTCCAAGCCCGGGCCGGCACTGGCAAAACGACGACCATTAAGCAGGCTTTCACCTTCGTTCCGAGCCACATCACGAAGCTCCTTTACGCGGTCTTCAACAAGAAAAACCAGATCGAAGCCGAAGAGAAAATCTCCGACAAGCGCGTGGAGATCAAGACGTTGCATAGCCTCGGTTTTTTCTACATCACGCAAGTTTGGCCCGGTGTGAAGCCGGACGCCTCGGTGGAAGCGGCTCGGATCGAAGCGGTTAGCCCGAATATCCCGGAGGAAGTCCTTGGTTGCGTGGAACGGATCGTCGGCTTCGCGAAAAACCTTCTCCTCAACCCTACCGTCGAACAACTTATCGACATCGCGAACGACCGGGGGATTTTCTCAGCAGCAGAGGCCGAAGCGGATGGCGGCTGGACCGTGGCGAAGCTCGCGAAAGTGGCCTTCGACGCCCTGGAAGCCGCCAAGGAACGCGACAACGAGGGCCGAATCAGCTTCAACGATATGGTCTGGTTGCCGGTGGTGAAGAATTGGGTTTTCCCTCGTTTCGGCCTCGTGGTGGTGGATGAGAGCCAGGATATGAATCTCCCGCAACTCGAAATGGCGATTCGAAGCTGTGAACCGGGCGGTCGGATTTGCATCGTGGGCGACGACCGGCAGGCAATCTATGCGTTTCGTGGAGCGGCTCAAAATGGCATGAGGATGATGCAGGAGCGTCTTTCAGCCCGGGTCTTCGGTCTGACTACCACTTACCGCTGCCCGAAGGCTGTGGTGGCAATTGCGGCTGAAATTGTGACCGATTACAAAGCCGCCCCGAGTGCTCCCGAGGGCTTGGTGGATGAAGTGGTGAGCGTTCTCGAACATGCTCGGATCGGCGATGCGATCCTCAGCCGCCTCAACGCTCCGCTCATGAGCGCATGCCTGAACCTCCTCCGCCGTGGAACGCCGGCTCGGATCGAGGGACGCGACATTGGAGCGCAGCTAGTCGGAATGGTTCGGAAACTCAGGGCGAAGAGCGTGCCGGATTTCATCCGCAAGCTCGAAGCCTGGGGAACCAAGCAGAGGGCTCGCTTTGGCGCGACGAAAAACGCGGAAGCGAAAATCGCCCAGGTGAACGACCAAGTGGATACGCTGATGGCGGTGTCCGAGGGGGCTCGGAATGTAGCCGAGATTGAATCGAAAATTTACTCGCTTTTCCAGGATACCGACAGCAACGCAAAGCCTTCTGTTGTCCTCAGTTCCGTTCACAAGGCGAAAGGCCTCGAATGGAACCGGGTGTTTATTCTGACGGCGACCTTCAAAAAGAATAAAGGCGACGAGGAGCAAAACATTTACTACGTGGCAGTTACACGGGCAAAAAAACATTTGACATTCGTTGGATAGGGTGCGATAAGTAGTGAAGTCGAATAAACGACCCACAAAAAAAAAAACATGAAACAAAAACACAATTCAAAATACGCGGAAGCGGTGGCTTCGATGGTGGCAATCGACTGGTTGCAGTTTGCCGAAAAGAAAATCGCTGAACAGCAGAACCCCGCGAAACTAAGCGTGATTGCTTACGATCAGGTTCGCGCAATCGCAGATCAAAGCTATTGGGTTTCGAAACTTTACAAGGCCAACCTCCGCGCTATCGCCGAATTGTCGGTGGACATTGCGAAGTCATTTTTGCAGGCTGGTCGGTATCCCACCGTGCGAGCCTATTTTCGCGGACTTGAACACGGGAGCAAGTAACATGAACCAGGAACCGATGAAGGCGGATCAAATTCCGCCAGCCAGTCAATGCTACTGGATTCGATGCACGCGCAAGGAAACTGGCGAAGTATGGTATTGTAATATCGGGCAGTCTATCGAAGCAGCAGAGACTTTCCTCGATGACTGCCGAAAACAATGGCCGGAGATTCAATACGAACTTGCAAATTTTGTCCCGCAAAAAACCTCGGAACCCATCAACATGACTGTTGAAAAGTTGGGAAAATTTTACGAAAACCTCTATAAAAAATGAAACAATACAAAACTCGGGAAGAGTGGCTCCAGGCGGCAGTCGGCGAAATGACGCCGCTGTTCGTGGAGGCCGGATATAAAGTGCCGCAAGTGCGGGTAGCATGTGGGTGGCCCGTCCGTGGTGGTCTCGCGAACAAGAAACGAGTGCTCGGCGAATGCTGGAGCAAAACAGCATCAGCCGACAAGCAAGCCGCGCAGATTTTTATCTCGCCCGCACTCGACGAAATGACTACGGACATGGGAGTCATTGCGACACTCGTGCATGAAGTCGTTCACGCCGTTGTCGGCCACAAGGAAGGCCACAACAAAGTTTTCGGCAAGTGCGCTCGTGCGGTTGGCCTGGAGGGAAAACTTACTTCCACCAATGCCGGCGAAAAGTTGATGTCGGACATGCTCGGCTGGCAAAAGTCGCTCGGCATTTATCCGCACAGTCAATTGAAGGGGATGGCACCGACGAAGAAACAATCGACTCGGCTGCTGAAGTGCGAATGCCCGGAGTGCGGCTACGTGATCCGGACGACGCAAAAGTGGATCGAGACCGGATTGCCGACTTGTGCCTGCGGCACTGAATTCAAATCTTCAACTGAAAAAACCGATGAGTAAAAAACCATCCATCGGCTTTTACAGGAAGCACGCGAAAGCGATTCGACTCATCAAAAAACTAATTAAAGAGATATGGCTGAAACCATGAACAAACCCGAATTCATTGTAACCTCGTCAGTGAAGAAACTCGTGAAGGGCCTCGGCAACCAATCCGGACCGGAGTTTTTGACGGCCCTCGATTCGGTTGTCTCCGCAACGGTTCGGAAGGCATGTAGCGATCTTGGCCCGAATAAACGGCTGAACGAGACATCGATCTCCGGCCCGAAGAAATCGTCAAACATCGGCAACGAAACAGCGACTAAATTTCGTGAGTTGCGCGATGTCGCCGCTTGTGCTTTACTACAGGTAAACGTAGTAACGCGGAAAGACTACATCAAATTCTTTCAATCCGTCCGAGAATTAACCGATCAACTAATAAACCTATGAGTCCTGAGAAAGCCAAACAAATGCTGCCGATCATCACTGCCTTCGCCGAAGGCAAACCGGTGGAAATGAAAGGTCTTTGCACCGAAAAATGGGAAGTTTCAGAGAATCTCGATTTCTGTTACGACGCCGACCGTTATCGAATCAAGCCGGAACCCCGGGAAAAATGGGTGGTTGAATTCCGGAGCATCGACGGAGATGTTTTATTAGCTAACATTATCGCTGATACCCACCTTCAAGCGGAGAATATCGGTCGTGCTCATTTTGGGGCGAGATACGTTCGTGCGATCCGATTTGTGGAGGCCGAATGAAAACCTGTCACGCCGGCCACTACCCGATACTTTTCGAAGCGGACCGTTGCCCCGCGTGCGAGGCAATCGAGCGACTCGACAAGGTTAATCTGAAGCTCCAGGTGGAAATCGAAAACCTGAAACGGGAGTTGTCGGAAGACACTTGGAACGGCGGGGCGTGCTGAATGGCGAAGCGTCACAAGGAATGGGCTCGCCGTGCGCGTGCAAAGCTGAGGGTTGTCCTCGGCGATAAATGCGCTAGATGCCCCGCCACCGAAAAACTAGAATTCGATTGTATTACACCGTGCGGAGATCGACATCATCGGATGGATACCTCCGCACGGATGAGTTTTTATCACGCGCAGCATCGGGCCGGCAATCTTCAGTTGCTTTGCGAGAAGTGTAATAATTCGAAATCTCATCAAGAAAAAGAGAGGCATCCATTTTGAATAACGTAATCGGCCTGGACTTCGAAACCTTCTTCAGCAAGAAATTAAAATACTCCGTTAAGACGATGATAGCGGAGCAGTATTGCCGGCACGAACTTTTCGATCCGTATATTATTAGCGTCTCCGATGGATCGACCTGTTGGGCGGGCTCCCCGAAAGATTTTATTTGGTCGTCACTCGAAGGAAAAATCCTCGTTAGCCATAATCGATATTTCGACAACACTGTTTACAATGAAATGGTCCTTCGAGGTTGGGCACCAAAAGTAAATTACCTCGAATGGCATTGTAGCGCCAATCTCACAGCTTATCTCTGCAACCGTCGCGCTCTCGCTCATGCGGTCGAACACCTATACAAAATCAAATTATCGAAAGACCCTCGGGAGGACGCCAACGGCAAACATTGGCCGGCAGATTTTACTCCGGAACAGCGATCCACGATGATCGACTATGCAAGGAAAGACCCTTGGTGGTGTTGGAAACTCTGGACGGATCATTCCGATAAATGGCCAGAGAAAGAAAAGCGTTTGTCGAATATGACCATCGAGCAGGGTATGCGCGGAGTGCAAATCGATACGAAGCTCTTAAACGATTACATCCTCCAAAGTCATGAAATGAAACTGGCGACCGAACGCTTAATCCCCTGGATGGAAGATGACGGCAGCGACGATGATTCATGGGAGGACTTCAACACTAAACCGACATCGACGAAGTGCATAGCAGAGCAGTGCCGGCGATCAGGAATTCCAAGCCCGCCCGTCAAGGAACACGAAGGAGAGGAGGCTTACGAGGAGTGGGAAACGATGTATCGGAAGAGCAATCCCTGGATCGTCGCATTATCGTCCTGGCGCAGCATCAACAAACTCTACAAATCGTTTTTGACGGTCAAGGCACGTCTCCGCTCGGATGGGACGATGCCATTTGGTTTGAAGTATTTCGGAGCACATACAGGCAGGTGGTCCGGAGACGCGAAAATCAACATGCAGAACATGCGGAAGAAACCGATACTCTGCGATCAATCCGGACTGATGGAGACGAACGAAAAAGTAATCGATGGAGCTTTGAAAATTCGTAAAGAGACCAAATCGTTTCCGGCCTGGGTGAAATATTCCATCGATTTCCGACACCTGATTATTCCCCGACCTGGGAAGAAAATGATTGTGTCGGATTTATCACAGATCGAACCTCGATGTTTGCTCTGGCTTGCCAAGGATGAAAAGACCCTCAACTTGATTCGAACCGGCATGAGCCCTTATGAAGCTCACGCTCGAACCGCCCTTGGGTTCAACGAGCCTGCTCTCGATAAGGACTCGACCTATTACGCGGAAGTGAAAGCCCGGGTTCTCGCGCTCGGATATGGGGCCGGATGGGAGAAGTTCATCGTCATGGCCCAGGACTATACCGGGATGGATTTAACGGCAGACGATCCGGAGTGGATCGAGGTGGACGGCAAAAAAGTCAGCGGCTATGGTCAGAGGGCCAAAAAGATCGTCGCTGAATATCGCGAACAGAATCCGAAAGTAACCGGGCTGTGGGCATACCTGGATGGCATGTTTAAACGCAGTGTCGGCTCAGATTTAAGAGTTGTCCTCCCTTCTGGCCGGGTGTTACGTTATGAAAAGGTCAAGTGTGAGCGGAGACTCAAGCCCGATGCGGACGGCAAGCCGGAGCTTCGAGTCGTGTTTACGTTCGACCGTGGAGACCGTCGATTTGAGAGCTACGGCGGCAAGCTGACTGAGAACGTCGATCAGGGAATGGCGCGGGACGTATTTTCAGAGCACTTATTAACCCTACATGACACATCCGGAATTGACGTTCTGTTTTCCAGCCACGACGAGGCGATCCTCGAAACGGATCAACACATCACCAAACACGATGTTGAAAGCATCATGTCGGTTTGTCCAGAATGGTGTGCCGGGTTGCCGGTGAAAGCCGAAGCAAAGGAAGTTCCCCATTACCTCAAGTGAAATTTTTCTACTCCCACAACATCCTCGACAAGACGCTCACGCCTTGCGAACCCTGGACATTCAACAGTCCGAAACCCTCAGAAAAAATCTGTCATGACAAAACCGAAAGACAAATCTGGTATCGCACATCATCAACCGACTGGAATTTCTACACCGCCATTGAGCCCGCCAACAACAATCAGCGAATTAACAAAGACAACCCTGCCAAATATATTCACGGATTCGTTGCCGACTACGATGTCACAATTCCCGAAGATCGAATTCGGGAAGCCATTCTGTCCATGTCAATTAAACCATCCTGGATTGAGCGATCCCTTGGAGGTAATTGCCGTTTGCTCTGGTTACTCCCTCGTCCGCTTCCGGTCGAAACGACGGACTTGGCCATTTGGATTTTGCAGCACGCTAAGAAATGGCTTAATCTCGATCTACTTCCGGGTCTTGATTCGAATGCTTTTGAAGAGCCCACCCGCCTTTATTGCAACGGCGCGGTTTGGACACCTGTTCATGATTCAGCCCCAATAGACGAAAACAAACTCCAGGCATTCTATGTCGAAGCTCTCAAAAAATTCAAATTCAAAGTGGCGGAGGGAAACACAATTCCACTATCCACCATCGAGCCTGCAATTAGAGAGCGGTATCCGGGTTTTTCTTGGCCCGCTTCTTTTGAACTCGATACACAAGGCCCATCATTTTGGATACCCGCTTCCATTAGTCCACTATCTGCGATTGTCAAATCAGACGGGATGCTTACTTTCTCGGCCCACGCAGAAAAACCGTTCTATTCGTGGTCGGAAATCCTCGGCAAAGAATTCACAAAGGACATCAACGAAAAAGCAATCACCCAGGCGACACTCGACATCTTCCATGACGGGCAAGCTTACTGGCGAAAAATAGACGGCATCTATCAATCCGTAAACGACTCAGCGATGAAGATTTTCCTCAAGAAAGGTTGCGGCATCCCCGAGAAGAAAATCGATGATACACTTTTCCACCTTCACGAAAATGCCCGGGTAGTCGGCGCGGCCCCCTTTGTTTTCCGCCAGCCGGGGCTCATCGAATACAACACTCGGAAAGTGCTGAATACCTGGAAAAACAATGTAGTGCAGCCCGCCGACCATAATTCCGATGACCTTTGGATCATCCGATTTCTCCGGCAGCTTTTTGACACCGAGGAACAGTTTCAAAGATTCATGGCGTGGCTCCAGCATTATTATCGGTCCGCAGTGGAACTTCTCCCCCGCCCAGGACAGAATGTTTTTATCCTCGGAGAACCGAATCGCGGTAAGACATTTTGTGGCCGGCACATTGTTGGGCGACTAGTCGGCGGATTCGTGGACGCCAGCGACTATATTGTCCGGGGCGATTCATTTGGCTCGGAGAATTATCATGTGCCTTTGTGGGTAATCGATGATGAAACTCCCGGCAACTCGATCAATGCCCATGACCGATTCTCGGCCATGATGAAAAAAACGGCGGCAAACCAGGAATTCCGAGTGAACGAAAAGTTCCGCGTTCCCGTGACTGTTGAGTGGATGGGACGTATATTGGTAACAGCAAATACAGACTTCACCTCTAGCCGGATTCTGTGCGCCCTCGATAATAACTCGGCAGAGAAGACATGCGTTTTCAAATGCACCTCCGCCAAAATCGAATTTCCCGAACGATATGAACTGCAAAAAATTCTTGCTGTTGAGCTTCCTGTGTTTGGCCGTGTCGTGCTTAACTGGAAAGTTCCGGACTACATCCCTCGCGATGGGCGGTATGGTTTTGCTGCTTATCACGATCCGCATCTTCTCGACCAAACCCACCAGACGAGCAAGGCGGCACCGCTCAAGGAAATATTGATCGAAGAGTTGCGTGCCTTCTTCAATATGACGCCGGAAGCGACTGAGTGGCGCGGGACATTCACACAGCTTTATCGCTTGCTACAGGCGAACCCGATGAACGACGGATTGATTAAATCATTCAAGCCGGATCAGATAAACCGGTATCTTGAGCTAATCCAGCGTGAGGGAGTGATTAAATGTTACACGGAAACCGGGGAAAGTAAAACGAGAGTCTGGATATTTCCAAAATGAGGATTTCACAAACAATAACCCTCGACGAAGAGCACAAGCTGATTCGAAAGGGGACGAAAGGCGCTCTCGACAAACTCGCTCTCGCGAATATGTCGGAAGCGATCATTTACGCTCGGCATTGTTCCCGAGGCGGCTTGAACGACGGCGAGTTGACGAGTATGTGTTGGATTGCGTTGCGGCAGGCCGCGAAGAACTATTGCCGGCGAAAATCGAACGGGATAACATTTTTCGCCTTTAGCAAACAATATTTGAGAGGACAAATCAGCAAGGAATTCAAAAGCCGATTAGTGGTGCGGCAGGCGGAACATTGCCCGATTGATTTCATTACCCCAGGTGAATCCGGAAAGCTTGATCCGGATCACGGAAACGCCTTGGTGCCGACAGTCTGCGAAATCGACACCTCAAATCTCGAAACTAAAGAGTTGCTCGCCGGTCTCCGACCTGCTATATTTCGAGTATTGAATGACCGAGAGCGAGCCATTTTTATACTCAGGTATGAGTCTGGATTTTCCTTCGGCGAAATCGGCGAACGAATCGGCTACTCCCGGCAACACATCCAAAATCTGCACTCATGCGCGTTGAAGAAATTGCGCGTGGTGCTCGAACCAAAGAAAGATCAACTGTTATGAGACTCGGAAATATCCCTACGGACGAAATTATTGAACTAGCTCGGGCGCATCGAGCCGGAAAGATAATTCAATTTTGGTCTGCATCTTCAAACGGTTGGGAAGATGTCTCGAACAATGATCCGAGTTGGAACTTCGGGACCGAAAGATATCGGGTGAAACCTGAGCCCCGGGTTGTGTATTTGAAGGAATATCTAGGTTCCGGAATCGATTATGGCCATGTCTATTCCGATGACGATTGCATTCTTCCGGGTAATCATACCCGGATCGTGAAATTCGTGGAACAAATTCCGCCTTCATGAATATCCTCGCACTCGATCTCGGCACCGACACCGGCTACGCCTATAATATCGACTCGGAATTCTTTTGCGGCACCTGGAATCTCGCCACTAAAAAAGAAATAACCGCCTGGGGCAAAACGAGGGAGCGACGAACCAACGATCCGAGGGTGGATCGGCTATGCAAAAAACTATCGAAGCTTGCAGGACACGATTTCGATGTAGTGGTTTTTGAAGATGTTGAATTCGCCAGCAGCACCTACCAAGTTCAATTGTGGAGTGCCCTTCGGTCGGTGGTGTGGCTTTGCGCTCATGCGAAACATTTCGATTGCGTTCCGGTCGGCACCCTGAAGCTTTTCGCAACCGGCAACGGACATGCGACGAAAGAAGCCATGAAAAAATACGCCCTCGGAAGCTGGAGAGCCCAGGCGGAGTTTCCAGATGATCCGAGCGGCCTGAATGATGACGCCATCGACGCAGCCTGGATTTGGGTGTGGGCAATGAAGACGTTTAAACGGATGAAACTATGAGCAACACCTCACAACAATCCCCCGACAACCGACCGAGGAAAGACAAGCTGCCTTTCCCTCAGAGAGATATTATGACGAGTAACCAGATTCAAAATCTGGTGCAGATCGGAAGCTTCGCGTTGCACTCTCTCACCTACAACCAGGGGGTTGAACCGCATCAAAAGACGGAACTTGACGGCGGGTGCAAATCGAGCGCAGAAGCGATTTTCATCAAGGTCTGCGACAAGCTCGACGATATTTTGAGCGACACCGACCGATGGAACTTCAACGTGCAGGAGACGCTCGAAAACAAACTCGAAAAGATGTATGACCAGAACCTCGAATTTTTGTTGGAGCAAACGAAGGCGGCGAGGCAAGTCAACACGCCGCATTTCTGTTACAAGCCGACACTTCTGAAGCTCCCGGTAACGGGTGAGTGGATTGCCTACATCGGAAGCCTGGAGGATGTCGAGCACTCAATTGTCGGCATCGGCAACACACCGGCAAACGCGCTGGAGTCTTTCGACAGTTTATTTAAAGGGGAACCATTGCCGGAACATCTTCTGGCTTGGTTGGCGGAGCGGGACATGCGGGAGAATAAGGAACAAAATGACAAAATCAATACCGTGGAGCGCAAACGAACTGGCGCAAGCCGAAAAATTAAAGGGCGAGGGAAAAAGTTACCGGGAAATCGGAAATCGCCTGGGACGCAGCCGGAAATCGGTGGAGCATAAGCTATCCTCTCCCGACAATACTCCGAAGCTCAAGCATGACGTAAAACTCGATGCTCCGGATTTCGGATATATTCCGCTTCGGTCGATTGACGGCGGGGAATGGATTCGTTTCGGTCTGGTCTCGGACACGCACCTCGCTTGCAAGGAATGCCGGCTCGACAGCTTGCACGCGCAATACGACCTGTTTAAACGCGAAGGAATTTCCACGGTGCTGCACGCGGGGAATATCGTCGATGGTTACGTCCCGCATATCAACGGTGGATCGGTGGAAGATACCAGCATTGACGGACAGGCTCAATATGTGGTGGACAATTACCCCGCGAGAAACTGCATTACAACGCACTTTATCACAGGGGACGATCATGAGGGATGGTGGCAGAAGGAAGGATTCAACTTCGGCGCGTATCTTCAGCACGTCGCTGAAATGGGGAAGCGAACCGACCTGAAATATATCGGCCACGTTGAATCCGACGTTGAGGTTCAAATCAAGGGCGCTAAGAAAAGCGCGATCATCAAAGTTCAACATCCGGGTGGAGGAAGCGCGTATGCTCGGAGCTATACCGGTCAGAAGCAAGTGGAGTCTTTCCAGGGCGGAGAGAAGCCGGCGATTCTCGTGCAGGGACACTATCACGTCAGCAATTACATGGTGGACCGAAACGTCCATGTCATCGGCCTGCCCGGGTTCCAGGACCAGACAATTTTTGCCCGTAAGAAACGATTACGAATGGAAATCGGCGGGGCGATCCTAGAGTTCAAGGTGAACCCGGATGACGGATCGGTGACGAGGTGCCGGATCGAGTTCAATATGTTTTTCGACCGTGGATACTACAAGCCGTATCTCCGCTCCGACGCGAAACTGTTGAAGGGACACCTCATCATCAAAAAATGAATATCAACAATCCAGATTTTAAAGAGCAGTTGTTGGCCTATCGGAAAAAACACTTCGCGGTTGAAGTAACCCCGACTAAATACCCGGATGAGGTGGGCCAAATAACTCTTAGCACGACCACTAATGGAAATCAATGGCAATCAATTTCGTTGCTTCGATCCGAGGTGAAGAAAGTAATCAAAGCACTGAGGGACTCCCAAAAATGAACCGCCGAAGCTTTTTCAAATCCCTCGCGACCGCAGCCGCAGGCGTCATCATCGCTCCGCCGTCGATTACTTTTGATCGGTGCTGGAAACGCATGGGCAACATTTGGAGGCCCGAGGACTACATGGGCGAGTATGAGTGGATTCTGGTGAAGGATTCCTGTAGGTTACAGGGAGAAGTTGCACGGGCCTTAGAAAAATACAGTCCGTGGATCACTCACGTTGAAGGTGGGATTTTTCCTTTGGGGCAGGGCGTAACCGGTTTCCAACTTCAGGTGTATGAACCGTAGAAGCTTTTTCAAAACGCTATCAGCCGCCGTCGCCGGGACGGTGGTGTTGCCTCCGGCGATTACTTTTGATCGGTGTTGGAAATATCCGGTCTGGAAGAAATCAGGAGACATCTGGATCATAAATCCGGAGTGGGAAAATGCGCCCTACGAAATTGGATTCCATTTTCCAACCGGACGGTTTCCAATAATTCATCCGCGTTTAAACGAAATTCCCGGTCATCCTCCGGTCTGGAGAGACGATCCCGTTCCGGTAAGATTCAGAAATTGGGAAGACGCCCAGGCGTTGAAACCGATAGACCCCTTCATAACACTGGCTTCAAAATCGAATTGAGTAGTCTTCCCTGCCCAGGTCGAGCCCCGGCAGTAGGTGCCTGGGGCTTCAAATTAGTCAGTTGGGCCTTCAGGCGGGCTGTAGCAGCCCCGGAGTTAGCCGGCATGGGGAATTGAGCCGATTGAGGCGGATTCGGCGATGTAGGCCCCGCAGGGGAGCCAGGAACGGCCTTCGGATTGAGGCTCGGATGCTGGTCTGGTCCCATTTTGGCTATCTCAGAGTTTACCTGTTCGAACGGAGGCGCAATCTGTAGCAGTTTGCCGGCTTTGTCAGCCGCCTTCAGGTCTTCACCGTTCAGTTGAAGCGCGTTGAAAATTACCGCCGTGTCGCCTGATAACGACCGGTAAAAACGAATGCCAGCGTCCTCCAGGTCGGATTTGTGCTTAATAATCAGTTTGCCCTGGTCGGACTTCTCGGCACCCTTGATTTTGGCGGAGAATGCCGGAGGTGCTCCGGCGAGGATGCCTTGAATCGCCGGGATATTCAGCAACTCATCCGGCAGATTTGATTCCGGCATCGGCGCGGGTGCGAATTCTTCAGGCGCGGCTGGTGCGGCTTCTACTTCATTCGGGTCGATCATTGTCTTTGCCATAGTAATCAGTGGTCAGATTTTACCGGACGCGCTACAACGCTTTCCTCGGCGGCTTTATCATAAAGGGTTAATCGTTCAGCGACTCGATCCATGAAATCCGTCAGATCGTCGCCGGTAATTCGTGCCGCGACTGCTGCCGCCTTCTGTTGTTCTGTGATCTTTTCTTTCATCGGACATTCCTCGGTTTAACTTCGATGTCGGTTTCCGGAGTCACGGGACGGACAGTCAAAACTTTAGATTGAATGCTTCCTTTACGAACCCCCCGTTCTCGTTCGTATTTTCTAAAAGCTTTTTCGGTGTTCTCGGCTTCTACCACCGTGTCCGTCCGTCCGTAAGGCCCTATTCTATATTTGTTCATTGGTTGGAATTGTAATCCAGTTTGCTCCATCGGCACAGCTTTTTTCTTCAACTCTGTGGTTTTGAGTCGTTGCTTAATTGACTGCTGAATCAATGGCAAATTTTCCATCTCCTTCATGTAACTTCCGAGATCAAGCCGGCCCCAACCATTATCAGCCCACAACTGCTTTTCGGCAAACCAGAGACCGCCCTGAAGTGCATCCGGTTTAATACCGAGTTGCTTCGCGGCCTCACGAAAAGCTTGCTGCGCGAATTCGAAATCGGCATCACTTACACCCTCAGCATTCTTCGGTAAAATTCTCCAACGATCTTTTGTGTCGGCATATCCGAGCCGGCGCATTGTTCGGTCAGCCCATACGTCGATGGTCGCTTCGTGGCCCGTTCCGAGAAGATTCTGCACGAAGTTAGCGACCTTCGGTCCTTTGTTTTCGTTTATCCATTTTCGAGCCATTACTTCAAGAATCGCTTTCCCGTGAAAACCGTATAGCGCACCATTCGATTGCTTCGGCTTCAGGCCGTGCTTGAAAATCCAGTGCGCCATGAACGCTTCAGGAGTCGGTGTAGCTGGAGCATCCGGGATATTTCCGGCCTTCAATTCCTTGTTATACCAGCCTAGCCACTTGTCATCCTTCATCAAATCGAATCCCTGATTGAATTTGTCGATGATTTTGTCGAAGCGACCGGATCGGAAGCCTTGAAGAGCATCCGCCGCATAGAAAAAGTTCTGTGTCGGAGTTTCATTCGGGCTCGATGCCGCGAGAAGTTCCGCCATCATCGGAGCGTCTTTTCCAAATTGTTTCTTCAGTGCCGGCACGAAATCCGAATACCACTTGAGACCGAGTTGATAAACCGGGTTGTCGGCATACGTCTTCGCGAACGCGGCGAGTTTATCCGCGAACGCCTGAACCGGATCGTCGGACTTGCGATAGAGCGGGGAACCCGTAATGTCTGAGGCGATTTTTTCGTTGCTGTTCTTCGGAACGATTGCTTCCGGATGACGATCCAGCAACTCGGCCCGAGTGAAATTAGCCGGGGAAATGTATTCCTTGCCGCCAAAAAGTTGTTCCTGGTCGTCACGCGGTTGAAACTGTGCCGATTGTTTCGCTTCCGAAATTAGGTCTTTCGGAATGACGATGTTTTTCTGTTCAGCAAACGGACGTTCGGGTAATGGTTTATATCCGGCCTCTCCGAGTTTGGGGATGTTGCCGGCCTCGTCTCGCATGTGTTTTCCGAAGTTCACCCAGGAATTCTGTGCGAGAGTCTCAGCCGCGAGTGCGCCTTGCGCTTCCGGAGAATACATCTCCGAGTGAGCATTCCAGGCATTAAGCTCTCCCCTCGGTCCGAATTGGTATCCCTCTTGGGCATGACCGAAAAAGTCATGAACAGCACGGAACAAATCGTTATACGAAACGCCCTCAACTCCCGAAGGCCGAAGCATGAGGTTATTTCCAGCATCTTGAAAATTCCCAGTTGTCGGAAGATACCAAAGATGTTTATTTTCCTGAACGTCCTTCAGCATTTCCGCACTCGAAGCGTATGGTTCGCCCGCTTTTTTCCAGGGCTCGATGGTGTATCCCGCATCCTCAATCGCGTGATATTGTTTAACTGTCTCTTCACCGAGAGCATCGTAAGATTTCACAACTTCCGGATCGTTCGGATCATGCTTCGCGGTATCGTAAAAATCAGCGATCCGTTTTGCGAGACCTTCTTTTACGGCAAGCGGGGCACCGAGAGGTTTGTAATCGATTCCTTCTTCCTCTGAATATTTTTTAGCAACATTCCGAACTTCCGTTGACGGTTGAAAAGCGACTTCTCCCTCTGGCGGCAAAGCGCCATGTGTCCGCAGCCATTCCTCAGCGTCTTTCTTCGACTGCTTTTTCTGATTCTCCGCCCAGGCATCGAGTGCCCGAACCAACGCCTGTTCCATCGGACTTGCGGTTGGCGGGACTATTTTCGTTCCGGTTAAATCCTCTTCCTTCGTGGTCTTCGGTTGGAACTTCGTCTCAAGTTCAGTTTGTGGACGCTCGGAGAGGGTATTGTAAACCCGGTCGAGTTTTTCCTTGTCGGTGTCCGCGTCGAAAAGCTTCTCGGAAAGACTTTTGGTCACTTTGTCCACGGCATCATTCAACAGATGCACTCGGAACTTGTCGATGTCATCGAGATTCCGCTCGATCATGTCTTCTACAATCGGACGAACGGAGCGCCAATCCTTTTCGCGAGCTTCCACGATGAGGTTGCCATTCTCCAGGTTGACGCGAGAGAATCCCTTTTTCAACGCGGCCTCTCGGACGCCTTCAGTATCGGTCCCCTCAAACGCCGGAACCTTCAGACCGTATTTCGCCTGAATTTCCGGATGCTCGTCGAGCCATTGGTGATGCCACTCAGCACCGAGTTGTTCGACCTTGCCATTCGGGAGTATCCAGGCTTTGCTCGCCGCTCCGAAACTCGTTGGCAATATTCGGAGATCGTCCTCCTTCTCGCGTTTTCGCGGAGAGAATGCCGTTTCCGGGGTCTGCTGTTCTTCCTGGGTGAGTCCACGGATTCGTCGCTCTTCGCGGTCGATTGCTGGCCTGGGCACCGGTCCGATTTGGTCTTTCTCTTCCTTGCGGCTGCGCGGGGAGAAAATTGCGAAAGACTCATCGCCGATTTTCGCGATGTTATCTTCCTCCGGAGTTTTTCGTCTCGGTTGAAATTGGCTTAAACGTAAGATTTCGTTTGCGGCCTGCTCTTCCGTCATCCCCTTTACTTCCTGCAAAAACTTAAAATACCGGGTCTCGTCCCCCGTATCCTTAAACATCATCATCGGAGCGGCACCACTTGGACGATTTCCTCCCGTAGCGCGAAAACTCGGAATTCCGACTCGGACTTCTTCGCCCTCCTTTCGAGGTTGGAACTGAAGGATTCCCCTGAGACGTGTTTCTGCCTCTTCTTTAGTCAAACCCTTAACATCCATCAACCAATCCCGGTATCGATTTAAAGTTGATCGAAATTCTCCAGGTTCAACAAAACTCAAAATCGGTTCAGTAATTCCACCGTGCTCTAATCCTGGGGCAGAAACCACTCGTCTTACTCCTTCTTCCTCCGATGCCTTCGGCTGGAACTGCGCGGCCTGCTGTGCGCTGCCGGAGCGCAGATTATCGTCGATCCATTTCGCGAGTGCCGGATTCTTGGACGCTACTTCTGAATACCCTTCATCGCGCCAGTCGTTGAGGAAACGTTCCGCTTCTCGTGCATCGAAACCTTCCTGCACTATTTTGCCGAAGGCGAAATTTTGTCTAGCTTCAACGATAGCGGGGATTTGTTGAAGTTCCTTCTCTGGAGTGAGTAGCAATGACTGAAAATAATCCTGGGAGAGATTGATTTCATCCACTAAGTCGGGATATGTGTCCGCAAGATAATTTTGCAAATCCGTCTCAGCATTATTGGTCGGCTTTCCAAAAGAGTCTGCGATGTTTTTAGCTTGATCGTAAAAAGCATCGGGAAAATTGTCTTTCGACAACCTTTGAAAATAGACTCCCTCCATCAAGGATTTAAGCTCCGGGTCTTTTCTATATGCCTTTTCAAACCCCTCTACGAATCGCATACCCGCGTTATTCGGATGCTCCTGGGCGAACTGTTTATTCAGGGTCTCGTAATCGTCGGTTCGGCGTCTCGGCGCAAATTGTGTGACTTCCCCTTCAGGTGCCGGCAACTCCGGCAGCTTATACCCGGCGTCAGTGAGCGATTTACCCATTCCGCTCGATAGCTTGGTGAGCGATCCCGGCAAATCTTCGAGGGCGGTAATCGCCGGCACGAATCCTTTACCGAGGGCCGTCAGATCGTAGTAACCGTCGAACCGGACCTTGTATTTGTTTCCATCCGGACCTTCAACTTCGATTTCCTTCGCTGGTTGCGGCTGAAACTGTCTAGCCTTACCAAATTCAAAAGCTTCGAGACCCTCCCGCGTGTCTGAGAATTCTTTCGATACCTGATTCAATTCCGTGGCTCTCTTCAACGCATCCTCGCGACTAAGGAATTCCCCCGGAGTGTTGGTGGTGTAACCGTGTTCGAAATCGTCATATCGAGTCCGACTTCCCATCATGCTTGCATTGCCGATTGCGTCACCATGCCAAGTGCCCTCAAAAACTTTTCCGGTATCATCGCGGACCGCAGGAGACCGAATTGCCCGAGGATCGTTCGGTTTCGGTTGAAATCCCGCCTGCAACGTTAGAGTGTTCCCGCGAAATTGCGGTTGCTCCGGAGTGTGTTGAACTTCCTTGATGTTATCCAGGTTCAGCCATTGAAAAGCTTCTATGGTGGATGGTAGTGTTTTGCCGGCTGATTGAACAGCCAGTTCAAATTCCGCCCTCCAGGGATTCACTTCGGAAATGGCGAACCCTTCGAACGGTTCCGGATAAACGCCGCCCTCCGGACGCGCCCGAACAGGTGCTTCAACTCGTCCCGGGATCGTCGCCTGGGAGATCACCTGACCGGCAATGTTCAATGGAGTCTTGCCTCCAGTAACACGAGTCGTTTCCGGAAGCTTCATCCCGAACATCGCACTGATAAAATCAGCGTTGCGTTGGTCGAGCACGCCTGCACCAGCAGTCTCGGGCGGTTTGTAAAAACCAGCTTCGGTTATCTGTCTCGGAACGACAAGCGACTGGCCGGAACCAGTTTGTCCTGCCATTTGGTTTCGGACGAATTTTTGGGTGTCTTCGAAAAGCTGCTTCCAGCCGGCCTCCGTAAACGTTTTGTTGACTCTATCGATTTCATACGGACTGAGAGCCGGATCGAGTTGTGAAAGTATTTCCGCAGTCTTGTGCGCGTTGGCCGCGAAAACTTCCGGTGCCCAACCGCCGACTTGAATTTTGCCCTTTGCGGTCCGTCGCACGCGCTCTGGAAAAAAGTTCTTCTCCCACAATTTCCGCGCAGCCGCAGGCATCGTGCGAAACATTTCGATTAACTGCCTTCGGACGTTCCGGTTACTGCTGATTGCCGCAGCCGGCTCATCGGGTGCCGATAAATAGTTGATTTTAACTGCGTCTCCGCCAGCTTGTGCAGCAGCGATTTCTCCGAGGAGTTCCTTGTCGGATCGTGTGCCGCCAGCCTTCGGAGTATCGGAAGCGCCCTCGGAAATTTTTCGAGTTTCCTCGGCTGCAACTGCGCGATCCTCCGGCGTAAACGGAACCGGCGATCCACTCGGCAATGGCGCAGGAGCGCCGGCCCGAGGTGTTGGCGATATTCCACCAGGAGCTTTTGGTTTAATTTCCGGAACGAATTCTCGAACCTGACCTTTAATCGCTTGAACGACGGGTTCCTGTAACGGGAAACCGAGGGTGGTCCCGCGACCGCGTAAACTGTCACCTCCGAGAGCCTCTGTCGTCGCTGCGACAACCTTCGCCAGCCACGGAACGAGCCCGGTTTTTTCCTGTAGTGCCGCGCCCAGGTTCTTGAAAATCGAATCGAAGGTCTCGGCGGCAATTTCGCGAGAGATGTAACGATCCGCCGCAGCTCCGGCATCGTCTGCCGATAAAATGGTTTTCCATTGACCGGGATCGAGTGGCGGAGGTTCCGCAATGTCACCGGGTTTCGGCAATGCGCCGTTGTCGGCAGCGAATTTATTCGCCGCTTCCATTGAAATCTTCAGATTCGCTGCTTCGTTGCCCGCGCCGGAAGCATCGAGAACAACATTTCTCCAGGATTCACCAACGTTTAAACGGCGTCCGAGGAGTTGTTCCGCATACGATTGACCGAGTTGTTCCCACTGATCGGAATAGGTATCGCGAATAACTTTGTCAATGACGGTATTGGCCTGTTCGCCGATTACGTCTTGAAAAGCGTGCTTCGCTTCATGTGGGGCAGCGTCAGCGTCGGCGACAATGATTACTCGCTTCGTTTGGCCGGGTTTGCCCGGGACCGCAAATTCCTTGGTGAACATCCCGTTTTGTTTCGCCCAATCTTCAGCCGTGGCAGCGTCGTATCCTGAATCGATTAGTGCTTTCTCGATGTCGGTGTTCACCACGCGACCGTCAGCCGCCGTCCGGACATTCTCCGGGTTTGCCATGAAAGCTTCAGTATCGCCACCGATACCTTTCAAAAACTGCCTGACTGCATTCATGTGCTCTCGCACTGCCGGAGAAGCACTCGAATACGCGGCATTGTGCATGCGGTCGAAAATTGGCAAGTCGCCGGAAGTTCCGACTGCACCCTTTGAACCCCAAGCACGAGGAGCGATTTTCTGACCACTTACAACCCATGCGCCGGTCCGTCTGAGCCCTTGGGCTGCTCCGAGAATTGTTCCGAGTTGCAACCCTTGTTGATCTTCCGGAGTCGTTGCGGTAAGCGCGGCAAGCCCGAGATCGAGCGTTGCGCCTTTGGCCGTTTCGCCGGCTGCACTCGGCAACGATTGAAAAACATCCCGAGCAAGTTGGGAAGTCGCGCCTGTCGGAAGCTCCTTGCCGGCGACTTCGCGACCGAAAGTTTTAATCGCTTCTCCGCCTTTTTGGACGGCCCGAGCCGCAGCCTGAACCGGCTTAACTCCACGAATCGCCGTTAATCCACCGGTAATAGCCCCCGCAGCCGCGTGACCGAGGTTGGAGAGAACGTCCCCACCCGCGACCGCGCCGATAACCGGAACGGCGACCGGAGCGACGACTTCAGCGACTTTAGCCGTTCCCTTAACCGCTCCACCCGCAAGTTCAATTGCGCCACCGGCAATTTTCTCCGGAGCAACCGCAGCCGCAGCTTTTTTCAATCCTGGAATTTTACTGACCGCAGTAGCGACTGGTTTCGTTACTCCAACCAAGCCGGCGACACCTTCGAGACCTTTACCGAAAGCCAAAAATCCCACCGGATCACCGGCAATTTTCTTGTTCACTTCCTCCGGTCTAATGGCTAATCCAGCTTGCGCTTGCTCCGCCTGAATCTCGGGGCTGTATTGGACGAGTCCTCCGCCTTTCGAAATTGTTTCGTGCGCGAGGTGCGGAATGAGAAAAGCCTTCAGCGATTCTAATTTTTCCTGCTGATTTTTCAGTTCAGGTTTCTTGCCGAAAAGTTTGTTCCACGCTTTCTCGCCCAGGAACGCGAGCCCGGTAACGCTGGCCTCCGTAGCCGCAGCAGCTTCAGAAACTCCTTGCTGAAGTTCCTGGCGACGGCGAATGTCGATAGCCGGGGAAATTCCCGAAAGTTCGTCGATTTTTTCCATCGCCAAAGAAGCCGGAACACCGAATGAACCTTTAGCTACCGCGCCCAACCAATCCGCAGCGCCAGCAACGGTTTCCTTCACCATTTTCGGAAGCTGAGAAAATCCCAAGTCTTTCGGCGGTTTCCAACCGCGACGTTCGAGTAGGTTGTAAGCGTCGGCGGCTTTATTTACGATCTCCTTGTTCCACTGAGGCCGGAGTTCGATCATGGCCTTACTGAGTTGGAAATTTTCCGGATCGTTAATCGCTAATTTCGCGATGTCCTCCGCACTCAGATCGATGATCGGATTAACCGTGCCGTTTAAACGGTGGTATTCTTTAATCTCGTCGAGTGTCGGGGTGCCTGGGGCGATTTGTAACGGAGGTTTTTCTGCCGGCCCGCCTTGTTCGAGTTCTGGACCTTCGGTGTGAAAAACATTGCTCGGAGTCTCGGTAGGAGGCGGATTCTCTGACGCATACGGCACGTCGGCGATTAGCGGATCGAGGGGCATTATTTTACGTATTTGAAGCCCACTCCGGGAACGTAGGTAAGATTTGTCCCTCCGGAAAGTGTGGTGACTGGAGCGACATTAGCACCTCCAGTTTGAGGACGGAAACGTGTAGCTGCACCTTTTGGCGGAACGCCAGCCGCAGCACCGGCTTCAGAATAGACCTTTTTGGCTTCGTCCGCAATGCGGGCCACTTGTGCTTTCGATTCCGGAGAATCGATTCCTCCGGCCTGTGCAATTTCTCCAACCATTCGTTCGATGTCCCGTCGCATCCTCGATTTGTTTTCAACCACCGTAGGTGGGTCGTTCACTTGTGGGAAAAATGCTTTGTCATACCAAGTTTTCTCTTGCTTCGAAATCGCGGCACCAGACTCAAGCCGGAGCAAACCTTGGGACCAGGCATCAACGGCTGCGTCATAAGTTTTACGATCACCGCTCTTCAGAATCTCGGGAAGAAAACTATTCACCCAGGACGTAACTGTGGTCGGATCGTATCCACGCTGTTGCAAATAATTGAACACGTCGTTGGACGAAGAAAACCTCGCCAACGCTAATTCGGCGCGTTGTTGCGCTTCTGTAGGTGCCTTTACGGTTGATTTGTCCACGGGAATTTCCTTAGTCTCGGTCACAATCGCCGAAGGTTCGGGTTCGACAACAGTTGGTGTAGTCACAGCAGTTGTTTTTGCAGTTACTTCAGGTTCGCTCAATGGACCGGTCATTCCCCCGCCAAATTTTCCGGGCTTAATCCTCGATAATTCGGCAAACTGAGGCTTGCCCATGTGCCGCCACATACTCGGAGTCATCGTGGCGTATTTGTAAGCGTCTGCTAAATCTTTTTCGGGGACTACCTGTCCGAAACTATTTACATGCTGAGGCGTTTCCGTAATTACGGTTTTTTGTTTTCCGTCCTGGATTACCGTCTTTGTATCCTTGACGGGAACCGCCTTAGCACTGGAAATAAAAGCCTTCGCGGATTCCACGTTGTCATTATAGTTCACAAATTCTTGAAACTCATCCTGGGTCCGCTTAATCGTGTCGGGGGTCCATCCCGCTTTGACATCGAAAGTGGAAATCGGAAAACCTTTCGTCAACATCGCTTGACGCATTGCATTGTAATCCCCGCCCTCAGCTTTGTTTCGAAGGTCGATAAATTCTGCTTGTTTCGCTTGTTGATATTCCGGAGAGGATCGAAGAATCGCTTCTGTATTCGCTGCATGAACTTGGTTCTGCCTCGTCTGAATCGATTCAGGAGAAATAAATTCCTCCAGACCGGTGATTTGCGCTTTGTCCCTCGTCTTCGCGAGAGTGCCGTATCGCTCAATCAAATCGTCAGCCGTAACAACGCCTTTACGGAACGCATCCGCCAATTGCGCGACCGCGTTCTGTTCGACATTAAAATCCACGGGCACACGATTTGTCGATAACTCGGGTCGAAGCTGCACGTCTGGTTCTGCTGGTCCAAATGCCATAGGTTTTTAAGTTCCCCAATCGTAACTACCGTCCGGAAGTTTTGTATAACCTCCGTTTCCACTGTTTTGACCTTGCTTAATCAACTGATAGGTCGTCGGAAAAGCGTTCGCCGCATAGCTAGTAGCTGCGCCATAACCTTGCTGAAGAGCGGCTGCACTATTGACCCCGCCAAGATACCCTGCTTGAGTTTTCTGCGATTCAAGCGAGCTATTCGCGCCCACGCGAGCGAGCCAGAGATTCACGATGTCTTTTCCAGTGAGTCCCGCATTCGGCATTAGCTCGTTCGAAAAAGCGAGTGCGCCTTCGTTTCCTTTCAACACGTTGAGTTGAGTCGTCGCGAGGTTCGGGAAAAGCGTTCCGAGTAGCTGCGAACGCTGCGTTTCCAAATCTTGTGCGCGACCGAGGAGACCCATCGCTTGCTGCTGTCGTTGCTGCTGGAGCGCGATTCCGCCTGATCCGAGTAATTGTCTAGTCAACTGACCACCGACACCTTTTGATCGAGCCGCGCCTGTTACCATTCCGGATTTCTCCAGGCCGGCTTTCACAAGTTCCGCCTGAACATCGGGAGGCAATGTCGCGCCGGCATTGAGTTGTTCGAGGGCGGCATCGATGAGCTTCTGTTTCGCCTGGGCCGCTACGTCTCCACCGGATAACGCTTCCTTGACAGCTTGACCGGCGACTTCCTGAGTGCCTCCGGACTTCAGTTGTTCGAGCGCATCGTTTACGCCGGCCTGTGCGCCGTAACGCAACTTGAAAAGCTCGGGATCGAGTTGTTTCTGAAGCTCCAGGCGGGCCTTCGCGTTTGCGGTATCGCCAGCCGCCGCAGCTTTGGCAAGTCGGCTTGGATCGAGTTGGTCATAGACAAACTGTCGCTGCCGTTCGAGGGCCGCGATTTGTTTGTTGGCAATATTTCTCTGTGCCGCCGCAGAGATTTCTGCTCCGGCGATTGTTCCAACGAATCCGAGGACATCACCCATAAATTAAATCCATTTCTGGAAAGATTGACTGCACAATTTGAAACCGATTTGCAAATACCAATAGGCCAGAGCCTCGTGCTTATACACAGAATTGCATCCGACCACTACCTGTTTGCAACCGGCGAGTTTTGCTTCTGATTCAAATTCATTCAGGAGCTTCATTCCGGTCCCTTTCGGAGCGTCTTTCCGGCGAACCCACAAGTATTCAAACGCGGTCAAAATACCGGTCATCGGATCGTGAGTATGCGTCCCAATCAAAAACCCAACCGGTTTCCCCGAATCCTCTTCGCCGTAGGCCACTCCAGAACCCTGTGCCATAAGCCCCGCCCAGGTCTCCGCCAAAAATTCCACGTTGATTTTCCCGAAGCCGCCCGGTTCACGCTCTTGCAAATCCTGTCTAGCCTCTATAACAGTGCTCAGATATTCCCGCATTAGCAACTCATTCAACCTCATATCGTAAATCCGGAAATATCGAAACTCACCCCGAGTGTCCCGGTCGAGGTTGCGTAAACATTCTGAGGAGTAATCATCGGCACCTCGAAAAACCCTCCGACCGCCGTGGTGTTGCCGGCGACATCTTGCAAATGAAAAGTGAACCCACCCACAAGGTTCGCGTCCCCTGACATCACCAAATCTGCAACGGCATTCGGTCCTCCTATTGGAGTTGTCGATCCGAAAACAGTTATCGCAATCGGCGGAACAACAGTTGAAAAATCCTGGAAGCCGTCTGGACCTTTGACGATAGGTGACACGATCAAATAGGTTTTCCTCGCCGTCTGCCACATCTTCGTAAGGTCGTTGCTGGAGTCGGAGAAAACCGCTCCGAAGAGTCCGATAAATCGATAAGCGGCTGGTCGAGTCGGGTTCGAATCGCTGAGAGAAAACACCGCGTTGATCGTTGTCCCATCCGACACCAACCAAATGTAATACCATGTATTCGCCGTCGATGATCCCGTATCGAGACCGCCCAGGCCGGAAAGCGTGAGATTCAAATCGAGATTGACCGTATTGATTCGAAGGTCATCACCCATTGAGTCCTCAAGCAAAACACTGTTGGCAGTGATTACCAGGATGTCATCTGGAGTAACCAAATCGTTTGTAATTAGGAGTCCCTCAGAGTTTCCAATTCCACCAACCGGGCCGGGATCGATTTCAGTCGAAGGCAACTCGGAAAGGATTTGGAAAAACTGTCCGTCATAAACGAGAAGATGAACGGAGCCCGCTTTGATTTCGCCGGCAACCAAGTCCATGTTGACGGCCTTTTTGATCGTAACGCCGCCCCCACCGTTGAGGCTGAGTGTTGAGACTCCGGTATTCGCGTTGGTGAACTTAACGTAACCGACAAAAGCTTCGGTTGATCCGTTGCCGTAATTGAACGGGGTGTCCGGAGTGAACACCAGGGTATAGTTATTGGTTCCGGACGCGGTGCCGTAAAAATTCGCCGTTGGATTCAGCTTCGCTGCCGTAATGGATCGATCATCGATGAGCACCGGAAGTTGAATCCAGTTGCTACCGTCGAAAAGATACCATGCAATCGGTGTTCCCGGCGTAGGTTCCGCCACGGTAGAACTAGGCGGAACTGTAGCGGTTGTTTTCAACCACAACGGAGGGCTGGTCGTGGTCGGGATGCTGTTGCCAACCTGATACCACCTCGTTTCGCTCTCGCTGATGTCGAGTGGGACATATCGTTTCAAGTCCGGATCGAAGACCCACCATTGAGTCCCGCCCTTCAGCCAGGGGCCTTGATTGTTCGGCGGCTCTGTGTCGGAGATTACGAAAAATCCGGTTCCGGAACTTGAAACAATCCGCATTCGTTCCACCATTGCGCGGAACAAATCGTTCGGCTTACCCTTGAACGTCGCCGGAAGCTGTGACGCCTGGATAATCAAGTTTGTGTTTTGGAGACTCATGCTGACACCTCCATAATCGTAAGTGACGACATCAACGTTCCACCGAAGGTCGGTGCAGTGGAGTTTTGATTTATGAAAACCGTCGCAGCCGAAGCTGACGGCCCGAATCGAACTTTGTAAGTGTGCGGAGACGTATCCCCCACATCGAAAATCGCTCTTAGAGTGGCTTGCTCGTCCTCGATAGCAACAATGGAGGTTGAACTAGCTGCCAAAGCGTTCGTGTCTGAGTCTTTGAATAGAGCCGTAATAAAATAGGTTCCGTTATTCGTGGACGCTTGTAATTTCACGTCCACAATCAACTTTGAGTTGGCCCTCTCCGCTGAATAGACGGTCTCCAAATCATTATATGGGTTTCCCTCAGTGTTTTCCGGAGGCGTGTTGTCGTAAGGAAACATCAGTGCTCCGCTAAAAGCTACATTCGAAATTTTTGTGACGACATTCAACAAAACTCCCGACTCGCGATTGGGGATCGAGCTTAGAATTTGATAATTCGTTCCGTCGAACGAAACCGCGTGAATCGATCCGGCGACAATCTCTCCCGCGACGATTGCTTCGCTGGTGAATTTTTTCACCGGGATCGGTCCCGAGGAATTGACATTGAGAGTCACCGGTCCCGTGTTTGTGTTCGGGAATTTCACCAGAAACAAAATCGAAGTCGCTGCTCCGTCGCCCAAAGTAAATCCGGTGTTTGGGCTGAACGAAATAACGTAATTATCGGTCCCGGATGCCGTCCCGAAAAATGGGGTATTCCAATGAAGTTTCGCCTGGGTAATTGACCGGTCTTCAATCAATACTGGTAACTGTATCCAGGTCGTTCCATCGAAAAGATACCAAGCAACGGGTGTTCCGAAACTCGGTTTAGCTTCCGTCGCGTTCGCGGTCGTTCTGAGCCAAAGCGGAGGCTCGGAAGTTGTCGGGGTCGTCGCTCCGATTTGATACCATTTTGTCTCTGACTCGCTGACATCGAGTGGGACGTATCTTTTCAAGTCTTCATCCCAAACCCACCATTGAGTTCCGCCCTTCAACCAGGGGCCTTGATTGTTCGGTGGTTCATTGTCACCAATCACGAAAAAACCGGTCCCGGACGGCGAAACGATCCGCATGCGTTCGATCATTGCTCGGAAAAGGTCGTTCGGCTTGCCGGCGAATGTTGCGGGCAGTTGCGATGCCTGGATGACGAGGTTTGTAGCTTGTAAGGCCATATCAATCAGTGACGCATATCAGGGGTTTATGCTTACCGTATTTCCGAGACCGATAAGAGTTGCGTAATCAGCCTGTCCTTGGGCGGATAATGACGATAATCCCGCGTTCGTTCCTCCATCAAGGAAGATGGTCGCTGATGTTACCCCGGAAGCAATACCACGAGCAAGGATTCCCTCTACTGAAGGGATGTCGAGTGCGTTAAAATCGAAGGCGTATGTTCCGCCATTGTGCATGATTAGGTTCGGGATAGATACCGAAGTGAACATGGTATTATCGCAAAACAAGTTTCCGTTTACGTTTACGAGAGACGGGAGAGACAGCACTGTGAGCGTTCCACCAATAAGTCCCTCCGACGAAAAAAATAAGCTTCCCGTTACGAGTATGAGGCTGCTCAAATCGAGAGTGTTTATCACTAATAGCGCATCAAGGAAGAGATTCCCTCCGATCACTGCTCGAAGTCCCGAAAGATTTATGTCGGTGACATCCACGTTATCGGCGGGCTGGAAATCACCAAAAGCGATTTGCCATGTTGGATGGTTTACTACAGTTCCAGTGTTAAACGGAAAAAATTGATCCATCACCGCGCATGCTTCGTTCGAGAAGTTTCCGACTGATGGAACGCTGGACCGAACTTTGTAACACCAAATATCGCCAGCCGCCATACCTGCCGTTGCGTCAACGTAAGTGAGGGAGTCCCAATTAAGCCGTATATCACTCGGGACTGAGTTAATATTCAACAAGAGTTCCGGAGTTGATTCGGTTTCTCCCGAAACTGTGTCGAGAATAACGAACCCCGCATCGTTTTGATTTCTCCAAACCTCGCTGAAAAATTCTTCGGGCGGTGGTCCCTCGATACATGCCGGATCACTCAAGTCGCATTCTCCCTCGGTCGTGATTCCGGTAACTCGGAAGCATCCTGTTTGACCGGTAACATCATATTCGGTTCCTGGGATGCACTCAGCGACCACTGAGTATGAATTCGATCCGAGTGTCGCATGATACACGTTGTAACAAATCGCTCCGACTCCCGCGCTGCAACTATCGGCGGTTAGTGCGTCCCAAAAAAGTGTGTTGCCCTCGATACGAACCCCCGTTATTTTGCACGGGCTCGGGTGAGTCGCGATGACGAATGAACCACTGCCGCTGCCGCTGAAAATGAATTCGCAGAGCGGAGGCGTTACATAGTTGATCGGCGGAATTCTCAGCCAGAGTAAATCGAGGATGGTATCCATTAGAATCCTATTCCGAGTGAAAGAAACGGTTCAGAAAAGGCTTGCACTTCGATTTCTGCCGCACGAGTGGCCACACGATTCGCTACTCTGTCGGCTGCGCCCTGGTTAACGATTGATTCGGCTGTTCCGACACCAACGGCGGAAATTCCGCTTTGACTGACGGAGGCCGTCTGAATCGAAGTGAAAATTCTGAGTGGCTTCGCGGACAACAATGCTTCGGCCTCGTCGGAGTTGACATTGAAAACACTTTCACCATCGAATCGAGTGGTGTTGAATTCTTCTTCGTTCTCGCATGCCTTCGCGCTTCCAGAAAAATCTTCTTCGGGGGCGATAGTCGCGAAGCTTCGAACCCACCGGAGGGTAGCGGGACCGTGGCCAACGATCAAAAGTTGAAAAGACTCTTCATTGTCATCGTTGAGGTTCGACTCGACCGGGCATGATCCGGACTCTTCATCGGGGAACTGTTGAGACAGGTCTTCAGTCCGCAGAATCCTCGATTGCTCTTTGTAAGCGAAAAGGTCTGTGTTGATGTTGATGTCTCGATCAAAAGACAACGATCCTTTTTCGACAGATATTCTTCGAGTTGCAATCGGTTTGAAGCTTCCGCGCACGCCTGGGGCCGAAAAAATTCCAATATCGGTATCTTCAGCGATAGCCGTAAATCCGATGTCGGCAAAGGTATATCGGCAGTCGATTCCTGGAGGCTTGGTCTTGCTCGTCAATCCGAAATAACCACGGGTGAAAACTGCCCAGGTGATCGGACAGTTGTTGTCGAGTCGGTCCGGGGTGAAGCATTGCCAAAGACGATTTTCTCCATCCACATCGGCGCTGACGTGATAGATTTTCTCTGCTCCGGCGATGACTCCGTAAAGCCATTCCACGGGGCGAGTCCCGAGCCAGTAACCGGACCAAGTAGGCCCGCCTTCGTCGCTGACAGTTTCGTAGCTTGCATTATTATAGACCCATGTGTGTTTGTTGTAAACATCTTCGGCAGGAACAGAAATAAGTGTCCACTGTCCAAAAGCTCCAAGAGCGACTTGGCTCAAATCTTCTTTGAGGAACTTCTTAGAGATCAACATTTCGTTGTCGCGAATAGGTGCTCTCGAAGTCCAAGCCCTCGCGGATGCCGCGTCGAAAACTACTATTCCGGCGCTAGACCACCAACTCAGACGGCCTGACTCTGAAGTTACTGCGCGAGCCGAAGAACATCCAACCTGCAAAATCTCCTTTTGGAATCCGATTGTGGTGGGCCAGAGGCTTCGATCCCGAATGTCGGCCTGGAGTAATGAAACGTCGTCGTCGGTGAAAACCATCAATTGTGGTGATTCGATACTTGGAGTCTTCGACATCGCGGTAACGTCCCGGCTGAAGTTGAAGCTGGTCTTTCCTCCGAGGTAAATTTGTTCGATGAACGAAAATGGATTTGAAATGTCGCTGGCTTCCACTTCCGGACCGTTCGAGACCCAAAGTCTGTCACCGACCCATTGCATCACGCCGCCAATTGGAGTTTCGAAAGGCAATCCCTTAATATGACCCGATGTTGATCCGTCGTAATATGCCGGCGCGGTTGCTCCGCCGTCCTGCATAATCATGACTGCGCGGGGAGTGATTAACTCGATGGCGGAGGTAAGGTCTCCGGGGTTAATGCGACGTGCGGATTGAAGTGTCTGAGTGAAAAAAACCTGCTTCGCGAAAGTTGAGAACAGGATATTCGGGACTTGCGAAAATTCCTTGAACGGGTAGGTGGAAACGTAAATCAGACCCTCGACTGCGAAAAGAAATTGTTCTAGGCCGACAAGAGGACGAAAAATTGCGGCTCCTTGGAGATTTCCTTTTGGGAGTTTAAGTATGCAACGATACCCGGGGCGGCAGGAGATGACGCCGCCGATGTTGATTGTGTTAATCGCGCTCCAGGCTTGTCCCAAAGGCAACTGGCTTGGGTCAACGGAACTATTTGTTCCCCCGATCCAACTGCTGTCAAAGTCGAGTAGTCTTTCACCAGCCATTAGCGAATATCGTAGTCGTCTTTCGAACGAAGGTTGTTGCGGTCGATTACTTGTATCGGCGAGTATGTTGGAGGCTCCAGTTTCATCTGAGCTTCGAGTTCGAGACGCGCAGCGTCAGCTTCGCACGAGTGCGCGTTGGCGAAATCGAGTGCCGCATAAAGTTTATGCGCCTGGAGTCCCAAAAGGAACCCCAGGCGACTCTTGAGCGGTATATGATCCCACCGGCTCTTGAAAATAGGCGACGTTTTGATATACGCGACCCGCACCCAACCGCATTGACGATTGAGGGTAATCCGTCTCAGTTGAGGGAGGGTTTCGTCGGGCTCGTAAACGCCAAGATTGACACCGCTTTGTCCGTTGCTATCAGTCGTTGCAAGACGCATACTGCCGACAGATTCGGCTTTGAAAAGTCCGGTGATTCGAGCCACCTTCGGCGCTGTAACTTCAGGGATGGCGTAACCAAAGACGGTTGGGAGTTGAAGTCCGTCCATCCATACGCCGCCAACTTCCCGGCGCAGAACATTTCCCTTGTCGTCATAACCAAAAATCACGAACTGTTTGTTATTGTCTTCGGGCGTTTGAAGGTGAACGACAAGTTGCGCGGGTGTAATCAAGTCGCGATATGTTACGTGCCATTGACCTTGATCCTGCCACGCCCAATCGCAAGAATTGCGGCAGTCACCCGGGCCGTTCAGATGGAAATTGAAAAGTTGCTCGAATCCGAGAGACGGTTGACCGCCGATGTTGACCGCGATAACTGTTTCGACTTCTCGCGGCATCGTCACGCAACGTTTTCCGCAACACGCGCCAAAACTGCAAACTGATCCGGAAGAGCACGAGCATCCCGCTGTGCAGATGTCGATCCAACCTTTCCACCCTTCGAAGTCGGCTTTGTTGGCCGTCATGGTCACGACATCGCCGCACCAACGAAAAAACTTTTCGTCGGAGCATTGCCCCACGATTTTCTTACCTTCGTCGTAGATGTCATCGACCCTGAACACTTAATATCCCTCCCCTGCATCATTCTCTTTCGATTTCTCCGCCGCGAGTGCGTCGAGTGATTCCTCCGCACTTCGGTCCCGGCTTGCTGGTGCTTCTGATTTCACGGCCTTGACTGAAATAATTTCCTCTACACCGAGGGTGCATGAGTATTGTTTGTCGGCTGGCCGGCGAGTGTCGTGGTCCGATTTCACCTTGCAATATCGGATCGTCATGATCCCCTCTTCCGGTCCCTCAAACTCTTCCTCGTGGTAATACGTGAACTGAGGGTAATCGTTCTTTTCGTCGTTACCCGGAGATTCCGGATACGGTTCGCCACCAGGGTAATTTGCGCCTTCCAGGTCAAGATTGTATTTTGCCATAATTAACAGTGTTGTGTAACCGCGTTTTCCGCCTGCACATTCCCCTCTGCATCGAGCACAGGGAAGCCCTCAGCGTCTCTCAGGACGCCATCAGGCGGGTTTTCGACTGTTAGAGCGTATAAAGGCGCTCTTACGGTCATATCGCCTCCCTTGGGCCGTTTACAGGAGTGCGAAAAGAGATGATTCGGGTCGTGCAGGACCGGGACACATTGTCCCTTATTGTCGTGGACAATTACCGGTGCTGGCAAAGAGCGACATTTCGGACCGAGTGGCGGTCTGTTGTTCAGGCACGGGACGCAGCCGCAGCCACACCCGCATTCACCCGTTTTGAATGAGTCGATGCAGTCTAGCATAGTTTTTAGAGCGCCGGCCCGGTTGGGACCACGATTTTACCGGCTGCAATCGTTCCGGACGCGCCGGCAACCGGCTTAATGAGCGTCAAAAACACGAGCCCGGTTGAACTTGTGCCGGTGACTTGGTAATATCCGCTCGTCGCAATGAAAACGTTCAAACCCTCCAGGATTGCCGGTGAAAATTGCGTGAGGACAGAAATATTCGGCTGATCTTCGGTCGGCTGGACGAATGCCTGGAGCGTGACGGTATAAGCGTTGAATCCATCCGTTCCGGGACATCCTTGATCTCCCTTCGGACCGGTGAGGCCGACAATTCCGTCCTGGAAAAGTCGAAGGAAGTAGCACGCAAGCCCTTCATCGGCTCCGCGAGGGTTATTCGTCAGACCAACATCAAGATTGCACGGCAACGACCACGTAACCACGCCATCGATTTCGGTTTTTACGACCGTGCCGAAAAATTGAAGAGTGAAATTGCTGATCTGGCTCGGGAGCGATTCGCATTGAGCCGTATTAAGCTGAGTGACAGCGCAAGGGTTATTCGAGCAACCGCTCGGGACGTTGAATGAATTGCATCCGCTCATTTCGTTAAGTCTTTCACCAAGTTTTGAACATCCTCATCCTGCGCCTGGGTGTGATGTTGTTTAAACGCTTCGAGTATTTTCGTTTTCAATGCTTCGTCGGGGACTTCTTTTTTCAGCCAGTCCTTGAAGGCTTCTCCGCCTTTCAAAACTTGAGAAAACCCCCGGGACAAAACTCGGCCTCCGACTTGCGCTGCCCGAAGGCCAACGGCGACACCCGGGTTCGCTGCCGCCGCAACATTTGCCACTGTTTTCAGGATAATCCACAAAATCATAACCACGCCGACCACGATACCTAGCCATAAAAAATATGGGACTTGCAAAAATCCGGTTCCCTCGATTTTCTTTCCCGCATTTTCGTCGTTGTCTTTCTGAAAGTTGGCCAGTAAGCCGTTATATTTAGAAGTGAGCCGGTCGAGCCTTTCCGTCAATTTTTTCACCTCTCCAGACCACGGGTCAGAAGGTGGACCCAATGAACGCGCAACAGATTCCGATAGGTCGGCAGCTTCGCCGGCTGGTTGGGATGCTGTGCTGTTATCGATGGTTGCAATTGTTTCAGCCTCGCGAGCCTTCTCTGCGGCGAGGGCAGTAGCTTGTCTCTCCGCTTCGAGTTGTTGTTTTGGGTGACTTGGGAATTTTTCAACTTTGTCCTGTCCGAATTCTACGGTTTTGGGGAATAGACTGCTGCATCCGGTTGCCAGAAAAACTACGAGTATCGCCTGGAGAATTTTCTTCATGGTAGAAGTTTCGATCTGAACAGAAACTCCACGACCAAAATAATTCCAATGCCTACCCAATTAGCCCGTTCGAGGAGTCGAAAACGTTTTTCGAGTTTTTCGATTCCTTTGAGTGTGGTATCGATTTCAATAGCGATGTTTTGCTGTTGATGATACACGATGAGAATTTGTTTCTCCAGCAACTCGATTCGTTGTTCGTTCGACATACCTCCAGTAACAAGAGGGAAAGTAATTTTTTCTAGCTCGGGCATAATTAAATCCCCCAACGTCCAAAATATTTCTGAATCGCCGCCCGAGTATCACTAGAGACTGCACGATCATAAACCAAAATTTCAAAAATGTGTCCGCTGTATCTAACCGAGGAAGTCGGCCCGAAACCCATATCACCTGCAGCCCCAATTTCGTTAAGATTGAGTGTTCCCAAAGTCAAGGTGTTGGTGGATTGCGTTACGTTGTTTCGAAAAAAGGCGACGTTGAAATTGTCCTGAATAAATCCTACTGCCAAAACAGTTCCCTTATCACTGGCCAATCCTGAAACGGATTGAGCGGAAACGGAGTTTCTGATAATCATCAAGGTATCTTCATCTGCCACACCTCCACCCACAGAAAAAGCACCGATGACGCATCCGCCTTGAAACTGTCCTGCGGTAGTGCTCGCTTTAATGACTGCGAAAACACTGTAGGTGTTCACATGAGCGATTCCTGTGGCGATGTCCAAATAATTTTGTGTTGCGAACGTAGTGAGATTAGTAAACAAAACCCCAGGAAGCCCATTAGTTACAGAGGTTTTAAAAACTGGTCGAAGTGCTGCTACGGCTTGGGCAGCTTGATAAGACACACCTCCAACTGAATCCACCCACTCTAATCCAGTTCCACCGAGGGCGGTGTTGTCTGCGACTCCGACATAACTATCGGCTTTATATTGATGGGTCAAACCCACTGTTGGTAAAACACCCGATGAAACAGAAGACGGTGACAGTCTTTTTATGAGAACTGGATTAGGCATTTTTAGTCCTGTAAAATGCCATAAATCAATTGAATGTCGTCCGTAGCAGCAAGGTTGGGGGCACCCGTAGTAACGAGAGCCGCATATAAGCTGGTGCTTCCCGAGGCTTTTAATGCGATGCCTAGTCCCTTCACAACAGCGACCGCTTTGCTGTTGATTGTAACATAATCGCCGGATGAAATGGACACCCTGGCGATAACTTTCAAGTCGTCAGTGCTGAAAACGAAAGCTGCATTATCCGTGATCGTCGCTGCGGTTGGATCGGAGTCGAAAATGAAAAGTTCCATTCCCGCTTTTTGATTTGCTCGATCAAGTAGGATAACCGATTCCAAAACCCCGGTTCCACCGCTAACTCGAACCGCGTTAGTGAGTGTTCTTTTTCCGCCAACTGCGTCCCCAATCGAATAATCAGGAGTAGCACTTACTGCCGTAGTGTCCTTGATTGCCGTAGTGTATCCGCCGACATTGTTATTCGTTACGAGTTGGGCGTTACCAGTCGTAATTAACGTTAGAAGACCTTTAATCGCCGCGATAATTGAGGCACTGGATGCTGGATTGGTGACTGCCGCGTCTGCCGGAGCACCTGTATTGGTGTTTATGCTGTTTACTCCGGTCAAAATTCCCTTGAGGGCTGCGATTACAGAAGCATTCGAAGCCGGATTTGTAACTGCCGCTGAATTGATGAGCCCGGTAGCGGTATTGAGTTGGGCTACTCCGCTGTTCGATTGAGTGTCGATTGTAAGGATTCCCTTCAACAGAGAAACAATCGAAGCGACGGCGGCTGGATTGGTTTCGGCTGGATCGGCACGAGAGCCTTCGGCGGTGTCCGCGCCATCGGCAATTGAAGCGGTAATCGCTCCTGGAATGTTGATTGTTCCGCCCGAAATATCCAGGCCGTTTTCGAGTGTCCCGAGAATTTTTCGAAGCAGGTTATTGTCTGTGTCTCCGGGTTTAAATGTTAGTTCGTCAGCAGCCATAATTTTTTCTAAAGTTGCGGAGCGGATGTGTTGAGCACCCGCTCCGGTTTACCCACCCCCAATGTCACAATGTCGTCGTGAGATATTGTGACAAATCATTTTGTGTTAAGTGGATTTGAGACAAAGTTTTTTGTCTATAGTGAAAAGGCGGTCGAGGTTTTATTCCCGACCGCCTCGCGAGTCATTCAAGACTTAGTGGATCACTGGCGTTTCGTCATCGCCGCACACGCCGATTTCCACGAAGGAGTCAGCGCCCGTGAAGCTGGACGAGGCCGTGTCCGCGCAACTCACCAAACCCAGGTCCGCTTTGCAGCGTTTGTAGAGGATCGGGATGATGTGCTGAGGACGCAATGGGCGATATGCCCGGGTGATTTGATACTTGTGCCATCCAAAGTCCCCCCATTGGTTACATTGGTTGTCGATCTGGTAGTGCCACTCAAGCTCGCCCATGTGCAACTGCGGAGCGAATTTGAAGGAACCTTCGCCGACATACTTCTCGGGCACGAGCCTTTCGAAGCTGCCATCGGCAATCAGAACACCGACTTCGTAGTCCGCGTTCAACCACGCCGGGTTCGGCTTGGCAAAAGCGGTGTTACGTGCCGGGTTCGAAACCACGGTCACGGGATCGACCAGGGCGAGTGTGCCGTCCGGATTGAATCCCGTCGCACGAAGCGGACGTTGATCCACGCCGAAAGCAATTCCCCGGTAGGCCGGCGACTGCTCGAAGGAATAAGCCGTAAGGCTGGTCTCACCGAGTTTGTATTGACCGGTCGTAAGAGCGATCATCACATTTTGGACTCCGACTTCAGAGCGGAAATATTCCACCTGATCGGAACCTCCGATGAATCGGAAGTGAGGCATGCCCTCGGACTGAGAATACCACTCGCCGAAAAGCACCTCGCGGAGATACCGCGCAATGTAATGGAGAGCCTTGAAGGTCATCGGGCCTGTCGGAAGCAACGGAGCGAATTTCACGCCCAGGTCGGTTTCCAGACCGCCAGTGAACAGACTGTTGAAGTCGTATCCGGCGTTCGCCGTGAACTTGGAGGCGGATCGGAGATACAACTGTGCGCGGATGTCAGCGTTGACATACTGAGTGACGAGCTTTTTCAAGCTGTCCTCGGCCATAACATAGCTGCCCTTGAAGGCGCTGTAGCCTTTCTTGACGCAGATGTTCGGGCCGCGACCGCGAAACGACTCCAGGCGGAGCGTAAACTCCACTGTGTCGGTGAGGTCTTGGATGCCGGTGTTGCCGCAGATTTCGGTATCGCAGAGGAACGTAGGAATTGCAAGTGAGTCCCCTGGGGCAGCTTGCATTTGCACAACAGAGCGTATCGCGTCAGAAGTGCCCGATGGAAAGGTGCCTCCAGTGATTACCCCCATGTATGGGGAGTTTGCCGCAAGAGCCTTTGCAATGGTTCCGACGATGCGGTTCACGTCCTTGGAGGCAATATCAGAGATATCGGATGGATTATCGCAGAAAAAAGCCATAAAATTTGGTCTTTCTAAACTGAATAGAGTCTGTTCCGAGACTCAGTTTTCGGTCCGCGTAAGCGGAGTTTAGTTTCTGCGACCAAACAGAAGAGTAGGTCTTCTCGCGCTGAAGCGAGCGCGAGCCTTTTTAGGCTTCAAAAAGAAGTGACGCGAGTTTAGAAGACTGTCAACTAAGAATTTTTTTGAAGGTATTCAATCGCTCTAACAAGGGCGGAGGTGTCTTCCCCAATCAAAGCGATGAACATATTACAGGGCTTGCAAAGAAGGCCCCTAACTTTTCCGGAAAAATGACAGTGATCGACACAAAGGCTACCGGGTATAAATTCCCTTCTGCAAATAGCACACTTGTCGTCCTGAGATTTTCTTAGACCATTGAATTCAAATTCAGTTATTCCGTAATTCCATTTGAGTTGGGCCATTTTAAGTGCGGTGGGGTCTCGATCATATTTTTCACGTTTGGACTTAGCGACACAATCCTTACAAACACTCTCGTAACAGAATTCAGTTCTTTTGCCGTCCCGCTTTCGAAATCGGTCGAGAGTTCTTTCCACACCGCACTTTTTGCAAACCTTCGTCATTCCAAAACTCTATCAGAAAATCTCCCTCAACGCAACTCCTTCAAAAGTTTATCGAACCACCACCGGTAAGTCCACTCGAACCCTTCCTTCAATCCCGTCGAGGGTTCCCAATCCAGTTCTCGGTGAATCCGTTCATTGCTCGCGAATCGAGATTGGACCCCGGTAACTCCCGGAACGTAGTTCACCTGGAGGTCCGTGCCGGCAATCGATTGAACGAGATCGGCCATTTGATTTGTGGAAGCGTATTCCGCGCCACTGAGATTCAGAGGGATCGTCACGCCAGAGTCCATGATCCTTTGAGTGCCCTCTACGCAGTCGTCAATATACAAAAGGGACCGAACTTGAGAACCATCGCCCCAAAGCTCAATCGATTTGTGAGCGAGGATTTTTGCCGTAGCGATTTTCTTGCACAACTCGGCGGGAAAATGGTTGTGCTTCTTGTCGTCGCCCGGGCCATACAGTGTGAAATATCGAGCCGCTCGCGTATCGACAAATCCGGCCTCGCGATATTCTCGGCAAACTTGCTCGCCAAAAAGTTTTTCCCACCCGTATCCTCTTTCCGGGGTTGCGGGCTCCGCGCAACTTTCCGTAATCGGAAAATCCCGGCTCGAATACACGCACGCGCTGGAGGCGAAAAAATATCGCTGCGTTCCGAATTGGTGGCATGCGCGGAGGAGATTCAGGTTAATCAACGCTGACGACATGCAGGCTGCTCGATTGTTCTGAATGAAATCGATCCCGCCCACGGACGCCGCGAGGTTGTAAACGTATCGAGCGTCTCGAACCACTCCGACTGCGTGATCTGGCTTCATCAAGTCAGCGTTTACGTATTCAACCCCATCGCGAATTTCCCACGGTTCACTCGACCACCCACAATTATTCTGTCCCAGGCCGCGAGATACGCATTTCACTTCATGGCCCTTTTGTTTCAGGTCTGCGATGAGAGCCTGTCCGACAAATCCGCGACCACCGCATACAACATGCAAATCTCTCATTTAGTTTCTCCTATGCACTGACATTTGATAATGTCTTCCTTCGTCTTTACCGGATGAATCATAATCCGACGATCCAAAATGTAGTCGAGAAAATTCCGGTGCTCCGCTCCGGACTCACACACGAGTTGAAGCATATAATGGTCAATGAACGGAGTAATCGGGTGCGCCACGATCCTATCAGCAACCGTCAACATCCTACCAAGCACTTCCCGAGAACAAAAATACGGAGGATGAAGCGCAATCTTAGGATACGGCGACTCATGTGGTCTCGGCTCCGTAATTTCGTTCGACCAGAAGGCGTCCACATCATAAAAATTCTGTGGAATTTCCGGGGTGACACAACACGAATCCGAATCACATAAAAGGAAGTGTTTAAACGGATACTCAAGCAAGATTCTCAAATGATCCCGTTGACGGTCGAGGGACGCCTGCCCTGTATATGCGCGTTTGCCGGCCTGCCGGCAGATGTGCGGACCGAGTTTGAGGATCGGCGCGTCTGAGGGAGACATGATTACCACCGGGCATTTGTGATGCTCGTAATATGGGAGGAGCATTCGAATACGTTCGACATCCCCGGCATTTTTGTAATCCCAGGTGTTCGAACCGTGTTTGCTCGGTCCGTATCCGAAAACTGCGATGAGTGTGCTTTCGTTCATCGGTGAGTATCGAGGAAAATTTGTCTATCAGCGAGAAGACGGTCGAGCACCGGACGAGTTTTCACTTGATGAATGAAAATCTTCCCGTGTGCCCGCACATGCTCGGACATCGTATCGAGTCCGTGCTGGCTGGTCGTCTCAAAGCTCGCTCCATCCGGAAAACTTCTGTGAGGTAAATTCGCCGCGTAAACCACCTGAAGCATCCAATGGTCGATACACTCGGTTGGAAGTGGCATCGGCCAACCTTCGGGGCTCGGTTGAGTGAAGGAGTGTGCCGGAGTTGCAGACGATCTGACGAGCGAATGGAGAACGCTCTTAGAGAAAAAATACGGCGGTTGAAACGCAAGTTTCGGTAGTTTGGAGGCGGCTGGATTCGTGTCTCTGACTTCGTTCGACCAGAAAACTCCCGGAGAATCGTAAAGGTATTTTGGAATTTGCGGAGAAAGGCACACCGAATCCGCGTCGTTGAACAAAACAAATTCCCCAGGTTCATTCAGGATCATCTGAAGGAACCGACGCTGGCGATAAAGCGTATGCGCCCCGATCCAGCCCTTCGCTCCGATTGAAATACACTTTGCGGAATTCATGCGGTCGATTGCTCCGTCCTTCGGGGACAGCACCAGGACCGGGCTGTTGTGATGCTCATAGCATTGCCAGTTGCTTTCGATTTGATGACGATCTCCGTCATATCCGGAAATTGCGACAAGTAATTTGCTCATTGTCCGAGTAAGAATTTTCTCGCCAGTTTGATTCCCGCATCGCCCTTGCACCCGTGCCACCAGAGCGTCCCCTCTTCGATTTGTCGAAGAAAAATTTCTTCAGTCAGCGGTTGTCTCCACACACTTTTCACTTGCGGGAGATTTGCCCATCCGTGTTGTTTAAACTGAGGCGCGAGAATGTAATCCCAACCGACATTTACCGAAACATCAGTGACGCGAGTTACGAGCCAGCGCAAGAATTTCAAATCACCTGTCATCATCGCGTTTCCGTTGATGTGTCCACAGTCCGGGATCGGTCCGTTCTCCAACCACGCGCCGGCCATGCAAACGGGCTTCACGGAATTTGCATTGTCCCAGGCTTTACTTAGGCCGTCGATCCATCCGAGGGACATCGGCACTCCATCCGCCTCAAAAAGAAAAATCGACTTGTAAGGAAGTATCTGTCCCATGTTTTTCTTGTGATAGAACCACTCCAGGGTTCCGAAAAACGTCGCGTTGCACCCGGAGGGCCAGCCGGTGCCTCGTCGCTTCGACACATACGAGAAAGTGTTGAATTTTCGTGCCACATAATTGATCGTAGCCTGATCGTGATCGCAATCGAACCGGCTAACGAACAGAAAATCCGCTTTTTGACACATGGCCGGCTCGATGTCGGCAAGAAGCCTCGCAAGGTGCATGGCATAGGGCTTATCTCCGTTCCAAAACTGGAGAGCGATCAGGATTTTATCGGTTTTAGGTGGATTTCGCATCGGTTGGTCGTTGAAAAGTGTTTTTCGGTCCGTAACAGCAGTGTCCGACATGCCCCGCGACGAGTCCGAGGTCCACATAAACCTCGTGACCGCATTCCCGGGCTCGCCGGCAGAAAATAACGTCTTCACCGACGCCCAGGCCGCTCGATTGTCTCGCTTTTGCGGCAAGTCCCTCGGCCATTTCGTATGCCTTCATCGCTTTTTGACCGTCCATCGGCCCTTTTGAGAGCATGTCGCGCATTCTGTCGATACCTTCCATGATTCCGTGTTCGGAACTGGTGAACCACTGGCCATATTTCCCTGAGTTGTCACGCGCAAGGCGCGGAAAACGCTTTTCAATGTCGAGAAAAACCTGCCGATGAATCAAAATGCAGCCTGTGCCCACCCAATTCGTCGCCATCAGCCGGTCGTGCGGGCCTGATCGAACCATTTTTGCCACTTCTTCGTTCACTCCCTCGGCAAAAACCGGTGGACCGTGGATATATCGGCCAAAATACAACGCCCCGACCACGGACTTTTTGTGTGACGTCAATCTGTCGATGGTATTCAAGCCGGCAAAACTGTCTCCCATCCATTTCCACCCCGAATACAGCTTGAACCACTCCGCGTTCCCTATCGGCAGAACCATATCGTCGTCGATACTGAGGATATAGTCTAGGTCGGTCTTCAGAAAAGCATCCACGATGCTGTTTCGCGAGTGCGCCACGAACGCATCACCAAAATTCAGCACGCTCGATGTGCGCCGTTTGTCGAGTAATTGCGCTACACAGAAAGCGGTGATCGGATGCGATGCTTTGTGCCACGGCAGCGCGACCATAACTTTCTTGTCGAATACGTTAATTGTCCTGGGGGGATCGACCGGAAGGGCCGGGAGTCCCGAGGTGTGATCCGCTATTTCGATCATGAATTTCTTTCGCGAGTTTATCGAGAGCTTTTTCAGTATCTTCGAAATGTTCGGTGATCGCCGTAGTGAGATTGATCCGAGGAAACGGCGAGGTCCGATATTTAATCATCTTGAAAGTGTCTCGACATTTGTAAAGCCGGGGACATTTCAAAACGTTGGTTACGAATCTTGCCCACAATCCGTGCGGAGCGAAAATCGAGGGAACCCGAATTCGTATGACGAGGTATCTAGCGGTCGGCCTAAGTTGTTTCATTCTGAAAAAGTTGAGTTTTGGACAACGAAAGACATGCAACACTTCTTGTATTCTTCCTCGGTTAAATCCCTGCGCCGATTATTCGGCCCCTCCAAATAATATTTTGTCATACGATAAGAAATCTCGTCAGATTCCCTCTCAGCGACAAGGAGATTAAAATCACCCCAAATGTTGAATTCGTTGTCTCTACCAAAGGGTGCCCAATGACGTGTGGTTTTCATTGGCCGGCAGCAGCGCGTTTCGCCATGATGTCCTTCGCCAAATCATCGAGGGCCTGAGTCGCCGGAGTCTTGAAAAGCTTCTCCTCGTCCGTCTTCGGTTTAGGCAAGTCACCGGATGCCGGCGCTCCGCCTTCTCGGATTCGGTTGACGCTCGCGCCTTTGAATTTCGCGATGGATTCCTTCAGGGTTGCGTTTTCTTTCTTGAGCGACTCGTTTTCCGCAACCGTGCCGTCGTGAATTCGATTCAGATACATGAGGTTCGCGACACCGGCAATCATCAAAGCCCGAGTCTCGGGCGTGTCGTCATTCAAGGCGGTTTGAATGTTCTCATTCACCTGGGCGACCCATTTGTTGTGTTCTTCAATCTGCGATTTCTTCGCGCTATCCGCTTTCGGGTCATCGGGCACGGGCTTAAGAAACCCGAGCTTCTGAACAAAGCTATCGAGATGGGACTTAGTTTCGTCGCGACGTGCCGTAAGAGTTTTTTCAGACTGTGCATTTTTGTCCGTGATGTATTGCTCGATGTTTTTCTTCGCGGTCTTGATCGATTCCGCTTTGTTGAACTTTATCAGTTCAATGTCGGAGACCTTCGACTTGATGATGTTTTCGAGCGTTGGGTCCTTCAAAGATTCGAAAATCTTCGTCCAGTCCACCATTTCCGGACCGCCAAGGGCCTTGATTTTCTCAATCAGTTTGTCGGCGGAGACGTTCGGGGACTTCCGGAGTTGGTCGTAAACGAATTCCCGGATGTTGTCCGCGTTCTTATCGAATTCTGTAAATTTCGGATCGTATTCAACATCGATCTTCGCACGCCATTCCCGATGCTCCTTCAGTTCTTTTTCGATTTCGGGCGGAACCGGGTTCTTGAGTTTCTCGTCTCTCTCCGCGATGTCTTTCTTCAACTTCTCAATCTCAGCTTCTCTCGCGCCGATTTCCTGAGCGGCCCGAAGCTTGATACCCTCAAAAGCTTCGCCCGATCTTGGGCTGGCGTTCGGCGGCAGCGTTGGGGAGTCCTTGAAATAGACATCGGCCTTTTCCTTCAGGGCCTTTTGTTCCGCTTCCTTGGCAGCAGTTTCAGCAGCAGCTTTTTCTGCGGCGGCTTTTTGTTCGGGAGAGGCAGCGTCCGCTTCAGCTTTTTTCTTGGCAGCTTCTTCAGCGGCGATTACTTCCGGATCGTTCTTTTTGCTGATTGATTCGGCGAGTTTATCGAGACCCTCGGAAGCCGACTTGAAATCGTCCGGGGATGCGGGCCTCAGAAAATCGTTACCTTGATTCGCAAGGGTGCGTGCCGTCTCTTCGTTTTTGGCGGCTACTTGTTCGGGGGTTAGTGTGGGTTCTGCCATAAATTATTTCTTGGGTTCATTGAGTTTCTCTCCGTCCCACGCATCGTCATCTTCGAGCGGGGGATACGCGGCGGTTTCTTTCACTGGCGGAGGCGGGGGATACGCCAGGAAAAGAATGTTTTGTAGGGCAAATTGATACCCGCGAAGTTCGCCGTTGCGAACCAGGGTTTTATTCGCGTGTGCGCCGTCGAGGAGTGTCGGGGCTAGTTCAGCCAATCTCGGACAAAGTTTCGCCCCTGTTCGGGTTTCGATAAATTGTCTGAAAATTGACTCGTCTTCGCTATTCCATTCAAGGAGTTCCGAGGGGGACGACATTGTTTGGTGGGGGTTGCGGTTGATCGGGGTGTCCGAGTGTTTGACCGATTTGTTCGTGCTCTGCGTCGATCTGCTTAAGTTGTGCTATGGCGGGACCGGCTTTGTCCAGGAATTCTTGGACGGGTTTCAACAGTTCTTTCTTTACGCCTTGTTCGACAGCACGAGAAAAATGCTCCGAGATGTGCGCGACAACGGCTTCCAGCATGGCGGTGTTTCCTTGACCCTGCATGACTGCCCCGCCGATTTGTTGAGCGAGCGGCATCAGGGTTTGGAGGTGGATCATGTGATTGTCACGCGGAGACACTGGCACGGCCTGTCCTTGG
>Ga0207670_10000067_pt1 | contig 74141 bp, 99 predicted proteins | sample KBSS23HmetaG_FD_184339 | JGI IMG/M metagenome (GOLD analysis project Ga0207670, IMG submission 184339) | Switchgrass rhizosphere microbial communities from Kellogg Biological Station, Michigan, USA - KBS S2-3H metaG (SPAdes) (version 2) | ecosystem: Host-associated > Plants > Roots >...
TATCATTCAACTTGAGCAGGTCAACGGTCAGGCCATGCTTCTCCAAAATATTGATGTCCACAGCCATGATCAGATTTTGCTCTGCTGATCCCAGTCAGGCCGCCCTTTGAGAAGCATCTGATAGCGCCGCCGATCGCGCTGCAGTTCCAGCTCTTTTTGGGAAACTCGTGTGTACACTTTCAAAACAATCTTGAGCTGCTTCTCCACCCCGTCGCAATCGACGACTGCCGGGATGGTTTGGTCCAGATCGCAGAGGCTGTACACCGACGCGTTGGCGATGCTCTTTAGCCTCAGACCTTTTCCGGCGATGAACAGGTGAAAGCAGCCCCTCTGCTTATCCAGCTTGAAAAAAAAACTGGCCCGGGAGATCGCATTTACGCGTAGGTCATCGCCGGGGTTTTTGAGGATCTGGCTGGAGCCGGAGCCGCTTCCTCCGCTGGTGCTTCCTCATACTCGGACTCGACGTTGTCCAGGCTGAACGTGGTTGACTGCGGCGTGACGGCGGTGGCTGTGACCTCCAGGGTGTACTTGTCGCCGACCTTGCATTCGTGCCCGAGCATGTCCTTGAACGCGCGGTGCGCATCGCCGGTAAGTTCAAAGCCTCCAGCTCCTCCGGCAGCTTGTTCATCCAATCCTTCGTCCAGCGCGGGAGCTGCCTCTTCAGAAAGTCTGAGCGCGGCGGGCGGTTTATTACCATTTGGCATATTCGCGAACGTCCTCCGATTGTGGACGGGCGTCAAGCGTATTGATTTTTTCGCTTTGCCGCAGTGAACGCTTGATCTGGAGGCCAATTCCCCTTAAGGCGCGATGCCACTGTTGATTTATTGACGTTGAATTTTTTGCAGAGGTCGTCAATGAAACCAGTGATTCCAAGCACGGTGTAAATCCGCTTCCTTTTCTTCGCCTGTGCCGCACGCATATTTGCGAGAGATTCGGCAGAGTGCCGTTTCCCGCGATATCTGCCTTTGGTTGCCGCGCTTATTTTCATCCTGGTTTCCATCGACGCTGTTCTTCCGAGCTGCGCCAATCCCATATTCCTTCGCGCTTCCTCAGACATCTTTTTGCCGAGCCAATATCGACTGGGGTTTTTAAGATGCGCTGCACTTATTTTCGCCCTTGCCTCCAGTGACAGACCGCTGAATGTTCCGCCGCCTCCAAGATAGCCGTTAATGCCCTTGGGAGCTGCAAAAGCCTGCTCAACGGACCATCCAAGCTGGGTTATCCGTTGCTTGATCCGGTGCCTCTCCTGCTGGCTCTTTTTGAAATATTCGCACAGCTCGGTCAAAGATCCGACCGCTCCATTGACGGTGAAGATCTGTGCTTCCAGTTTCCGCCTTCGCCGCTGCGAGGCCACCAGTTTTATGCGATGCTCAGGGCTCAATCGCTTGCCTCTCTCCACCCCGTCTCCTCCAGGAGTAGTATTTACCAGAGAACAGCCAATTTCTTTGTGGTACAGGATGTAGGCTGCTTCCGCGGCCTCCCATTCCAACACGGAAACCTCGTCGATGATTTCCATCTCCGGCTTCAGACCTTGTTTTAGAAGTGATCTAATCCAGTTTGCTTTGCGATTATTCTCCTTGTTGCATTTGCTGTCACAGACGTGGTCCCTCAGCCTCTCACGCGGGTAATCGCTTTTCCCGATGTAGCGAATCTCTCTCGTTATCGGATCAAGCAGCGCGTAGATAAAAGTTGTCGCGTTCGGGCTGAGGGGAGTAGGTTTTGGCCTAGGCATAGCACTGGTCGTTCATTGTTATGTTCAGCGGCGGCGTTCGGCGTAACGGTCGAGCGTCGCTGCGATTCTCTCAATTCACAAAACAGAGGCAAGAAAAATGGCAATCGACGCTGATGGACGATGGGCGCCGGACCTCGCTCCGAAACAGTGCGAGGTCTTCAACACCTACAAGAAATACGTGCTCGTTAACGGCCCCGTCCGGTCGGGAAAACAATAGCGTGTCTGCATCGCCTACTCAGACACGCGTTTGAAACTCCACAGGCGCGAATCACCATTTTCGCCAAGACTGTGAAATCCGCCTTCGCTGGCGGCGTGTGGTCGGATCTGGTCGAGATTGTTCTCCCGATTTGGCTCAAAGCCAATATGGGAATGCGGATTGCCAGCGGGCCACGTGTGGACGGCAGCACGAGGCTGCATCTCGTGAAGGTCAGCAACATGTACGGGGGCGAGTCGGAAATTCAGCTTCGATCGCTTGACTATGATTTCGACATTACCGCAATCATCAAGTCCGCCCGCATCTCGATGTGCTACTTCAGCGAACTTTCAAATTTTCAAAACCGAATTGTCTTCACTGACACAGCCGAGCGCCTCCGAATGCCTCATCTCTCTGAGAGCGCGCACCAATGGATTTCGGACTGCAACCCTGCGGACGACGGGACTTCTTCTTGGATTTATAAACTCTTTTACGAAGAGCGAGTTTCCGAGAACCACCCCTATCCCGATGTGCAGGCGAAATTTCAGACGATCGAGTTCACGCTGGATTCAAACCCTTGGCTGACCGAATCCGAGCGCAACGAAATCTTCGCCCGATACGCCCACGACTCCGACAGGCGCGACCGGTACTGCTTCGGCAAATGGACGACGAGCACCGAAGCCGGCCTATTCAGCGAGGTGTTCCTGGCCGACACGCACGTCCTGGGAAACACGGGCACCTACGACGAGGATGACTGGGAAGTCATCCTCCCGAGCGAGACCTGCTCGAAAATGGTTACCGGTTGGGACATCGGCACGTCGAAGAATCACTCGGCGCACATTCTGGAGCGCATCGGCACAGACGGATGGCAGGGCAGCATCTTTCACGTCCTCGATGAAATTGTATCGGTGGGGACCATGCTGACCGTCGAGGATTTCACAACTCTGGTGGACGAGCGGATTGAATTTTGGGCGAAGTACATCCGGGAACACTGCCACACGCAGCCGGTGGAATGGCGGCACTGGTCGGACACGTCGGCGTTCGACACGTTCCGGGCCTCGCTGGGATGCTACGACCACATGATCGTGGCGGTGGCTTCCGAAGGCCGGATCATGTTGCAAGCGTGCCCTAAGGGGAAAGGCTCGATCTTCAAGCGCGTGGACCTGCTCAGAAAACTCCTATTCCAGAACCGTATCTACGTCTCGGCGCGCTGCGTCCAGACCGTGAAGATGCTGGGAAGCTTGAAGAAAGGGAAGACGAAGATGGAACCGGTGCAGAGTAACGAGATGACCCACGTCTTCGACTCGCTCACCTATGCCCTGGCGCCCGAGCTGATCAACGAGCTGGCCGACTCATGGAACCCGAACGTGGGATCGGCGACAAGCCGGATGGTGTCGGTGAAGTTGTAGGGATGTGGTAAGGTTGGTGGGTGAAGCTCCCATCCGGATATACGGCCAGACCCGACGGCACGTTCGCCAAGACGATCACCATTGAATGGGGCATCACGCGCAAGTGTCAGTCGACCGAAACCCTGGTTCGATCGGCGACCGGCAAACTGCTTTCCGTCGAGGGCCGAGCCAGGCGGAAGCGCACCGCTATGCCGAAGGAACGGCTCCCGTACAAGAAAAGGCCCGCCAAGACTTCCTGACGGGCTCTGTGGGGCTGAGGTGGTTGGGATTAAGGAGTTGGCGCTTCCTCAGTCGCCGCGTCCAGCGAAGCCAATGCTTCTCGCACGCCGTTCATGCGGGCACCGAGCGCGTTGACCGCCGCTTCGGATTTGTCCAACAGCGCCTGATCCTCGGGCGTCACCGTGCCCGCGCTGTCCTGTAGCTGTTTGATGAGCGCCTTCAACCTGTCCACGTCGCCGGCCACCCCGCCGACACTCGTGACGATTGAGTCCACTGTCTGACCGATGGCGGTAAAGGCTTCGTCAACCTTCGCCGCGTATGTTTCAATTGCTGTAGCCATGCACTTCACTTTCGTTTTGCTGTTTATGTTGCGTCGTCCAGGGCCTTGAGCGCCTTCGCAATCTTGCACAGGCGCGACCCTAGCGCGTTGAGCTTGCCCAAGAAGTCGGGTTTCCCTTGTAGCGCCGCCATCAACTCGATGTGCCGCGCAGCGTTCTCACGCTCAGTATGCAACAGGGCATCCTGAACGCCCTCAACGAGACGCTCAAGCCGACTGCCGTGTTCTTCGTGTTCGTGATCCTTCGCCATCCAAGAAGCCTACGCGATGGCGTGCGGTGCGACAAGGTAGGTTAATCCCCCTGCGAACCCCTAGCCGGTTGGCACGTTGCGGACAGGCGGGTTACGCCGTCAATCATCGCCAAGGACCAATCTGCTGCGACTCAACTTTGCCGCAGATAATGCAGTGACGCATTGGCTCGTAATGGATCACGAGGCACCCCGACACGCCGCAGCCGACCTCCCATGCGTGCCCTCGTAAGTCGCACAACAAACGGCTCGCGACAAGTGCAACGACGAGGTTTGACTTCGCTTCGTCGGTGAACGGCACCTTGAGACCGTTGATATTGGCGAACAGCGTTGAACCTTCAATGGCGATGTTGGTAATGATGGGGCGGTCGAAGTAGTTCGTGATGAAAAATGCTCCGTTCGTCGCATTGATCGTTAATCTCGTGGAGTCTGCACGCGGTATGAACAGCGTCATCGCCCATGCAAACAGAACCAAGCAGACGATGGCGATGCTCTTGCTCACTTGGCGCTCGCCGCCGCAATCGCCGCGATGAGTTGCAGAATCTGCACGAGGTTCGTCGAGGATGAGCTTTCTGATAGGCCGGCGAGACTCATACCTTGCGTCTTGTCCGTCGTCGTGGCCCGCAGCTTGGTTAGGTCGCTTTTCGCGTCAAACAGCGTGGATACGTGAATGTGTGTCTCGCGCTTCGTGCCGTCCAACTGCGTCTCGGTCTGCTGCGATGAGAAGCTGGCGCAACCCGTATGTATCACCACAGGCACGATGCAGAACAGCGCCACCAGCGCGAACATGGCCAGCGGCGGGACTTTGGCGAACGGGTCGGGGTAGCGGTTCATGCGGCAGGTTTACGCGCCTCGCGCGGCGCTGTCAACGCCCAACGCGGGCTTCACCAAGGCCAACCAATCCTTGTAGCGCAACGGCGGTTCCATCTCCTACAGGCGCATGATCGGCATGGCGTTGACGCAGCACCGCGGGAACGCCGGGTCCATTGTCGGGCGTGCGGCTAGGTGCGGAAACTTGGCGATCCACCGCGTGACGCTGGGCGAGGTCATGGCTTATTTCGCAGCAGCTCAATGAGCGCCACCAGAATCGCCGTGAGCACGCCGATGGTCGCGATGACTTGCCCGAGACCCCACTGCACTGTCTGCCGTGTCTCCTGCTGCTGGTCGCGCCGTCCGGTGCCTGCCGCGCTGCCCTCCTGCAATCGTCCGATGTCCGCTTTCACTGTCTCCAGCTTGGCGTCGAAGCGCTTTTCATATTCCTCCAAGCGTTCGCGGTCAACGAACCGCGCGGCCTGCGCCTCCATCTTGCGCGTCAAATCGTTGTGCTGCGCGTTGTAGGCTTTCTGGCCTTCTTCGGTCTTGAGCACCGATTCCTTGTTCGCGGCAAACGCGGCGTTGGTCTGCTTCTCTACGGCGACCAATGCCGTCGCCGTCGCCTCCTTCATCTCAGCCAGCCGCGCGTCGTAATGCTTCTCCAGGTTGAGCAGCCATCGCTCGAAGTGCGCGTGCAGGCTATCGACGTTCCAGCGTGTTTTACAGTCGTCCGGTCGGATGCTGTGCCCTTTTTCCATGCGGAAATTTCGCCCATGCCGCCCTGTTTGTCAGCCGAAAATTACGGTGCCGCGTATTCGGCAACGTTGCTGTAGGGCCCAGTGCCCAAGCTGTTGCGCTGCCTTACGCGGTAGGCGTAATTCCGCCTTCTGCGGATGCTGTCGCTCACATTCTGTATCCCCGGCGCGACCGTGGCCACGCGCTTGAAGCTGGTGTTTTCCTCGTTGCGCTCCACCTCGGTCGAAGCCGTCATCGTGCCCACCCATCGCAGGTCGAGCCGTGTTTGAGTCGCGGGCGTGATCCGCAGATCAGTTGGCGCAGGCGGCACGCTCGGCGCAGGCGCAAGACTGACAGTGAAATAGCTGTAGGGTGATGCCGTCCACACGCCCGCGCTGCTCTTGACGACCATATACGCCGTGTAGATGCCCGTCGCCACGCCCGTCGAGGCCGTCCATGTCCCGGAGATGGCCGCGCTGCTCTTGGCCGCAACCACCAGCGGCGGCGTCACGACGACGACGTGGATATACGGCCCGTCGTCGCGTGTCGCACCGGGCGGCAACAGCGTCAGCGCGCCATCGACAGCGATGAAGTCGCTGTCACCCGTGTTCTGTATCAGCGCCGTGATGTTGACGCTCTGCCCAATCGCCACGTTCGTCGTCGAGAGGCCCGGCGCGACCATCGTTATCACCGGACCGCTCGGTGGCACCGGCCCCGGCTGGTTCGTCACCGTGTTCGATGGACCGCTCTCGCCAACGGTATTCACCGCCGTCACGTAGAAGCGCGTCACCAGCGTGGCATTCACCGGCACCGACGCGGTGTTCCCGGTGAGGTTCAGGATGGGCGCAAACGGTGCCGTGCCCACCGACGAGTAAACGGTGTAACTGGCCGCGCCTGCGCTTGTATTCCAGACGAGGTTGGTGTTTGCCGCGCTCGCAGCCAGCGCCCACAGCGCCAGCGCCAATGTAAGAAGTGTTTTTTTCATGCCGTTTGCTTTCGTGTGCCCGTTGCCGTTCGCCTCATGGCTGCACCAGCAACCAAGCCCATTGTTGCCGTTCGGGTCAAAGTAAGGCTGCACCGTCTTGCGCCCGTTGATGAACGCGGGCGGTGCTTGGTCGCGCTCACCGCCTCGCTCCAAGTTAAACTTGCTGCACTGCGACCGCCTGTTGGTGACGCCAAGTTGCACAAAGCGCCCGTTGCGAAGCGCCTTCTCCAGCGGCACAGCCGTGCAGCATGCCTCCGTGCCCGCCTCGGTGAAGAACCGCACCTTGTTGTTCGGCGCGATGATGGCGATGTAGAGCACGAGTTCGTCATTCGGGTAGTAGAAGTAAACCGCGTGACGCACGCTTTACGGCTTCGACATTGAAGTGTTCGCAGCGTGGTGCCAATAGCTCCACCCAATGCCCACCGCCGCCGCCACCCCAGCGATGACGATTTCCAGCGTCGAATTGTCGGTGTAACCCTTGGCGACTAGCGCGCCGCCGATGACCTTGAGGACGCTGCGAATGGCTGAATTGACTTGTTCGCTCATCCCGCAAGTGTCCGCCCCGCCTGCGCTGCCGTCAACCGCTGGTTTTAGCGGACCAACAGGACATGGCGTCGGCAACGCACGCAAAAGCGCATCCCGTCCGGTCGCTCCACAAAGCGATGGCCGATGAACCAGCAGAGCATCGAGCGCAGGTAATCGAGGAAGGTCATTGCGTCCGCCATTCAAGCAACGTGAACGTTGGCACCGCGACACCCGGTTGCAGCGTGACGTTGACGCCGTGCCCGAAGCAACACCCGCCGCCGAACGTAATGCCCACCCACTTCGGATTGTTCATCGTCTGCACCCAGTAAGGGTAGTAAATCGGGTCGGTCGCTGGCTGGCCGTCTGTCTCGCTCCAATTCTCCGGCGTAAGCGGAACGTGCAGTTCTACCGCTCCGCCCGTGTTAACTAGCGTGAACTTCACCGGGTTGCTCCACCAACGCAACTGCGGCGGAACACAAATGCCGAATAACTCCTTGCAATTGTTCGCGTCGCTGGTCTGAACGTAAACGTGGAAGTTCGCCGGTGGCGGGTTGGTGTTCCATGAATCGCTTGCGTGATTCCAGATTACGCTTGGGTCCGCGGTGATGGCAAACGTGACGACGATCTCCGAGCCTGTGAGCGCGATGTTTTTGACCGGCGACACGAAGTAGCCGTCCCACGTCGGTCCAGCGTTCGGGTCAGGCTGCGCCGAAACTTCAAAGTTGAACCCGATGCCGCCACCAGCGACGGCGTGGATGGGCAGACGCCCCACTGCCCGATTCCAGAGTTGCCACTTGTTTGCCGTGATCGGGACGCTCACCTGAGCTTTCGCCGCAACCGTGAAGAGCACGAGAAGCAAGATTAGGTTTTTCATGCTGACAGGGTGTGCTCCGACTCCGTGGTCGTCAAATGCTCAAAACGGACCAGCCGTTACGATGAACAGGATGGCGTTGGTGCGCTGCGCTTGCGTGAAGCCGCCCCATAGGTCACCGATCTTGGGCGGGATCGCGAGATTAGTCTGCCCCTGAGTCAGTGCAAACGCCGCTGCTGCGTCCAGCCCGCCGCGCCGGTTCCATTCCGCGCTCTTGTCGCCAAGCTCCTGCGACACGTAAGCGTTGAACGTCAGCGCCGACAACCCTGCGTTGGTCCTCGTCCGCGAGTTGTCGTTCCATTGTGCGAGCAAGCCCGACACGTAAATCGCGGGCACGTTGATCGTGTTTGTGGCTTGCAGCGACCCGTCGTTGGTCGTGACACGGACGCTGACACTCTGCGCTTGAACGGTCGCAGCCGCAAGCAACAGAGCCGATAGAAGAAGGATTCGTTTCATAAGGTTTATGTTGCCATGTTTCCCAAGCCCAACCACTCAGCAAATTTCATCGCGGCGGCAACCACAATCGTAATCATTGCCACAACGATCACTATGCCGATGGCTGCGTCTGCCCAATTCCAGTCAGGTTGCTCGTCGTTCACGGGATCGAATACTTCGGCTTAAGGTAATTGAGGTACATACCGTCCATCTCCGCATCGGTCAACGCCCGGTTGTAGAACATAATCTCCGCGAGGTCGCCAAGGAAGAACGCGGCTGAGTTCTGTGAGCCGAATTGCGCGATGTCGATGTTCAATCCCAGCGCACCTTGATTGTTCCCGAGCGAGCTGGTCGCCTCACGGAACTGGCACGTCGAGCCGGTGTAAGCGAACGTGCCCATGAGCGGGTTTGTGCCCGTGGCCCCTGGCAGGTTGCTGGACGGAAACAGCACGCCGTCGAAGATAAACCGTTGCGCTGCCGACACGTCGATGCGGATACCGCCAGCGCCCACTGCCGGTCGCGCAATGAGGTAGCGCGTCCCAGCCCCGCCGTTGTAAGCCCAGCACGCAATCACGCTCCAGCCGGTGTTGGTCCGCAGCGTGATCGTCGTCGAGAGCAGCATCGTGTCCGAACTGCCGTCGAACCGCGCCACGGGCTTGTTGCCGAAGATGGCCGTCTTATACGTTGGCCGTGCCGTGGTCGATGCCGCTGCCTCGTTGCGATACAGGCAATCAACCCACACGTCGATGGACTGTGCGTCGATGGCGGGAACCGACTCAGCTTTCCAGAGCGCCACGAGGCCTGGCACGTTCGCCGGATAACCGCAGGTGAACCGGCGTCGATTGGCCTGCGTCGCCCATTGACCGTGGACCACGAGGGGCAGGAGCAATAGAATAAGAAGTCGCGTTACCATGCGCTGGGTGCCGTCGATGACTCGGTGTATTGAAGCCTGGCCTTGAGCAGCAAAACGGTATTCGTCCACGTATCACTGCCGTTGCTGCCTTGGCGCGAGATATCGAACCATAGGGAGTCGCCCACCGCAGGACTGCCGCCAACTGTGATAGCCGGTGTCGTGAACACTTGCATCACATTGCCTACGGTATCGAGACCGTTCGTCACGAAAACCTGCGTTCCGAAGACCGCATTCGTCAGCGCCTCCAGTGGCGCGAGCGATCCGGCTTTGACGCCCCACACGAGGTTGGTGGTCGTCGCCACGTTGGTACCGCTGCTGGTGACGTAGAGCTTGAGCTTTACGGTGCCGACATTCCACACATCCGGCAGCGTGATGGCAAAACGTGTCGCCTGCGTTGCTGCATCGGCGAACACCCACGCATCCGAGAGAGTTTCGTTCACGCTGTTCGTGTACTGCGTCAGCGTCGCCGCCGTTGGAGCCGGAAACATTGCGCCCGGCTCAATCGAAAAGTCGCGCAGGATGCCGGTGAACGTGCCAGTCGCCGTGAGATTGGTTCCGCTCATGGCCAGTCCAGTGCCGATGCCGACGCCCGCCAGCGTGTTGCTCGACGTAAACCCGGCCAAGCTCGTCGCCGTGCCAGTGATGTTTGAGACCGCCACCGCGCCGTTGGCATCCACGCTGAACCAGTTCGTGTAAGGATTGACCGTTGATGCCGTCGTGCGAGCCTTCGCCGTGGCGATGTAGACCGTGCCGCCTGCGCCCGTGCCAGTGCCTTGGCCGCCTTCAAGCGTGAAGTTCGCGCCTGCCTTGTCTGTGCCGGAACCGTCCGCCGCCTTGAGCGCCTGGTTGACGGGCGTTGCAGCGTCCACGCCCATTTGAATCACAGCAGCAGCATCGCGCACGAGCTGTGTATCGAATCCTGCTCCTGCTGTAATGGCTGAGTTTGCGGTGAAACCAATGGAGCCGTCAGAGGTTAAAGCAATAAACGTAGTGTCCATGACGCCGTTGGCCCTTATGCGTATCCGTTCAGTCCCGCTGAGAGTTATCCCTATTGCGTCGAGAGATGGGCGGAAAAATCCAGTACCAGACCCATCGTCATCGACGAGCCACCCAATGCCCGGCTTGGTCGCCGTCCCCGCCTGCACGAGGAACTGTCCGTTCGAGTTGATCGTGGAATAGTTCGTGCCCGCGCTCGACCTCCATTGCATCAAATCGTTGGTCTGCCCCGAAGCGCCCACGGCGATGAATGGCACGTTATCAATCGTGCTTGCGGTGTTGGTTAACGGCCCAGTCATCGCATCACCCGCGAGCCGGACGTGATTGTTCCACGTAGCGCCAGCGTAATACTCGTTTCGCGCAGTCGTCGTGTTGAACCGAGCCATGCCATTGGTCGGTGCCGCTGGACGTTGCGCGGTCGTGCCCTGCGGCAGGTTGAATGCGCCTGTGCCGCCGACATACATGTTCGTGCCATCGTCGGTGAGCAACGAGTTGCCAAGGTTCGTCGTGCTCGTAAACTTCGCTACGGTATTCGCTGTGCCGCTGGCGGTCGCTGTGCCCGCTGGAATAATCGCCGTCGCCAGAATGTTGCTGCCGCTAACGGCCAGCGTGACCGTCGCCGTGTTTGTAAAGTTCGGCGTCGTGACGTTGGTGCCGTTGACCGATACGGTTGTGCCACTCGCATTGGTCAGCACAGGAACCCCGTTCACGGTCGGCGTTGCGGCAAATCTCGCCGATGCGCCGGGGAAGAAGTAGTTGTAGGCGCTGTCGCCGAAGACGTAATCATTGCTGTTGGTCGCCTGCGCACCACTGCCGAGCATGAAGATGTGGGACTTGCCGCTCAGGCTAAGCGATTGACCAGCACTGGTGCCGAAGGCGTAGATGTCCGACACGTTCGTCAGCGTTGATGTTTCCAGCGTTCCATCACCATAAGCGTAAACTTCCGACGAACCGCTCACCTTTGCATGGTCCAAGGCTGAACGGCCATACCCGTAAATTTGCGAACTGTTCGTGATCTTACCGGCAAACAGAGGTCCGCGTCCGAATCCGTAAATGTCCTGCGAGTTCGTGATGACCACACTTGAAAGGGCGAAATGGCCTATCCCGAACAGGTCGGTGCCGGTCTGTATCACCGCCGAGTTGAATACCGAATGGCCTACGCCTATCAGATCGGAACTGTTCGTCACGGTCGTACTGTCGAATAGCGAGTCGCCAAGCCAAACGATCTGACTGGAGTCTCGAAACAGGCTGTTCCCGCCTCCGCTGATGCCCAAGCCGTAGAATCCAAAAAGGTTGCTGGCCCCCACATCCGCAAGCGATCCCATGACGAAAATCTGCGAGCTGTTCGTGAAAGCGGAGGTTTGCAGCGCCGTCTCGCCAATCGCCACGACATCGGAGCTGCCTGAAAGCGTCGTCCCTGCCAGCGAACCGTTGCCCAAGCCAATGGCGCTGGATGTGTTCGTGATCGTTGAGCTTCCGAGGGTGAATGATCCAGTCCATTTGGGAACCAGGTTATTGGTGCCGGCTCCGGACGGATTGGCAGCGCGCGCGAAGACGAGCGAACAGAGAAGGAGCGCAACGGCGATAAAAAGTTTCATAATTTTCAGACCCAAGCCGCCGAGCCGGGATCCCACTGGGACAATGGCCCGCCGCCCGTAGGAAAGCTTAGAGCAGGCAGGCTTGGATCATCCGGGACCGGATTGTTCAGGAACACCTGCTGAGTTCCTCCGGAGCCGCTGCCGCCTCCGGAGCCGGAACCGGCATCCGGATCGGTTTGGGCCGGGGGACCCTCCAGATAACAGAACGGTTGGGCTGTGCAAATCACTTCCTGCATGGTTCCTCCTCTGCGTTCACGGATTTCTCCACGGTGCCGCCGTGGACGTTGATCTGAATGGGACTGATCTGCGCTCCCGGCAGAAACGGTTTTCCCTGCGGCATGTTCGGGTGGGCGCTCCGCGTCTCGGCTACCTTGTTCAGTTCGAGTTGCAGGGCGACGTTCTCGTCGATGGCCTTTATGAAGCGCAGTTGAAGCTCCAGGTATCCCTGCCGGACTTCGTCGCTGATGCCGTCCCGGTTAGCCTGGGCGGCGCACGCAATGGCGGCTTCATAAATCATCTGTGAGGACCCGAGCAGGCGGCCATTTCCGTAACGGAGCAAGCCGACCTGGTCCAAAAACTGCCCGATGGTGGCGACGTTGTGGAGGCCTCGGGACGAGATGTTGAGAAGATTCAGCTCGCGCGCGGCCCGGTCCAACCTTCCGTCTGAAATCCGTTTCACCTTTCCGCTGGGTTCTCGGACTTCGATCTCTGTGGTAGCCTCGGGCATATGATATTCGGACTTCACCCTCCGCGATTCGCCCAGTGGAGGCAAGTTTTATTGCTGGAGCGAAAATTGCTGTGGAGCGCCGCGCCGCACATCCTCTGGACGTTGATTACCGGCGTTGTTCATTTCCGTGGGCGCAGGGAGCGTTGGCGCCGGCGGATGCGGACCTGTTACCGGTGCCCGATCTTCAACCCGAAACTTCGTCAGTGCCGTCCGGAGCCGCCTCCTGGAGCTGATCCGGAACCGTTTCGGAAGGTTGGCTGTGGATGCTACACGCCGGCAATTTCGTTTTTTTATCCTCCTGGAAAACCCTGTTGGGGGCGCGCCCGTTCCCCGGGGGTTGGCTGGGTTTGAACGCGATCATCGCGTTGTGCCGTATCTGGCGTAGCGGCGTCTGGTAGTACGGTTTTCTCCGGTCCACGTCCGGCGTCCATTCCTTGAACGCGTCGTCCGGCGTGAGCGCGACCGCGTCGCAGATGCCGCGGCCGGGACGGACCAGCCCCTTCAGCACGGCGGGAACGAGCATCTTCGAACCGGTGACGATACCGTCAACGACGGTGGCCGGCGGATGGAAGACCCGGACCGCGTACCATTTCATGATCTCCAGAACAGCCGGCAGATGGCTGGCCATCTCGTTAAGAATCCCGGAGGTGTAATTGCTCGCGCATAATTTCTGTTTCCTGGCCAGCTCGTGTTCTTCCATCCGCTTCTCCAGCTCCGGCGATGGGATCGTCTCGAGCGTCCAATGAACGAATTGCTTGCGCCGGTCGAACGCCAGAAGTTTCGGACTGGCCAGCGCGCCGTAGAATCCTGACAGCGTGAAGGCCTCGTGCCGTTCCTCCGGGGCCTTTCCAAACATCGACATCAGACTGGAGAATCGGACGGCGATCGCTTCTTTCCAGTTTTGACGGTACGGCATCGGGATGATTTTGATGAAGCCCAGGTCCAGGATCTTTCGCTCGGCAAGCCTTCGCACGGCCGCCGCCCTGACCTGAAGCCAGAACACCTTCAGCGCGTCCCAGCTGATTTCCGGGACCGTGTAGTGCAGATCCTTCAGGAACGCGAGTTCGATGCTGGAAAATCCCGGCTCCGGCGGAGGGTCAATCTGGTTGATAGTTGAGGGTTGATGGTTGATGACGCCGGGCCAGACGATGTAGTACTCGGGCGTGATCCCGGGCGCTTTAACGGCGAACCGTCTCAGGTCGGAATCGCGGAACCACCAGCCGCGCTCGTCGGGGCTGTAGTTCCACGCGTCCAGGATCGGCGTGAGAACTTTGTGCTGCGCCGGTGCGATCGAAAGTTCAGACATTGCCCGGCGCACGAACCAGATTACCGCGCCGTCGGTTTCGCTCTTAAACGGCGCGCATTTGATCGGGAGCGTGAAGGCGAAATCGTCCGGGAGCCGGCCGCTGACGGTCCAGAGTTCGAAATCGCCGCAGGGCTTAACGCTGATTGTATTCGACATCTCGGAGGTGAAGATACACGATCGCGCGAAAATGAGCCGAGTACTTATTTTGGGAGGAAGCGGATTCGTCGGAAGCGCGTTTGCGCGCGAGCTGGCTGCGCGAAGCGTGGACTTCAGTTCCTTGTCAAGGAACCAGTGCGACTACACAAACTTCGCCGCGATCTACAGCCTGATGAAGAAAGTCCGGCCGGAGCTGGTCGTCAACTGCTCCGGGGTGACTGGAACTCCGAACGTCGACTGGTGCGAGTTGCACCGCAAAGAAACCATCGCCGGTAATATCATCGCGGCGGCGGCAATCTCGGACGCCTGCTACAACCTCGGGATCATTCTCGGGCACATTTCGACCGGCTGCATCTACAACGGCGAACGGCCGCTGGGCGCGCCGTGGACGGAGGAGGACCCGCCCAATTTCTGTTTCGGCGAGGAACCGTGCAGCTTTTATTCCGGCACCAAGGCGTTGGCCGAATGGAAGATCGCCGGAAACCCGCTGGCCTACATCTGGCGGTTGCGGATGCCGTTCTGCGAAGAGGCCGACCCGAAAAATCTGATCACAAAGCTGGTGACTTACCCCGCAATCTTCGATTCGCCGAAAAATTCCCTTTCCCACCTCGGCGAATGCGTCCGGGCCTGCCTGGACACCTGGGAGCTGGGCGTGAAGCGCGGGATTTACAACGTGGTCAACCCGGGGGCTCTGACAAACCGGGAGATCGTCGAGCTCATCTGCGAAATTCTGAAACCGAACCGCAGCTACGACGCTTGGGCTGATCAGATCCCGTTTTACAAGGAGCACGCGATGGCGCCGCGATCAAACTGCGTGCTTTCGTCCAAAAAACTCAGCGCGGCCGGGATAGAGCTGCGCCCGGTGTCGGAGGCGATGGCGGAAACGCTGAAGAACTACAAGCCGACCCCGCTATGACCTTCGCCGCGACGATCGGAGCCTATGAACTCGCCAGTTTTGTGGAGCTGAACATCCGCGCGCTCCGCCGGGTGTTCGGAGATGACCTGCCGATCCTTGTTTCAGACGATTTGAACCGGTATTCTGCTGAGATTCGGGACGTTGCCGCCCGTTTTGACGTGTTCCATTACTGTAGCGACACCCACAGAGGCCATTTTGCTGGCGACGTGAACCAGGCGTGCAACGCTTTGGCCTTCGCCAAGGCGCAAGGAGCTGACATCGCCCTAAAAATCAGCCAGCGCTTCATCATGTGTGACCCAATTTGCAGGGAAATCCTCGAACGGTACTTCTCGGACCCTGAGGTATGGCTCGCCTTCCCTGGGAAGATTCACCCCAGCTCAATCAAGCGGGCCGAGTCTCGATTTTTCTCGAACTTCAGCACCGTGACCGACTTTTTTGCCGTCAGGCCGGACAAATTAAGCGCAGAGACAGTCAAAAACCTGTACGAGACGCGGGTGAAAGAGCAAAGGAACCGCTTTGACACCCTTGCCGAGCCATTGTGGGGATTCATCGGCGACGTCACCCTGGCCGGGCACACCATCCGGATGCCCGAATTCAGCTCGCATTACCCCGGCAGACCGCCGATCTACCTGCGAAAATGCCAGCAGGAACCCGCCGATTACCAGGTATTCGCCCGGGAGAACGGGATGGATGATTTCCTACCCCTTCTTGTAGAATGGCGGCAGATGAGCACCGCCTACCGTCCGAGCCCGATTTTCATATGAACAACCAACTCACTGAAGCCGAGGTCCGCGCACTTCGCAATCGCGTGTTCGGACATCAAATCACCGACACCGAATGGAAAGTCGCCGGACCGCACTGGATGAGTCCGGAGGGGATCGCGTTCCTCCGGGCCCACGACTTCCCGATCGGGAAACCAGTCTATAATCCACAGGCTCAGAAAGCTTGCTGAAAGCCAAGGAAGCTGCCGCCTCCGGTCGGAGGTTCGAAACCGAAATAATTTGTTGACGCCGCGGCCGGGGTTTTGGCAGGATTACAGGTGTTCTGAACGGGCGAGTCACCCTGGTCAGAGCTTGCACTTACGGTTGCCTTAGCGCATTATCACTTTGCGCCCGGTCTGTGGCGTGAGCCACGGCCCTGGCAGCATCCTTCCCGCTCGATGGGCGGACTAGGACCGGGCGCATTTCCCTTGCTCCAAGATGGTTTGGTCCGGATTCACCGCGTTTTCCGGAAACGGTCAGGTGAGCCACTTGGAGCAACCTCTTTTGCATGAAGCGGGGCACTCCAGAGCACCCAAAGGTCGGCCATCTCGCTTCACTCTTAAACATCAATCATGCCTGGGCTATGGGAATACTGGAGGCTATGTGGCATTTCACCGCAAGATACGCTCCGCAAGGGGACATCGGAAGGCATGCGGACTTGGTCATCGCGAAGGCAGTGTACTGGGAGCGACCGACAGGTGAGAGGGGAGTGAAGCCTGAGTGCAAGCTAAGTGGAGCCTTAGTGACCGCCAGGTGGCTCGATACGTCGACCATACATCGCCTAATAGTGCACGACTGGTCGGACCATGCAGATGAGGCAGTTAGGAAATTCTTGTCGAGACACAGTCTCGACTTTGTCCGGACTGAGTCTAGCCTGCCTTTGCCTTTGCCAGTACCAGTGCCTTTGCCAGTACCAGCGACGGACGCAGACCCGACTTTCGAGCAGGCGATGGATAGAGTTCCGATCCAACTCCGTGAGCAAGTGAGAATGGATTTTGCCAGGCATGTATTCGATGCCTGGAGCAGCGTGGACGGCAAGAACGGGGCCGGGGTTTCCTGCCGGTTCGAAAAGTTGCTCCAGAAACGATGGAACGCCGAAGGAGAACAATGGCGGAACGGGTGCCATTCAGCTCAGAAAAAACCGCAATCCACTCAGTCGCTAGAAAACCAGATCTGACTTACATGGGCCTCGCCAAACTCAGCGATTTGGTCACCAACATCGGGGAATGCGTTTACAAGCCAGCCGAACAGTGCTTCTACTGCGCCGATCCGCTGGGCGGCGATGTGTGGATTTTCTGGAACGGGACCGACTGTCAGATCTGGATGCACCCGGCGTGCGCCAAGAGGCTGGCCGATAATCTGAACAAGGACTGGGAACGGTTCAAAGTAGCCTGCCCAGAGCTTCTATGACCAAAACATCCGAGCTGGCCGCTGAAATTAAGCGCCGCCTTAAACTGACCGATCATCTGGCCGGCAAAGGATTCAGAGTCACGGAAAACAAACACCCACGAACCAACCTTTGCCCGGTCGCCATGCACCGCAAAGGCCACCTGTGCGTGTCAATTGACACCGAGAAGCAGCTTTGGCACTGCAACGATCACGAAATCGGCGGGAGCATTATTGACTGGATCATGGCCGAGCGTGGCAAAACGATGGAGCAGGCCGTGATTGAGGTCGGCACTGAATTGGGACTGGTGGAGTCCGAGGAAGAAAAGAGGCCTGTGTCAGCAAGACCTTCCATCGTTGCCACCTACGATTACACCGATCCGAATGGCAACCTGCTGTTCCAGGTTGTGCGTTACGCCCCGAAGGAATTCCGTCAGAGACGCCCTGACCGAGAAGGCGGCTGGATCTGGAACATGGAGGGGATCAACCGCGTGCCGTACCATCTCCCGGAAGTCCTAACCGCTGAAACCGTCGTTATCACGGAGGGGGAGAAGGACGCTGACAACATCCGGTCCTGCGGATTCGGGTTCACTGCCACCTGCAACGTCGGCGGGGCCGGTAAATGGCTGGACGCCTACTCGGAGTTCGTCTCCGGAAAGAACATCGTCGTCATCCCGGACAACGACGATCCCGGCCGAAAACACGCCGAGGCCATCATCAAATCTCTGGATGAGAAGGTGAACTGGCTGAAGCTCGTCCAGGTGCCGGCGCCTTACAAAGACGCCTCCGACTGGCTGGATAGCATCGAACCTAGCGCCAGGGCATGTTCGCTCCGGGATCTGATCGAACGGACCCCGCACACCCTGAAACCACTGCCCGTCTTCACAATGGCCGAGTTGGAGGCGCAATACGTCGAATTCGCGCGATCGGTCGAAACCCGGACATTTGACCTGGCCCGGTTCATCCCGTCGCTCGGCCGCTCCGTCCGCCGCCTGATGCCCGGTGAACTGGTAGTCGTCATGTCCGATACCGGTGTAGGCAAAACCGCAATTCAACAATGCCTGGCCCGGTCCGCTGCCCCGCTACCGACCCTGTTCTTCGAACTGGAACTCCCGCAGGAACTCATGTTCGAACGGTTCGTCCAGATGGAAACCGCCTGGACGTCGGAGCACGTCGAAGCGCATTATCTGACTCAATGCGGTTTGTGGAGAACTTTCGAACACCTGAACCACATCCTCGTCTGCGCCGAGAGCGGCTTATCGACCGTGCAGATCGAATCTTTCATCGGTCGCAGCGAGCTCAAAACCGGCACCAAACCGGCCGTCGTCATCATCGATTACATCGGCCTTATCCGCGGCGAAGCGTCCCGCAGCCGCTACGAAAAGCTCAGTGCTACCGCCGAAGAACTCAAGGTAATCGCCAAACGTACGCGAACGATCGTCGTTCTCGGAACCCAGGTCGCGCGCCCGGAGAAAACCAAGGATTCACTCGCGCCCAGGCTCCACGACGCCAAAGACTCCGGATCCATCGAAAACTCAGCCGGCCTGGTTCTGGGCGCCTGGCGGCCCGATCATCAAACCCTAATGATCAAAGTCCTGAAGAACACCAAGGGAAGATCCGGCATCGTCGTCGAGTGCAATTTCGACGGCGAAACAATGCAGCTCACCGAACGCGATCAGAGGAGATTCTCGTGACTCATCCATTCCTCAGCCAGAAGGACCAGGAGTTCGTCGACAGGACCATCTACGATTGGACCGTCGGCGGAAGCCGTAGCAACAGCGCTATTCGCTTCAATCGCAATTACAGCGCCATCGCCGCCAGATGGTTCCTCGAGGGAAACGACGTTCTCCAGATGATCGCCAATGAAGATTACGAGAAAGGGAAAGTATGAAATACCGCAAGAAACCAGTCATTATCGAAGCCACGCAATGGTTCAAGAACGGCGATCACCCGAAGGACGACGTGATGCGCCCGTTCGAGGACACAGGCAAAACCCCAACCGAACCGCGTGAAGGCGCTGTCGTCCGCTATTTCCGGCGCCCGGATGTCAACGGCCGTCGCCTGTGCGTGCATTGCACTCGAACAATGCATGATCACGGCTGGATCGATACGCTGGAAGGCGGCCACATTGTATGCCCTGGTGACTGGATCATCACCGGCGTAAAAGCTGAACATTACCCCTGCAAACCGGACATCTTTGCCGCCACCTACGAACCGGTATGAATCTCGACCACCAAACCCTGCCCGAAGGCCATAAAACCGCCCGACGCCGCGGCTGGCGAATAACGCTCCTCCGGCGCCTCGCCAAATCCAGCCGATCGTTCACCGCTCGAGATCTGCTGAAGCTTGTTCCGCGTGGAACAATGTCCCTCCACCAGGCCCGCGCCCTCTGCCAAAGCTACCTCCGAAAAGGCGAGCTCAGGAGGCTCAGAAAGGGCATCGGTGGGTGCGATTCAGTTGAGGCGGTTTACACCGCTCACCATCCGCTTGACAAATCTCCCCGCCTGTAGGATTTGTTACGCGTGAAGACTTTGCCAGCAGCTTCACGGTCGCCCGCTCCGAAAGGGGCACTACCCGGCAAAGGTTTTCACAGGGCGACCGCCATTTTCCATGCCTGGAACTCGTTCATATAAACGGCTCTGGCCAAAGCGCAATCGAGGCTTCTGGCACGGCGCTAAACCACTGGACATTCCGTCCGGCGGCCGGTTCCTGCCAAACCAAACACGGCTCCTCCGAGCGTCGAACGAGTTCTTCACAGCAGGTGCCGTCTGGCAGCGCAAGGACGGCCAATGGTCTTGCATCCAAGCCGCCCCAATTCTTGCGTGGATGTTCAAATTAACCCCAACAGCAGCCAAACTCGAACTCGCCAGAAAAGGCTGCTCATGGGAATGGATTTCAGTCGGTCCAACCGGGATTCTTGGCGCCCCTACGGCTCCCGGCGTGTTAGAGCGGAATAGCCCAGCGAGCAGTACGCCCCACGTTAATCAACCCAACGTCCCACTCAAGGCCCTCAAGGTTCGGCTCCCAGGAGAGCCTACTGAAAGCGCACGTTTACTCTGCGCTACCCCAGGGGTACAGGTGAAACCCCACGGCGGCAGCTTTACCGGTAATACCCGAGATCTGCCCACCAGAGCGCCCTCAGACTCAATGCCATCGTAGTCACGGCCAAACGCCATCTGGCCATCGCGCTTTTTCTGGTGCTGCTATATTTGCAGGGGGGAGAATTGTCTCTCCATCGTACGGGCTTCATTGGAACATTGTCCAGAAGATTATGCCACAGAGAGGCTGAGTCGCGCATAGACTCCCCTATCGCGAGGCCACATGATACGGGCACACCCCGCCCCCCCCGGCCTGGATTGCGCTCATCTAACAGCAACCGTTTAAGCCAAGCCATAACTGCTTGACTTACAACGTTTTACGCAAGGAACTTGGGTCTATTCCATTCAGATTCAGCACCTTGCAAGGGTGTCGAAATGACCGCTCTGTTAGCAAGTTCTATTCCATTCGATGCCGACGAGTTTCCCCGATGTTGGAAGCGAGTGTTTCCCGCGTGATTGCGATTCCCCATACCATACTCTACTTCGAGTTGAGGTCGTCTAAACTGGGCAAAGCCGACGCGAGACGAAGCCGGATCAAAGTTGAACGTGTGTGCGGCCAGTCGGCCCCACCATCGTTGCGACTCACCGTCTGAAACCCGATGCTTGACGAGCTAACGCGGCTCAAGCGTAACACGGGATTAAGCGGTGACAGGGACTGTCAATCTGTCACCGTCAAAGACAGGGAACAATCGCGCAACGCTTCCTCGCAAGGGGAATTAGCAGACAGGGACACACGAACGACCGCGAGAGTAGTTCCCGTGAAAACCGATAGTCCACAAAATCGTTATGCGTTTCCGCTTGGGCGGCGATGGAATAACCGACTTCACGGGAAGCAAGCCCCATCTCGACTTGGAGGTGGGGAAAGCCGGATTGCCAGTAAGCCTACGGTATTCCCGTAGCAGGAGCACAATCACGGCAAGGTCGAGTCCTTCTTGCTTGAAGCCTACAAACGGAGAGAACAAGCCCAGCAAATGCCCGTGTTGAGACGGGCAGGGCCGTTAGCGACGGCAGGGCTTGGGATGCTGTCTCAAGTGCTCAATCAACTTCTTCGGCGGTGACAATAAGGCGGTACGTCCATGCCTTGCGCGTGGCGCGAATCGGCGGAAGGTACTTCTCACCAACTAACGCTCGAACCTACCGGACACGAAGTAAAACAAACAGAGTCAATGGTGGCCAGTACGGTGGCCATTACTCAATTCATTCGCTTCTGACTTGGAAGCAATTTCACGCCAGTTGGCGTGTCTCGCTGGTTTAGTAGCCTCAGGGAGTTTCCAGCGAACAGGGAGCATGTCTCCCAATAACGTCCCAAGGTTCCAAGTTATGAAGAAGAACGAACAAAGCGGTACGTCCACGCCCAAAGCACCTGAACCTGCAAAGGAATCAGCGGTGGTGTACGACTTCCCGAGGGTCCAGGATGTCACGCCGGAATCTCCGGTGGTATTCGGGGACAGAAAGGAATCGTTGCAGGTGTCCGATACTGAACGGGTTGAAATTGATGCGTATTTCTTCGCGTCGAAAACCAACCTGAAGTTGAAGAACATCAAAACCGCGCTGAACGGTCTCAAAAAGCAGGGGGTGAAACTTCCTGACGGCAAGGAGATCGGGCAGAAGTGGTTCAACGATAATGTCAGGGACCCGTTTCACAAGGTCCTGAGGTACGCGGCGCGATTCTCCATTAATCACGGCGCGCCAGTGTCGTTGGCATTCACCAAGCGGCTGAACAAGGATACCGGGGTGATTACCACCACGGCGAAACACGGGTTCGAGTTCAAGTCGGAACCAACGAAACCGGCGGAAGTCGAGGACAAAGCGGACAAAGCGGCGGACAAAACCGCGAAGAAGGAAACGTCCAAGTCTAAGACACGGGCGAAACGGCAACAGGGGAAGAAAAACCTGCAACCGTTGGTCAGTCCTGAAGCGGCAAATCGTATCGACGCGCTGATCGAAAAGACGGCGGCGGACAAAGCGGCGAACGGTGCACCTGCACCTGAACCCGCGAAGTAGTCGGAAGCGAAATTGGTTCGAGGTTCACGGCCTCTGCCCCTGGAAACGGGGGCAGGGGCTTTTTTTGTTTGTTCCCTCGGCGGCCTGGCGGATAAACGGGCTGCCGATGGGGCGAAACCTTTGGCGGAAAGGAAAAGGAGAAAGGAAATCTATGCACCTATTGGAAATCGTGCGCGACAAGGCGCTTATGCAGCCCACGCCACGGCGAACGGAGAACAGCTTTACGCCTGAGGAGGTGGACCGGGCGGCCAGACTGGAAATCTACGGCTCGGACTTCAGCGAGCCTGGCACGGATTACTGCCTGTTCATCCTGAAGGATGCGGCTGGCAGGGAGATTGCCCAGCGGAGGATTGCTGGGTATTGAATCGGCACGTGGAACTTTGCCCCGTCGTGAGTCTGATCGAGCGTGAACCACGGCCCAAGGCTCGTTCTATGGGCTAACGCCGCTGCGGACGGGGCTGATCTGAACTCGGTCAAACTCGGTTAAACCAAGAAAGGAAAACTATGCTGGAACTCTACACAAGTGGGCTTTGCTATTGCTCAGTCTGCACCGATCTGGTCGACCGGTCGGAAGTTGAGGCCGAGACCAATCGGGTGAATCCAACCGGGCTGGATCGTCCGTGGCGGATTGCTGATGAGCCGTTCGCCACCGGTGAAAACAATCCGTGTCCGTGCAACCATCACAAAGGCAGGCAGCATTTCCTGCTGAGCTGCTGAAAGGAGTCCGATGTTACCTAAACCCATGAGCCCAAAGGAATGGGCTGCGTACAAGCGGCGCCAGCGTGAGCGGGAGCAGCAGGCCGGGCGCTTGGCTGCCGGGCAGCTCACCCCTGAGGAGCGCGCGGCCAGGTTGGAAGAGGCGGAAAGGAACAGTCGGCACGGGTTTGCTGTGTCTTACCCGGCTGTCGGAATTGTTTACAACAGAAAGAGCAGGATGCGATGAAATACTGGGACGAAATGCAGAGCAAGTGGGGCTTCGAGGACGGCGGCTGCGTGCCTGCCGGAGCCGAAGTCTATCGGGAGGTGTACATCAGGGCGGTGAATCTCATGGCTAAGAAGCTGGGCAGCGCAATGGAATGCTACCATACGACCGTCCTGGATTCCACAACTGGTGCATCATCGGGTTCAGAAAGATTGGTGACTTGGAAGCCGATGTCGATGCGAACCCGGACAAATTGTTGGAGCAGGCAATCTCCATCTGCAGGAGTGAACTTGAGGAGGATCTCGACGGGCTTGTTGACTGCATTGTGCAGCCGCTCCAAGGCTGGGAGGATGAGGTCGAACGGCTGGTCGGCGGATACCCCGGAAAGGAACCCGATGACAAAGCTTGAGGAGGCGTACGAGCAGGCCAAGGCAGCGCACCGTGCCGCCCAGCGCGCGTTGTTCGTTGCCGATGGTCAGAAACTACCGGCCGCGGATCTGATGCGCCTGCAAAGGGCCCTGGGAGAGGCGCAGGAGGCAAGGCGCCGGGCATTCGCTGCGTTCATGGATGAGATTCAGGAGGTCAAATGAAGAAACCAAACAGAGAAGATTTCGAAGCGATCGCGCTCTTTATCATCGCGTTTTTCGCCCTGCTCGCTGTGGCCTTGTGCTGTTTGAAGATCATCACCGTTCTCCAGCGAATGCTTTGGTGAGAGGAGACTGACTTATGGACGACGAAGAACTACGCGGCCGACTGAAGGACATCCATCGCAAGCTTGAGAAACAGGACGACAATCACGGCTGTTGCCTCTTATTCATCGCCGTCCTGTGCTTCATCATCTTCCTGCGAGGATGCCATTGAAAACCATTGCCGTCGATCCTGCCCGGATCGAGCATGCCCATTGGGACCAGAAGCTTCAGCGCCGGGAAGGAGGCGACATCGGCCTGGCCTACAGCGCGGACAAGATACCGGACGGCCAGATCCGAAAGCCGTTTCTCTGGCAGGGCCAGCTCATGACCACGGTCGGAGGCGGGCCAGGCGATTCATGGGAAGCCTACCGTCTGGTGGAACTCAGGTTATTTGACGGCACGCCAACGACCTACAACGAGACGGATTTCGAAGCCGCGCGCAATAATCCGCTGGGCTTTTATCACGGGATGACGGTCAAGCACGGCGGGGAAACATACGTCATCGTCGGGCCTGAGATCCGGTTCGTCGGTGATCCGAAGCTTTCGGTTCAGAAAGTGGAGCAACTCAGCCTGCTTTAGGCCTTGACAAACGCCGGCCGATTTGTTTTTGTCACGGCGTTATTGCTTGATGCCCCTTGGGAGCCGTATCATGGGTTGCGGCCACCCGGTTGGACAGGAACCCTGAGCAGTCTCCCCGACTGCAACAGCCTGCCCCACGACAGCAATACAGGGGCACCCTTAACGCCGTGACTCCTTTACAGAAAGCACTACAAGCTTTGCTCGCCTCACCGGTGAGCTGGGAACAATTCCGTTCCGGTCGCGTTCGCGTCTATCCGGCAAGACCCGTCCAGAAGAAGCGGCTCAAGACACGGCGCACTGGCGGTGATTGTTCTCAGGCAAGCCGGAGTGACGAAGGCCTGACCGGAGGTTGCGAAAGGCTAGAACCGGAGTCTGGTGGGAAGTCATCTCCCTGGTAGGCTGGCCAAACCGGGAGCGATGACTGCGCCCCGGTGCGAAAGCGAAGCGAACGACCGACGGGGCTTCATCTTTCTCTTTCAGCAGCGCGAGTGCCCTGGGGGGTGCTCTGCTCTGCTCGCTCACTCCCTCTGAAGCTTCACCTTTCAGTTTGTATGCGCGCACCCACTTGAATCACCACTTACCGGAGGAGATTTGTCCTTTAGAACGAAAGGAGAATGAGTATGGCACTGAAACCGAACTATAGGGTGATGATGCAGAATGATAAGGCCGTTCTGATCGTTGACCTTGGTCCGTGGGATAAGCACCTCACCATCACAAACGGAGCGGAAGAGGTGGTTGCCGAACTTCTGCCCATGCTGAACGGCCGGCGCCTGGAGTACATCGACAGCGACGGGTATCTGGCCGAGATCAAGATAAAGGACGGGAAGTTCGACGGATTTTTACCGCTATGAAAGCCAATGGGAAAACGCAGTGTTGCAGCGCGCCGTGTGTGACCTACGCCGTGGAGTCAAATGGGAGAACTACCTGCGTTTATCTCCGTGACGGAACAAAGATAACGGTCGAGCGCGACGGAACTACAAGAGGACCAGCGTGGCTCAAGCTCTCCAAGCAGGCTCGGATAACAACAGCGCAACCATCATGAAAGCCACGTTCGTTCGCTACTCAATGTGCATCTGCGGGTATCCGGTTCTCAGCGATTCGGTGCCGATTGGCACCGTGTTCACAGTGGATCCGGACAACACGGCGCCGATGACTGTAATCTGCGGAGGGTGCGGCAAGCACAATCCGGTGACGGGAGTATGGGTCCACGAAAGGAACGGAAGGCACGCCGGTTATCTGCCGCTGGAAATCTTTGAGTTGGAGAAGGAGAAAGGAACCGAATGATCCGCCGAACCGAATGCCTCAAATGTTTCAAAGTCCCGCGGTTCACCGAGCCTGACGTGTCGGCCGGCTGGACCTACCGGGTCACGACGGCCAAGGTGAAGAAGCCGGAGAAACACGAGACGAAGATCACTACCACGGACGACGACGGCAAGACCAGCACCGAGACGATCGTGCACGCGTCCATCCTGTGCGACCAGTGCGGCGAGCCGATCAAGGACGGCAGCCAAGCGAAGCTGGTCACGATGTGGAACAGGAACAGGGAAGGCGAACCGGGAAGGTGGGAGGAGGAGTTTACGATATGAGCACCACTGATGAGGCGGAGCTGTTGGTCTCTGCGCGTCTAGCGATGGCCCAAGTGATCAACACCGATCCAAAGGAGCGACCGGACTTGGAGAAGGAACACGGCCAGGTATGGGATACCGATGAGCTGGGCCGGGACTTCAAGGTGGAAGGATTCGCCATGCCGCTGGTCGTTGTCAGGCGCAAGTCCGACAACGCGCTGGGCTCCCTCTTCTTTCAGAGTCAACCTCGCTATTACTTCTGGTGGGAAGCGCATGAACCTGAGAAGAATTAGTATCCATCAGTTAAACACCAAAGAGAAAGGAACGGTATGCCAGCAGAAACAAAGACGGTGCGGTTCACGAAGAAGAAGGAGACACCGGGATGCAAGGTGTTTCAGGAGCAGGAGGTGGACGGCCAGCCGATCGTCATCGGCACGCTCTACGTGAAGAATTGGTTCGCGGGCGCGGCCACCTCGGTCACGGTCACGATCAGCAAGGAGTAGGTATGGGCAAACACACACCTGGAGATTGGCATTTCGATACCGTCTATTCCCTGATCCTCGGACCAAAAGGCGGCGAACAACAAATCGCTGCGATTCACGGCAGCGACCTCGTTCCAAAGCGGGAGGCACAAGCCAACGGTTATCTTATCGCTGCTGCGCCCGTCCTGCTGGCGGCGGCGAAGGAACAGTTGGCCAGCTATGACGGCATCAACTTGGCCCGCCTGTCCAAGGCAGAGAGGGGTAATTACGAACACTTGCTGGCAGCGATTGAGAAAGCGGAGAACCGATGATTTGCCGGATGACCCGGCAGAAAAGAAAGGAAGAAAGCAATGAGTGATAACATCCAAACAGGCGCAGGCACGCAGGCTCTATTGGTGAGCCTCAGCTTCGGCCTCTGCCGGCAATCACGCCAGCTTCCACGCGAAGCGGCGAAGGTGGAAGAAAGTAATAACGCGCAGCACGGCGTCGTGCGTGTGTCGTCTTTCTATTTCCAGCAGGTCAACGGGAAGGAAACGATCGACGCGCTGGCAAACTTGAAGAGCCACATGGGAGAGTGGAGAAAGGAGCACATGCGCCTGACTCGTCCGTGGGACCAAGGCAACACCAGGCTGTTGCCGGCCGCTCTCATCCAGCAATACCTCGACATGAAGTCCACCTTCGAACAGGCCATGCCGCCGAAGGTCGACGAGTTCCTCTCTGTATATCCAGATTGGGCCGTCACTGCACCTATCCGCATGGGCAGCCTCTACCGCGCTGAGGATTTCCCAACCCTCGAGCAGGTCAGAGAAGACATCAGTTGGAACACGGCCATGATTCCGCTGCCCACGGGAGAGCAGTGGCAAAGGATCTCGCTCATCTCTGCGGACCTTGCGGCAGACATGCAGCGGTCCACGAACGAACAGATCGCGCGCGCCGTGGAAGAGGCAAGGCGGCAGACATGGACCGACGTGCTCGCCCCGATCCAGCACATCGTTGACACGCTCTCCAAAGACAAGCCGCGGATATTCTCCAGCCTCATCGGCAACCTCACTTCGGTCTTGGACCTTGTTCCCGCATTCAACCTGTCCGGCGATGCCGAACTGAACCAGCTCGCAGCTGAAGCGCGGACGACTCTGGCCGGGATCGATCCGGAAGATTTGCGGGAAGACCCGGATGTCCGCAGACAGACGCTACAGAATGCGCAGGAAATTTTGCATCGCTTTGGCGCGCTCGGATCGCGCAGAATTGCTTGACTCCGGTAACAGGTTTCGTATCGTTCATCCGCTGACCTGAGAACTCAGTGCGATTTCGCTTGCGATGGGCTTCGGCCTGGCTCGTGCGTTCCCCAATGCACCGGTTCTCAGTCGCAAGCGAACTATGACTTGGTCATTCTATCTCGAAGGAGTGGAGTTCAAACCGATACCGCAGGCACCGGGGTATCTTGCATCGCAGGACGGAAGGATTCTGTCAGTCCGCAGCCGCAACTATCAAAACGAGCCGCCGCACTTGCTGGCGCTGATGCCCAATCTCGGATACAGGCTCGTTACCCCAATGGTAAACGGTGTTGTCACGCGGCTACACGTCCACGTAGCGGTGCTCTCAGCCTGGCGCAGATTGCCAAGGCCCGGCGAACAAGGGCGGCATTTGAATGGAGTCAGGCACGATAACCGGCTTATCAACTTGGCTTGGGGGACTCCGTTGGACAACGGGAGCGACACACGCAGGCACGGATCATTAAAAGGCAGGAGGAATCCAGCAGTTAAGCTGACTGAGGATGATGTCATTCGTTTGCGGACTGAGCGCCGATACAAGAGCCTCAAGCAACTCAGGATGGAGAATCCACAATGGAGCAAGGCCACAATCTGGGCGGCTGTCACTGGTTTTACATGGCCCCACTTGCCCGGCGCAGTGCCAGGTGGACGGCGCTGCGTGAAGGAGTGGTACAAACAACCGAAGACACAACTCACGATATGAGCACCAAAAACGGCAGTAAAGAATTCCTCTTTGTCGTACGCCACATGCGCTGGATGCGAGTCGGCGATCCGCTCACCCGCCGGATCAAAGGGGAATACATCGTCCGCTCGGATCACGAGCCTACTCCAAGTGAACTGGCCGATCTTCTCGGGTTGAACTACGACCCGAACAAGGACGACCTGGACATGCAGCGGTATGATCCGGACGCGCTGCCGGTTTTGCCGAAGAAAAAGTAAACCAACAAAAACAGAAAGGAATAGCAATGTCCCACTTATTAACCGCACCGCTCCGGATCAAGAGCATCCCCGATCTCAGGCGCGCCGCTCAAGCACTGGGCGGAGAGCTGGAGGAGTCGGCGGTGTTCACGTCTTACGAAGGGGAATACAACAAGTGCAACTATAGGATTAAGCTGCCGGGCGTCCGATACCAAATCGGAATCCAGTTGCAGAAGCATGGCACGTATGCGATGGCGCATGACCCGTTCGGTTATCAGAATTCCATTCACGACGGGCATAAACTCGTCGAGAAATTCGGAGAGGGACTGCGCAAACTCTCCGAGGAATACACCGCCCAGGTCGTGACCACGCAGGCCAGAAAGAAGATCGGGTGGACCGTGGTTCGGAAGCGGTTGAAGAACGGCCGGCTGCAGCTTCGCATGGTCCACGCTTAGGGAAAAACAAAGGCAAAAGAAAGGCATAGTTATGGCAAAAGAAATCATCATCGAGATCGGGGAGAACGGTGAGATCGAGCTGCGCGCCGAGGGTTACAAGGGGAAACAGTGCAAGGCGGATAGCAAGGATATCGAAGAAGCGCTCGGGATCAGCGACGGCAAGCGGAAGACATTACCCGAGTACCACCTGACCGAGGTCGTCAAACAGAAACAGAAAGCCTAGCCGTGAAACCCAAAACCGAAGTCATCACCATCAGCGAGGATGGAAAGTCCGTCGAGTTCATCGAGGGGTCCTCCCTTGATCTTCCGCTCGGCAACGGTAAGCGGATCAGGCTCTCGCACATCAGGCCGGATAAGTTCTGGAAGAAGGCGGCGTTCATCATTCTCCGGAAAATGTTCGGGGACACGGGCAATATCGCCTTCTGGACTCGGAAGTGGCGTGGGCCTTGGAGGGCAACCATCATCTCCACCGGACAGACCGCAGTGTTCGAGACCAGGGAAGAAGCCATCCAATTTGAGTTGGAGATTCTTAACGGAGCGTTGTTCGATCTATGAACGTCATCACTCCAACCCCGACCGGGATCACGGTGGCGAACCTCAAGCAGTGGCTTGAGAGATTGCCTCCTGAATTCCAGAACGCGCCGGTCGAGGCTTTGGTTCACGGCTGTCCGTGCAACCTTAAGCGGATCGTGGCCTACAGCACCGAGGACGGTAGACGTGCGGTCGTTGCAAATCCGATGGGCACGCATCTGCCGTTCGATGATTCCTTGAAGTGGTACTTCTCACTGCAAGGATAGAAAGGATTTTGCAATGCCAAGATCACTAACCAAAGTTTGGGTGTTCGCTTCGAACAGTGATCCAAACCGGCGCTATCAGACGCTGCAATTCTCTGACGGAGCAATTTCTTGTGAGTGCCCGGGGTGGACGAGACGGGCAGTACGCTCCTGCCGCCACACTCGCTCCGTTGAATTGGGCACGGCGGATTCCGAGTGCGTCACGTTCAGGGAATATCCTGAAGCAAAAGCTTTCCCAGCAGTACCGCAACACCAACCAAGAAAGGACGACAGCAATGCCAAAACAAAAGACGGAACGACCGACACCAACGTCGGAAAGTTCAAACGGCGAATCGTGTAACGAGCAGCTCACCGCCTACATCCGGAGCGGGAAATCGGGCATATATCTCACCACGTTCGAGGAGGTCCGGGCCGAAGCGGAGATGCTCAAGATCATCCCGTTCCTCAACTCGGTGAAGAAGAATCCCAAGGACAAGGACTGGGATTTCTATATCTGGTCGGCGTGCAAAGGGATAACCAAGCTGACCATGCCCGGAGGCGGCAAGCCCGGCAAGATCGAGGAGACGGAGAACCCGATGGAGATGCTGGAGAACTGGATGACCAAGTGCCCGGAGAGATCGCTGATGTTGGCTCAGGACTTCCACGGATTCCTGGCCGGCGATCCTGATCCAATCCTCGTGCGAAATCTCAAGGAAGCGCTGATGGCTGGCAAGCAGCTCAACAAGGTGTTCATCATCTGCGGTGCCAAGTTCAATCTGCCGATCGAGCTGCACAAGGAGATGGCCCAGGTGGACTTCAAGTTGCCAGGCAAGGAGCAGCTCGGAGTTGTGCTGGATGCAATCGCCAGCGGATCGGGCATTCACCTGGACGAAGAGGAAAGAGACGCGGTGTTGGATGCAGCTTCCGGACTGACAACATCGGAAGCCGAGGACGCATTCGCCATGAGCATCGTGAAGCGGGAGAACATCCTGCCTGCGATCATCGCCAAGGAGAAGGCGAACACGGTGAAGAAGAACGGGATCTTGGAGATCGTCGAGAGTCCTCTGAAACGGGACGACATCGCAGGTTCGGAGAACTTCATCGAATGGCTGGGCAAGAGGGCCAGCGCATTCACCAGGGAAGCGAAGGAATACGGACTGCCGACGCCGAAGGGAGTCTTGGTTTGCGGGGTTCCAGGGACCGGCAAAACTTTAGCCGGGTTCATCGCGGCCAACATCCTTGGCGTCCCGATGCTAAAGCTGGATGTCGGCAGGGTGTTCGCCGGTCACGTCGGCGAGTCGGAAGCCAACATGCGGATCGTCATTGACACGGCTGAAGCGGTTGCGCCCTGCGTCCTCTTCCTTGACGAAATTGAGAAAGCGTTCTCCGGCACAAAGTCCAGCGGACAGACGGACGGCGGAACAACGAGCAGGGTGTTCGGCACGTTCCTGTCGTGGTTGCAGGACAAGACGGCCCCGGTCTTCGTCTTCGCCACAGCGAACAGTATCACATCGCTGCCGCCTGAGTTCCTGAGGAAGGGAAGGTTTGATGATTTGTGGTACGTCGACTTGCCCAATGCGGAGGAGAGGGAAGCGATCTGGCGGTTGCACATAGCCAAGCGAGGACGCAAGCCCGACAAGTTCGACCTGGCAGCGCTGGCCGCGCAGACCGAGGGTTACACTGGTGCCGAGATCGAGGCGATGGTGGCCGAGTCGTTGTATGCCAGCTTCGATGACGGCAAGAGGGAGTTGAAGGAGAGCGACCTGATCGCTTCGATCCACAACACCGTTCCGCTATCCCGGACGATGGCGGGTGAGATCGATGCGCTGCGGGCATGGGCGAACGGAAGGGCGCGGCGTGCGTCGGCAGTCAAGGAAACCACGGCAAGAGGGAGGAAGTTAGCATGAAGAAGGTGAAGCGTTCCGAGCTGGCAACGATAAGGATGGTCGGCCACAACGAGAAGAAGTTCAGCGTCGTGCTCATGCCTGAAACCAAACTCTACCGGAAACGATGGGTCGGTTTCGGCTGGGTGGATGAGGGTGAAGCCTCTGCCGATGACATCAAGAAGTATCCAGTCGTCGTCGATTAAACAATTTCGGCAGTGCGGAATAGCGAAAGAGGATGCGCGTCGGGCTCGGTTGATTCGACTGGAGGAAGGAGATTTCATGAGTGATTCCCGCGAATTGGTATTTCAATACGTTGGACGCTGTCCACAGTGCAATGCCAGGCATGTCGCATTATTAGTCAACCGCAGCAGTTTCATCCCCTATCCTTCTTTAGAGGCTGCATGCCAGTGCCAGCTTCCAGCCATTGCGCTAAAAATGGTTTTTGATGGGCCGGCAGAGGAGAAGGTTTTGCAGTCCATCACCTACGTCGCCGCCGACACCTACGTCCACGCGACGTTCATCAGGAGGATAGTATGAAGAGAGAGATCATTGAAGACGACGAGCGTGCCAAGGCCATCGCGGATAGTCACGGAGCGAGCGAAGGGATGATTGCTGCGGCAGAGAAGCAACTACCAGAATCAACGGCCGCCGGTATTGGCATCGTGATCGTAGCCAAGCGAGCCATGCCCATCGAAGCGACAGGCCTGGGCGGTCCATTCGAGTTCGTGTCCATCTTCTACTTCGCCGGGTTCATCGAAGGCGAGAACGGGTGGTCGGTGATCCGCTGGTACGACGTGGGCTGGGAGGACATGCCGCAGCTCGTCGAAGAGATGACCCGCGCCGAGAAAGAGCTGTTGCCGCAGGCCGTTGGAACGGAGTCGGCAACGAAGAAGATCGAGGAATACAGGAAGTTTGGAGGGAACCCATCATGAAATTCGAGAGAACAACCTGCGCCTGCGCCGAGTGCGTGGCTTGTTGCAAGAGACAGGCCGGGCCGCTGGTCCCAGGCGACTTCGAAAGGATCTCCGCGTTCCTTGGCGAACCAGTGGAGCCTTACCTGGTGGCTTCACGCGGATCATTAACCCTGGACACGCGGACCGGTGAGCTGCGATGGATCGGATCGATCACGCCGAAGATGGAGCATGGGCGCTGTGTATTCCTCGATGAGAACGACCGGTGCAAAATCCATCCTGTGTCTCCTGCCGGCTGCGCTTTGCTCGACACTCACATGGGCATGGTGGACGGTCAGAAGCGCGCCGTGTGGGTGACGATGCAGATGGAGAGCGAGGACTACCAGAGGCTCAGGTCAACCCTTCCGTCCAACCAAAACCCAGGATACCACCCAAAGGACCGCGCATGAGCGAGATCGCCACCATAAAGCAGTTCCTCGAAACCCACATCGAACGCCTGAGATCCCACGGGGTCAACCATTGCGGGATCAACGGCTACTTCTGCATCATGGATTTCATCCTGCAGCACGGACGGGTATGGAATCCGGGCACCATTTGCTGGGGCAAAGGCAAGATGAACTGCTTCCGGCATGCGAGCAAGGCAGCGCTCAGGAACCGCGATTACACATACGTGGAAGGCTATGCCTCCCTGCTTATCCCGGTGCACCACGCCTGGCTCCTGGACAGGAACGGTGCCGTTATCGAAACGACTTGGCCGCACATGGGCAGCGCGTATTACGGGATACCGTTCCGGGCAGATTGGGTCAGGATGCAGCAGCGCGAGTCCGATCATCTCTCCATCATCGACCAGTGGACCACTGACTGGAAGACGATGCGAACACCGAAAGAACAGTGGCTGCGGTCCAAGTTATGAAAAACAAAAAAGAACCACAACAACCCACGCGCTTCACCAAGGCGCTCAACCAGATCTTCTATGATCGCGGCTGGAATTTGCCCGCGCCTTACGTTATCGAAGTGTATGAATCCCACATCCGACGGCTCGAGGCCAGGATCGACGAGTTGAACGGATCAACCGCAACGCGCCGCATCGATCCGATAAAACAGGAAGGGAAATCAAATGCCAGATCAACCAAACTTCGAAGCAATGGAAAAACAACTCCTGCTCGAAGACGAGAAGTTCAAGGAGTTCGTCCGGGGCCATAACAAGTTCACGATCGACCGGCTGAAGGAAGAATCCACTGAAGGACTGCACCCAGAGCTGGTCGTAATGACCAAGGACATGGATCTCAAGGAGGAGATCACCCTGCTGCTCATCGCCAGCGGCTTCAACGAGTCCGAAGAGAAGCACAAGATCCTGTTCGGCGTCGGCCGTAAGTTCTATGAAGATCAGAAGATTCCGGTGGCCATCATCTTGGCGTCTGAAGCGTGGTGCTCGAAGCGCGCGGAGAACGAGGACTGGAAGGACTGCCAACCGCGGCACGACCCGATGAGGACTGAGGGGATCATCGTTGCCGGGCAAAGCATGGACCAGAAGCAGTGCATGACGATCATGACTCCTGTAAAGCGGGATGAGAAGAACCGCATCGTCATCGACGGGGACTCAGATGAATCCGACGGGGCGGCGTTCTTTCTGATCTCGCACTTCTGGAGGGGCTACTTCTCGGTGGTGGCGGAAAAGGAGGCGAAGAAAAAGAAATGAACATCGGACCTGCCGACTACCGGCCGCGCTCGTTCAAGGATCTCATCGGCGTCTCGCGGAGAATCGGGGAGATGCTTCACAAGAAATGCGAGAGGGCATCGGGCCCGTTAAAGATCCTGCTATACGGCTGTCCCGGCACCGGCAAGACGGAGTTGATCAAGATGTCGGCGGTCCAGCTCACCGGCCTGCCGCTGGATAAGTCTGGCAATTCCTTTGCCACCGAGAGCGTCAATGGCAAGAACGTCAACTCGGAGATGATCCGCCGGTGGATGGAAGGGCTGAGCTACCGGCCGATGCACAGGTTCGAAGTAAAGTGCGTCAATGAAATTGACCGGATGCATCCCGATTCGCAGGTGCTCATCCTGGATTATCTCGACGCGATGGGCGAAGGCAGGGCGTTCTTCGCCACGTCAAACCTGGAACTCAACCAGCTCACCGAACGGTTCGAGACGCGGCTCCAGCAATTCAAGGTAGCCTCGCCAACCACGGCGGAGATCGCCGCGTTCCTCGTCAGCCATTGGCGGATCAGAAAGGCGCGCGCGATGGAGATTGCGGTTGGTGCTCGCGGGAACGTGAGGTGTGCATTGATGGATCTTCAGTCGGTGCTCGATGCGGAGAGATAAAAAATCCCCCGGCAGCGGAGCCGGGGGAATCTGTCCAGTTATTAACCACTAACCAATACTCGTTGCCTTTCGGCGGCACCAAGATACCGTAAGCGGCATCTTGAGCAAGAGTATTCTCATTTCCGGCGGCTGCGGTTTCATCTCTTCCCACCTCGTTGACCATCTTCTTGAGAACACGGACTGGACGATCACCGTACTGGACGGGCTAACCTACGCGGGCGATCCAGCCAGGCTATACGAGTCGGCAAAGTTCGACCGGGCCAGGGTCCGCATCCTGTGGCACGACCTTAACGCGCCCATCATGGACACGCTCATCCGGCGCATCGGTGGCGTGGATGCCGTGGTCAACATGGCCAGCAATTCACACATCGACAAGAGCATCGCCGACCCGGTGCCGTTCGTGAAAAACAATGTCAACATCGCGCTGCACATGCTCGAGTACGCTCGCGCCGTGAGCCCGGACGTCTTCGTTCAAGTGGGAACTGATGAGGAGTACGGATCCATCGAACCGGACGGCGTGCCATATAAGGAGTGGGCGCCGATCAATCCGAGCAATCCATACAGCGCGTCGAAAGCCGCGATGGTCGCCGTCGCCATCGCCTACTGGCGCACCTACGGCGTCCCCGCCATCATCGTCGAACCGATGAATAACTTCGGGGAAAGGCAGGACCGAGAAAAATTTATTCCCAAGTGCGTCCGCACAGTCTTGGCCGGTGAAGAAATGGTTCTGCACGGCACGCCTGATAACATCGGCAGCCGCTATTACCTGCACGCACGCAACACAGCCGACGCCATCCTGTTCCTGCTGCGCCGGCCTGTGTCGGCTTATCCGAAGACCGACCGCCCCGACCGCTACAACATCGTTGGCGACCGGCGCGTTGATAATCTTGAAATGGCGCAGCGCATCGCCAAGATTCTGGATCGCCCGCTGCGCTACCGATTTGATCATAGCCCACGCAGCCGGCCGGGCCACGATCTGCATTACGGATTGGACGGCGCAAAGCTCGCCGCGCTCGGCTGGCAGCCGCCCGTGGACTTCGATACCAGCTTGGAAAGGACCGTGAAATGGATGCAAAGCAATCAACATTGGTGACCGCGATCACCGCCTGCCGCGCCTGCGGGGAGGAGAACCTTGAGTCCTTGATGAACTTCGGCCATCTGCCGCTGGCCAACCGGTATCTGGTCAGCCCGGATGAGAAGGATTTCTACGCCCCGCTTGAACTCGTTCTCTGCAAGAATTGCTGCTGCGTGCAGCTCCGGCACACCGTCGATCCAAAGATCTTATTTGGCGAATATCTCTACGCCTCATCCACGTCCGGATCGCTGGCTGAACACTTCAAGGATTACGCCCAGGAAACCACGGATAAGCTCGGGTTCAAGCCGGGCGATGAACCGTTCATTATCGGCATCGGTGGCAACGACGGCTGCCTGGAGCGGGAGTATCAGCGGCTCGGGTTCAAAGTTCTCGACGTTCTGAACGTGGAACCTGCCAGCAATCTAGCGGCGCTGGCGCGTGCTAACGGTGTGCCAACCCTCAACGAATGGTTCAACGAAAACACCGCTCAGCGCATCGTCGCGCAGCATGGCCGCCAAGCCGATCTCGTCACCTGCAACCATTGCTTCGCCCACATGCCGGATGTCAACGGCGTGGTGCGCGGGGTAAAGGCTCTGCTCAAACCGGGCGGCACATTCATCTTCGAAGAGGCGTACTGGCCAGACACGGTGGCCGGTTCCCACTTCGACCAGATCTACCACGAGCACGTATTCTATTGGACGGTCGAAGCGCTGGATGAATTGTTCGCCAAGCATGACATGAAGATCGAGGACATGCAGTTCAGACCGGAGCAGGGAGGATCGATCAGGGTCTTTGTGCGGAATGAGTCGTACAAGCAGAAGCTGGAGCTGCGCAATGTCCTGATGAAGGAGTTCAGGAACGGGCTGTACGATCCCAGCACCTACATGAAATGGTGGGAGAAGATTATGGCATGGAGGACAAAGTGCCGTGATTTCCTGCGGCCGCTGGACTCCATCTCCTGCTACGGTGCGCCGGCCAAGTTCACGATGATCTCCGAACAGCTTGGATTCTCGCACAGATGGATCGCCTATGCCGTGGAAGACTCGCCGATCAAGGTGGGAAGGTTCACGCCAGGCTCGCACATCCAGATCGTTGCCAGGTCGCACTTCATCGATCATCCGACCGAGCACTGTATCATCACCGCGGCGAACTACGCCGATCTCATCGCCAAGTCCAACCCGCAGTACAAGGGGAAGTGGATCATCCTGAATCCGGAACCGAAGTTTTATGAGCGGTCTTCAGAAACACACTGACATAGTTCTCCAATGTGAGTTGTGCCCGAGAGAGACGGGCGTCGTTCTCAAGCTGGGGGACCTTGCCAAGAAGATACCCGGCCTGAAGCTGGAGGGGAAGGGGAACCGCTTTCAGCACGGCGTCTGCGAAGTATGCAAGAAGGAGCTGGAGGGGGGTTGCACGTTCTTCATCGACGACATCGGCCGGTGTATGAAGGTGGGGCTGGAGGCGACGAAGGAACATATCTTACCGGAGTACTGGGGCAAGGTCGTCAAGATCCCCCGGGCGGCCATGAGCGAGCTCGTTCGAAGCTGGGCAAAAGAGAACCTGAAGCTCGCGCCTATGGAGGAGGATCCAACTCAATCTCCACCAGCACTCCCGGGGCCTGAACAGGGCCGCTGACGTATCGCTTCCTCAAAACCTCCGTCACGATCTGCGAGTCATCTGCATACACCAAGCCGCTCAAGGCATCTTCGACAGCTCTGGCGAGCTTGAGCAAGTCAGGCCTTGCGGTCGGATAGGCAGGCGCCAAGATCGAAAGTCCGCTCTTTCTGAAATGCCCTTTCGGTCTGGCGAGGTAGAACGTAAACGTAGCTTTGAGCGGACCATCGAGCAACGGGCCTTTGTATTCCTCGTCAGCGAATCGTTTCACGTCGCCCTTCCAATCCTTCGAGCCCTTCGAAGCATCAACCACGGCGACTCGTCCTGTCAGGACTCCGGCCTTGCGTAAGGCAAATGCACGCTTACTGCCAGAGGGCTTAGGGGTTCCAGGTACGAAAAACGAGATCATTGCGGTGGCGGCGGAAGTTCCATCCAGTATTTGATACTCCATTCTGCCGGGTTATCCCATCCAAGCGGGAGCCAATTTCCTTTGATCATCCGCGCGATTATCCAAACGCAACGCGCCCCGCGACCTCTTGTTTTACCCCTTCTCGCCCAAACGAGGACAGTGCGGTAGGTGCTCGGCAGGGCATCCTTTACGCTGATTGCGTTCACGTCTTCTCCGGCAGTAGCGCCTTGTAGCCGCCGTCCTTCACGTGTTGGTAGAACGTGCGTTTCCCATCCCAAACGTAAGGCATGAAGACCTCCAGAGTATCAGCCTGCTTCATCTGAATCAGCGACATCTGGACGCCGACCCAGTCCTGCATGAGTTTCCAAGCGGTGCGTTCGGCTTGTTGCGCGAAGTCTTTGCGACTCTTTCTGCGCTTCCAATCATGCGGATGCCTCTCGCAATAATCCGCCCAAAACGCGTTGAGTGCGTCATCACGGTTGGCCGGCAATCGAACGGCAATCTTCGATTCGCCCTGATCGATATGGAACGTCAACGCAACCGTTTCACCCTGCGGCCCATACTCCTTGGTGATTCCCCGGACACCGCACTGGATCAGGATTGATTCAATTCGGCCGATGGTGACAGCCACCGGAACTGTGCTTGTGTAATTGCGCAGGAACATGCAACCGGACTCTGACAGGATTCGGGCTGGCGGCAAGGAAATTAAATGAAAATATGTATTGCCTGTAAACTGAAGCTCTGTATTCTGCTCGGGCATGAGCAAACAAGTTGAGCGAACCACCGTGGTAAGAATGTCGAAGTCACTCCACGAGCGCATCAAAGCCCTGGCCGCAAGTCGCGGGATGAAGCTCCATGCGCTCGCCGATACAATGGCCAGAGTCTGGCTGTCGCTTCCCGAACATAAAGCGTTTCCGAAGAACAAGTGAGACAGCCTGGATTGTTTCAATGCGAGATCTGGAGGCCCGTTCCAGGGTTCGAAGGATATTATGAAATTTCCTGTCACGGCAGGATACGGTCGTTTGTTCCGCCAAATGGCAAAGGGCAGTGCCGACAGCCTAAGATTCTTGGTCCCGGCAAGCCGCGCTGTTACAGGAACTTTGTGTTTCGACGGCCAGGTGCCAGATGGAGGATTGGAGTGCATATCCTCGTTGCCAGATTGTTCATCGGTGTTCCGATGGGGTGCGGCCAGGATGCGGAGCCAAACCACCTTGACGGAGATAAGTCCAATAATCATGCGGACAACTTGGAGTGGACAAACAGATCCGGAAATATTCAGCACGCCTACGACATGGGCCTTTCGAAAAGCGGCGAACAACATCCCTACGCCAAATTAACTGAGGAGGAGGTCAGGCAAATCCGGTCGCTAAGAATGCAGGGCATCAGTCAGTCTCAACTGGCGTCCAGGTTCGGCGTCTCTCAGAGTCGAATCAGTTTCATCGAGCACAGAAAATCATGGAGAAAAGTATTATGAACGACTCAAACAACCCATTCGCCATTGCCGCCCTTCAGAGCGGCAGCGTATCAATCGCCCAAAGCCGCGCTGCTCAGGAAGTGCAGGCAGCAATGGTCATCGCCAAGAAGTTCCCCCGAAACGAAGAAGAGTGCATCGAGCGCATCCGCCGTTCGTGCAGTCGGCATTCTTTGGCAGAGGTCGCCACGTATGCTTACCCGCGCGGCGGGGCAACCGTCACCGGAGCCAGCATCCGACTGGCTGAATGCCTCGCGCAGAACTGGCAGAATATCGACTTCGGAATTGTCGAACTTGAGCAGCGCGATGGAGAGTCCACCGTGATGGCTTTCGCCCACGACTTGGAAACAAATTCAAGGCAGACCAAGATCTTTCAGGTCCGACACGAACGCCGAGTTGGGCGCGGCGATGACTTCCGAATCGACAAGCTGACGGACCCTCGGGACATTTACGAATTGGTAGCGAATCAAGGTGCTCGCCGCCTGCGGGCCTGCATCCTCGGAATCATCCCTGGCGACGTGACAGACATAGCTTTGGATCAATGCGAGAAGGCACTGGCCAGCGGCAACAAAGAACCTTTGATTGATCGCGTCAGAAAGATGGCTGCTGCCTTCGGCGAGTTCGGTGTGGTGGTGGCAATGTTGGAACAGCGGCTCGGTCATAAACTGGAAGCAACCATCGAGCAGGAACTTGTCGGACTCCGCAAAATCTTCGTCAGCCTAAAGGATGGAATGAGCAAGCGCGAAGACTGGTTCGACGTTAACGCCGTCCCGATCACTCGCCCCAAGTTCGACCGCGACGAGAAAGAGGAATCCGCCGCCGGACTGGCACCAGCGCAACCCCAATCTCCGCCAGCCGAACAACCGAGGCGCGGGCGAAAGAAAGCGGCAGAGGCCCAAAGCAACGAGTCCCAGGCCGCAGCGCCCGCGCCTGTTCAGCAGGCGGCTGCTCCAGTAACACCAACGCCCGCCCAAGCGCCGGTTCCTGCACCTACTCCAGCTCCAGCCGCATCCCTGTTCCAAAGCCCGGCCTACACCCAGCTAAGGACCTGCATGACATCGAGCGGCGTCACGGATGCCGAACTGATCCAGCTCTGCCGGCATCGCGGCGTGATGACACCGCAGCAGGAGGAACTGATGCAGCTCTCCGATGCCACACTGACTGATCTCACGAACAACTGGACTATTATCGCCGGGCAAGTTCGGCAGGATCGGAGAAGGACGCAATGAGACAAAAGCATAAAGCAAAGCAGCCAAGAGTGAAGCGACGATGCTTCCGATGCGACGGCACTGGTCAAGTCTGCAACGTGTGCGGCGAAACCGAATCGCAATGCAGGTGCGAGGGAGCGGATGCGGGAAACTTGGGCGATTGCCCTGACTGCAAAGGAACAGGAAAATGAACGAAACACCACCCGAAGTACAGAACGCGGTCCTGATAGCTGGGGAATTAGCGGGACTGAGTTTCAAGTTAAACGCCGATGCACTCGAAAAGTGGCTCGACACGAAGCCCGAAGGATTCAATTACGAATCGTGGTGCCGTGCGGCCATTGCCTTCAAGCGGGCAGTCCATACCATCCTATGAACCCCGCCCTGTTCCGCCCATCGTCCATGCTCCGAAGATCGAAGTGTCCGGGGTCGATGGCTCTTGAATCAACGATCACGCAGATCGACGACGAAGACGAGTACCAAGCGGAAGGGAACTTATTGCATGCCCTGACAGCGGACCCGTTACAATCCAGGGCCGGGCTGGAACCCGCCCAGCTTGATCTTGTCGAGACCGTGGAGAAGGCGGAAGCTGAGTTTATCGAGAAGATCCTGAAACTTTGACGCGAGGCGTCTGCTGGGCAGAAAGGGTTGGCGGTGGAGAAGTAGCCCTTCTCTCGCGCACCTGTCCACCAGCCTGAAAGGTGAAAGGCGCACGAGAAACCGTCATAAAATCTATGCACAAAGAACAACTGCTGGCCGCAGTGAATCTCGAACAAGAGGAACTGCCAAAAGACTGGGAGCTTCCAGTACACTGGGATATGACCTGCCTGATAGCAGTCATCGGAACGCTTCAACTCGCCATGCGCCATCCCCAGTTCAAGAAGCGGCCCACGCATGCGATGATCCGGCAGGTCATCGATCAACTCATCGGCGGTATTCCGGAAAACATGCCAGCCACGCGCGAGCTGGCCCGGCTGGGAGACAATCCGAAGTACGATCTCTGACCGTGCTGGACTACTTGGAAATCACCGAGCAGGAGTTCTCGCTGAAGCGTGGCGACAAGACCATTCTCAAGGGAACCCCGGACTCGGTGCGGGTGTATCACAGCCGGAACCGGGTGGCCGTCTTCGAGCGGAAGTTTGGATTCAAGGAGGTCCAGCCCGCCGATGCAAACTTGCAGCTGCGCACATACTTGGTGATGGTAGCCAGAACTTATCCAGCCGCCAATTACTATGGGTGCCTTACCCAGCCTAGAATCTCCTCCAAACCGCAGATCGTTCAGTACACCGAGGCTGAAATCTTCCAAGCCGAGGATGAGATCTTCCGGATTCACGACGCCTGCTACGGTGAAGATCCGCCGCGCCATGCGTCCAACGAAGCGTGCGAACACTGTAGCGCCAAGGCCCTGTGCCCTGAGTTCGCCCAGTGGACATCGGCGGTGGTGAAGGCTCAGCATCTTCCGGTAGGACAATGGACCGACGCTCAGATGGAGACTTTCCTTTTGCGCCAAGGCATCCTGGTAAAGTTCATCAAGGATACTCTCGATCAGATCAAGCTCATCAAGCAGGCTAATCCAGAACGACTCCCCGGCTGGTCGTTCAAACCTGGGAACGAAGTCCGCACGGTGACGGACCTTGTTAAAGCCTGGAGCGCCCTCCAATCTCACATGAGCGCCCTGGAGTTCAGCGGTGAGTGCGACGTGAGCATCGGCGGTCTAGAGAAGGTGATCTGGCAGAAGCGCCAGGACGACCCATCGCTGGGCAAGCTGACGCAGAAGGGCGTGAAGGCGCTGGTGAACGATTTGTTGAAGGATGTGTTGGTCAAAAAAAAGAATCGGCCAAGTCTGGAGAAGGAATGAAAAGCGAACTCAATCCGGCCAAGCATAATATTTTGACCGGATCAACTGTAGTCGAAATCTGGTACGACGGACAATATATTGGCGCAGTCTATGGAGCTGACGGACCTGGCATCCGCGTAATCAGCAAGCACGAGATCCATGTCGAGACTCTTGTGGATGGGCTCAACGTGGCCGAAATCCGTCTGAAGTAATCGTTATGCTTGACGAAGAACGTATCCCGCCGGCCGCACCTCCAGGCCTGGTCGAAACCTTGGACCGCCTCCCGCCCTGCATCGTGCGGCTGGTCGCGCGCAAGCCCGGCCACCACGGCCAGCGCATGTCCCTGCACGAGATCGCCAGGGCTTCTGGCCTGTCCTATGGAACGGTGCTCCGGTTGTCCATGAAAAAGACCTGGGCCAACGTGCCGCCGAACCGGATCGATCCGTTCTGCAAGGCCTGCGGTGTGAACCTGCTGCACCCGAGCAAGACGCGTCGGTATTTGAAGCGCGTGCTCAACCTGCCGAATGGGTATAAACTGCTGTCTGCGAAACGCGGGCTTGGATGCCCTGCGAATGTAATGAAACTGCTTATATCTCTATGAGCACTAAATCTGTGAGGTTTGAATTGGAAGGGCAACACGTTCACGGCTCACAGTGGTCGGTTATCGAGATTCACACGACAGAAGGCGCAGCTCGAAAAGGTGAACGAGAGTATAGGAAGTTCAACTCCGCGCAAAAAGTCAAAGGGTGGCGTGGCTTTCGAGTGATGCAGGTAACAACAGTTCGGAAAGTATTATGAGCGAAGAACAACCCATCTCCCCACTGGGACCGAACAAGGCCCCGACCGTCGCCAACTGGGTGGAGCAATACAAGGAACTGAACAAACATCGCTGGTCGTGGGGCCATCTTCAGATCGTCGATCTGGAGATGCGACGACTGGCGCTGTTCTTCGGCCCCAGGGAGTTCACGCCGCAGGTGCTCGCCGAGTTTTGGGCGGAGACCCATGCCAGGAAAGCGAAGCCGTGGACGATCCATAAGACGCTCAGGGAGGTCAGGACTTTCGTTCTGTGGCTCGACGCAATGGAGTTCGTGGATTACAAGAGATTCGCGAGCATCATCCGCGTGCCGCCCCCGCCTAAAGTAGCTGCGAAGATCTTCACTGAGACCCAGTACGAGAGACTGAAGGCGGCGGCCAAGGGGACGTATTGGTACTACGCGGTGATCATGGCCTACAGGACCGGAGCGAGGTACTCGGACGTCGCGCTGCTGAAGTGGGAGAACGTGCATCTGGACGAATGCTACGTGCGCTATCTCCCGTTCAAAACCCGGAAGACGGGAAAGGAAGCCGTGTGCCCGTTCGATGTGGGCGGGGATCTGCACCAGGTCCTTCAGGAGATGAGCCTGTGCAAAGGCGCGAACCTGAATGGATGGGGGGCCTACGTCTGCCCGGACATGGCCATGACCTATCCGGTCAACGGCGGAGCCTGCGGTGCCGGACCGCAGAAACGGCTTGCGTTCAAAACGCTTTGCGAGAAGAACGGATGCGCCGGCCTTTCATTCCACAAACTCAGAAACTCCTTCATGTCCCGGCTGGTCGGCAGCGGTGCGTCATATCCGCAAGCCACTCAGATCACCGGGTTGGCCACTACAGCGGTGTTCAACGCGTACGCCAAGCCGGACGTCGAAGCGCTCAGGAAGGTGGTGGAGAAGGCGGACAAAAAGGATGATCCGCCCACCGAGGGAACGATCATCAAACTACCGGGGGCTGCATGACTCATCTCCAACGCCTAATAATCAACGGCGCGAAGAATGCAGTTTCGGTTTCCCATCCTCTTCGGATTCGAGCACGGACACGATTATAACTAACTCCGAAATGCGAGCAGACATCCTTAAGGCAGCCGCTAACGCCGCGCACCGTAACTGTTATGATCTTGCGACCATTCCTGCGCTGCTCCGGTGTTGTCTCCCAGCGGCAATTCGCTGGCGAATATGGGCCATCGTTGTCTCGGCGATCCAGCGTGAGTCCGGCGGGTGCTTCTCCCATATCGTAAAGAAAGTTAACGAACGACGACCGCCAGCGTTCGCAGACTTGGATTCCACGACCGCCGTAATCACAGTAGCTATGGTTATTCGGGTTCTCGCACCTTTGAATCATGTTGGCCCAGGCATGGTAGGTTTTGGTCATTCCGGTCCTGCTAGAGTGCCCGTGAGTTGTGCATCTCTGAGTTGTGACTTGAGGCAGAAGGCATCCGCAAGACCGAGTACTGCCCATTCTCAAACAGTAGTTCCGAACAATAACCTCTCTTCCGCAATCACATCGGCAAAGGCTCGCGCTTTGACATTTCCCGTTTCCGCCGCGAATAGAGGCGGCGATTGCAATCACGGTAAGTCTTCCAAACTGCGAACCGACAGGCAATCTTATGGCAGGCATAACAGCGACCCTTTCGTTGTTGTGTTTAGTTGCGGAGGTCAGCATCAACTGGCCTCCGCAACGATCATGTGCGGTTCTTAATTCTATGCAAGTCCAATTCAGAGACATACTGCAAGCCGTCTCGGGGAAGCACAAAGGAGTATTGTGCCAAGTATTATCAGTCTCCGACGACGGGGCCGATGTGTTGAGCCTGTCATTCGATGGCTCACAGTATTTAATCAAGATCCCATCATCGGAGTTTGATTCGTGGCGGAAGACCGGAGGCCTCGCGGTGCTTGGTCCGAAACCAGATTCCATCGTGGGCACGGCAGCGCTTGGGCCTGGAACCGGGGCTTCGCCTGCTCCGGTTTTACAGCCTGCCGTGCCCCCTCCGCTTAATCCAGAGGAACTGCTTGCACCGTTGCCTCCAGAGGTAAAAGCGCAACCGATGAATCAGCCGGCGAATGAACCTAAGAAACCGAAAGAGAAGAAGCCGAAACCCGAGCCGTTCTCCGGAGCCTTGGTGCCCTACATCTTCACGGTGACCAATGGCGCAGGGGACACGGCCGAAGTCCCTCTAAAGGTGCGCGCGGACAAGAAGACTTCTCGGTACAAAGGAGCCGCCATCATCCAGGCGCTAAAGGTGCTCGCACCGACAAAGCCCTACAAGGTGGAGTGCAGGAGGATCGATTGAACTTGGGCGTTGTTGCGTACTGCCCCCCGAAGGGCGTTCTGAACAGCGATGCCTTCTACGACAACATTACGAAAACGAAGGCGCACCATCCCCTGTTCCTGTTCAGCGACGATTCCAGGTGGAACCCGTCACAGTTAATCAAGTGGCCGGAGTTCTCAGGGAAGCGGCCGGGGTGGACGATCAATAATTTCGTGTTCTTCAAGGCGCTGGAGATCGCCAGGGCGGCAAAGCTCGATTACTACCTGTACGTCGAGTCGGACTCCAGGGTATGTGGGGACGGCTTCGACCAGTGGATCTTCGACGATTTCTTCGCTCGCTATCCGAATGGGATCTGTGCGGCCGGATCGCCCGTATGTTGGGACGTGTGCGCCGGCGGCCGCGAGTTCGCCAAGCGCGTGATCTCGGAGGCGTGGAAGTTCCAAGAGGCGACTGGTATCCCAATGTCGTTCTACTCCGGAAAGAACCCCATGGATTGTTCCGGGTCGGCCTATTATCCCAACGGATCGTTGGCAGTGTATCAGACCGAGGCCCTGCTCAAGATTTTCGCTGGATTCGATCTGGACATCGTGAGTTATTCGCGGCGTATCACGGCATTCGACCTTGCCCTGGGCAGGGCTCTTTGGAACTACCACGGGCCAAAAGCCGTCGAGCATGTGGGCTGGCTTTCGGCCTGCTACTCGGCCTACGGCAATTGCGTTACCACGGAGAAGGAGAGGCTTGAGTTTCTTGCTGCTGGAAAGTTCGCGGCAGTGCACCAGGTGAAAGGATAAATGAACTTCGATTTCACTGACCCCGACAAGATCGCGATTGAATGCGGCATGTTCATTCTTGACGGGCGTCAAGTCATCCCGACGGAGAGTATATTGGAGTGGGGGAAGTGTTTCCAGGATTCCGAAAAGCGGATAGTCGCCCGCACCGAGATCGGGAATATCACAGTGTCCACTGTGTTCCTGGGTGTTGATCACGGATGGGGACCTCGCAGCGAAGGCCTGGTATTCGAGACGATGGTGTTCGGGTACGATGGCAACGAGCATATGACGACGCGCTACCGGACCTGGGAGGAAGCGGAGAACGGGCACAACAAGATAGTAGGGGAGATCGAACGAACGGAGCAGCCATGACCAACGACCTCTTCATCAAAAGCTGCGCCAAGGACGTGGAGTGGCTGAAGTACAGCCTCCGGTCCATCCAGAAATTCTGCACCGGATTCAGGGATGTTGTTCTCCTGTTCCCCGAGGAGGAGAAGGATGCGCTGGTTCCGTTGAACCTGAAGGCCGAGAAGGTCCACTTCACCCGGGAAAGCGGGGACCGCTACCTCTGGCAACAGGTGGAGAAACTGCGGGCCTACTGCTACTCAGACGCGCAATTCTTTACCTACGTGGATTCCGACGTGGTGTTCACCAGGCCGGTGCGCCCGGAGGATCTATTCTTTGAAGGGAAGCCGACCATTCTGTATACGCCCTACTCGGTGCTGGTGAAGAAGGATGGAACTCCCGATACGCCGTGGCAGCGGATTACCGAGGCCGCGCTGAAGCATCCGGTGGAGCATGAGTTCATGAGGCGCCATCCGATGACGGCCTCGCGTTGGCTGCTCCAGGAATTTAAGGTGTTCATGATGGGCGCACACGGGAAGCCCTTGGAGGATTACATCATGGCGCAGAAGGACCGGGCATTCAGCGAATTCAATGCCCTCTTCGCATTCGATTATTACGACGCGTCGGAAGGAAGGAACAGTCACTTCGTCAACACTGAGCCTGCGCCGATCCCTGCGCCTGTGGCCCGCCAATTTTGGAGCTGGTCCGGAGTCGGAGATGACGAGCGCAGGCAGATGGAGGAGATATTGAAATGACGCAGAAGCACGCCATAGTCGAAGTGTCCGGCTACGAGATCCCGCTCATCGGCATCCCGGTGGGCGAAACACTTGAGACATGCGATCTGTGCGGGGACGTGTTCTCGATTTGGCAGGTGGAACTGACTCGAAACGGCAAGCAGTTCCTGTGCAAGCGTTGTCGATCAACCGAGAAGGAGATACTCAATCGACGTGGTTAAAGACCCTGAAAAACTTCGGCGCAGAAAAGAGATGACCCGAATCAGGGTCGCTATTTGGAGATCAAAAAACCGTGACCGCGCTTTGCAGATGGCTCGCGAGTGGCGCGATCGCAACCCGGAACGTCAGCGGAAAAACCATCAGCTTTGGCTGGCTCGAAACCGAGAGCATTGGCTTCAACAGCAGCGCGAATATCGGCAGCGCAATCCGGATGCCAGGCGCGAGTACGCGCGATCATGGCGCCGCAGGTTGCCCGACAAATATCTGATCAGCCTGATTTTCCATCCGCGCCAGCGCAACTACAAGCCGGTCCCGAGACGGCGATTCAGCTGTGCTCCGGCTCTATTGACTTTGAAGCGGGCCCAAGTTCAGCTAAAGCGGGCCATCCGAAACGCTCATGGATAAAAGAATAAAAGCTATGGACGAGGTGCTGGCAATTCTCAGCGAGCATCTTGAGAAGTTGCGCCCGGTGAACAAGCCTCAATACAACGACATCTCAGCCGCTTGCACCGCCGCTAAGGTAGTGGACGCTTACCTGAACACCGTGATGACCTGCATGGAATACTACAAGATGAGCGACCAAGAATTGGACTTTGACTTCATGCAGCTCGGTATCGAAGACAAAACCAAACCGCCTAAGAAATGAACACCTCAGAAAAAACCGCAGTCACACTTATCGCATTCGGGGCAGCAATGGTGGTTGCCGGGTTCCATGACTTAATGCTTCAAAAGAAGATCGCCGTCATCGAACGACGCGTTGAAAACCTAGACATCGGCATGGCAGACCTGGCCACGCGACAGACGATGACAGAATTGAAAGCTACCGAAGCGCTGGCGGACCTTGCAGCATTGCGCCAAGCGATTTTGGCGGCGGGTCGGAATCTGCCGCGCTGGACGACGACCAACACAATCGACACCAACCTAAACGCCCCAACCAAACCATGAACACTTGGAAACAATACCGACGAAAAGGACTGAGCGAACTGCGACCGTACTTGCCCGGCGAGGACATGACTGGCATTAGCATCAGCGAGCCGGACAAACAAGCAGGATCTCCAAAGGAAGGCGACATGATCGCCAGAAATCCCAAGAACCATGCCGACCAATGGCTCGTGGCCAAGAGATACTTCGAGGACAATCTGGAGGCGGTGTAGTTCACGCCTTCTTCCGAACCACGCACAGCCCCTTCCGGAACGTGATCGTGTCGATGTCCGACCACAGATCGGACGGTTCCGGCTTTCCAATCGCCTTGGCTCCCCTCCCCTGCATCTCCGTGGCGATCCGAGTCATGGAGTCCATGATGTTCTCGGCGGCATCGCACAGTTCCGGAGCGGCGTGGCTATGCAGATCCTCGATGCAGTAGAATCCTCCGGGAACAATCCTAGGCCAGAGAGCGTTGAAGGATTTGATCTGAGCCGAGGCGAAGTGACCCCCGTCATCGACACAGATATTGAACACGGTCAATCCAAGCAGTGTATTCAGCTTCTCCGTATCCTCCTGGCGGCAGTTCAACAGGTGGACCCTTGCGTCCTCGATCGGCTGGCAGAATTCTGGATGCGGGTCCAGCCCATAGATTCTGGCCGACGGATGGGCGAAGTATCTCGCCCAGGTGCGTATCCCAGCCCCGCCGAGCACGCCTATTTCCAAGAGCGCAACCGGATCGTACCGGATCTGATGGAACAGATCTCCGTAGGTCCGCATGTAATCATGCAGCCCGTTCGATGCCCGGTCGGTTCCCTCCTGGCAGGCGATAAAGTCCAGGGTCATACCTTCAACGGCTCAATCGGATCCGACCAGCTCAAGCCGTATCCGTCAACGTCCAACTGGGTGACCGCGGTGCACGGCCTTGCGAAGATGTCGAGCGAATCAATCGACTGCCAGTAAGCGTCATCAAACGGGAGCAGCAGGTACTTCTCGTTCAGCCGGCGGAACAGGTAAAGGGTGAAGTGCCTGGACACATGGTTGCCGGTCCAGAAGAACCGCTTCTTCGTCCACCATTCCTTGAAGTGATCGGCCATCTCCGGAAAGCTGGACAGGGTGCAGATATTGTAGAACTTCTCCAGGGCAGCAAGGCCGCGGTCAACCATCTGCTTCGAAATCTCCGGCGTCATGCCCGATGCGTGGATGATGTCGCGCAGTGCCTGATCGAACTGAACCTGGTCGTTGAACAGCAGAAATCTGTCATGCCAGTTCGGAAGGCAAACATCGATCTTCGGGTTCAGGCCGAACTGATAAATATTTTTCGCCCATTCCTTCGACGAGTTGAACATCCCGTACCAGGCGTAGTATTCGTGGACGTAAATCTCGGCCGACTGCAACACTCCCAGGATCCTCGGGTCCTTCTCGCAGGCTTTGATCCGCGCTTCGAAATCAACCGTTTTTCCGCTCTCGTCCCAGTGCCAGTCGGTTGGATCGATCCGGTAAATGGTCAGTTGATTGCCAGACCTGAGGTTCCAGATGACCAAATAGTTCAACAACTGTAGGGTTCTGCAGCTCCCTAAAATCAGAATCTTTTTAGGCCCTGAACCAGACCGGTAGTATCCATTCTGGAGCTGCTCCTTCTGTGTTTGGACTGTGCTGATAAATGAATTCATACCGGATTCAGCCCCGCCCATTCACCGCGTCTTTCGAGAGCCGCCCTATTATAGGCGCGAGCCGCATCTTCTTCCACGGGGAATGTCCCGAGGTGTGTGCTTATGCCGTCCTGTTTGATAGCAGCCGCGTATCCCCACCGAGTTCTGTAAACCCCAAGAAACCTGGATGACGACCCTCTGGCAGAACTTTTGTTCCACTGGTTCTGCGTATGCGTGCAGGCGACGATGTTTGCCCGCCAGTTGTGCAGGCCGTTATGATCTCGGTGGTGAACCTGTATTCGAGGGTCAGTCACGTTCAGCAAAAACCGATGCATCCCTTGAATCTTCTGGTTGCCTTTGCCGTGACCGGTCTGCCGCGCTGCGTAAAAAGTCCACGGGTTTCTCATTGCGAACCAATTGTACTGTGCCAGCACCTCGAAGTCCTCGTCATCGACGATGGCGACTTGTCCTTGCGAAAGTTGTATTTCTCTCATGGCGGTAGGTGCTGTTTTAACAAACGCATCACCAGCGCGTCAACGCTTCTGTCCGGATCGTGTTTACACCGGAAGAAATATTGGTCGTCGGCTTTGGCGACGTCACCCCAGTCCACGAAGTCGAATCCCGGTTTTCCGCCGTAGGACAGGACGTTCCATCCGGTGTCCGTCTTGTTGATCGAACACATCTTTCCGTTGGACAGGACGTGGCCGCAGTCCTGGGCCAGCTCCGACATCGCGACGTCCTCCATCAGGGTGTGGCGCCATTTGGCCTGCTGGCCGACGAGGTCTTCAACTACGTCGTGCGACATGATGTATTGCCCGCCGCCCCACATGAATGGGCGAAGCACCTGGCAATGGTAGGTCGGCAGGGCGACGATACCCTGCATGACACCGCGCTCTGGAAGGGACTGGCAATGATCCAGCAGGAGTCTCTTCCGGACATAGCAGCTTATGTTCGGGCGGGCCAGGTAATCGAACTGCCAGGTCTTTAACGCGTGGGCGAATGCAGCCAGGGTGATGCGCCCGACGAAGTTCAACTCGTCCGGAACCGAGAAGGAAAGGATCCGATCGGTGTCCCCGCCGGTTGGTCTGCCGGTGTAATACACGGTCCGGGTCCCTTCCAACGGTTCGGCGTCCCATGTTTCCATCGCCGTATCGATCATCTTCCGGTATGGTTCCTTCTTGGACGACAGGACGTAGATGAGGACAGTTTTCATTTTATGAATCGAAAGCAAATCGCCGAGACACTCAAGAAGCACAACATCAAAGTCCTCTCAGTCGAGGAGTGCGCCAAGTGCGACTGGCATCTCTGCGTCGATCATCGGATGGCCGAGACCGATGCGGAAGGCAAATGCTTCGTGTGCGGCAAGCCGGTCTTCTTCAAAGACAAGTTTCCCGAAGGCGGTCCTCAGCCCAAGAAGATCTGCATTCAATGCGCTGTGGATTATTCGAGAGGCGAGAAGGCGTTCGGGGCATGATGGTCTATTTATGAAAAACTACACCCTTCGAGAAACGCTTATTGTGATCTCACAGCTGATCGGATTCGTTTGGTTGCTGCACATCGACATGCGGCTGTGTTTGATCATGTATTTGATCAATCCGGAAGTAATTCTAAAGCGCCAGCCTCCGGAGCCTCCGACCCACCCGCGGCCTTGCCAGAACAGGCCTGAGCAGGTTCCTGGTTCGCCGCCCTCTGGCCAATGACCGGCTCCTGAACGATGACCGAACCGGCCTCGGTGCCAGCGACAGCGTTCCTTGGCCGCCCAGTCCAACCACGCCAGGTCCCGCTATAAACCCTCCCAGCGCTGCCGACCGTGGCAGACCCGCACGTAACCCTCCAGCACCGGCAATCGCCGCTCTGGCACCCCCTGCCGCCCCGCCTCCACCCCCACCGTAACGACTCGCAAGTTCTTCGAAAGCCGAATTGGCCTTGTCCACTGCTTCCCTGCCGGCCGGTTTCAGCCGGGAATACACCAGATCCCGTTCTTCATCGGTCAGCCTGCGCGAAAACACTGCAGATTCCGGAGCTCGGGTCCGGATGGCGGATACGATCGCTTGTTCCGGATTCGGGATTCCGAGCGCCGTTGCCTGGGCCACAGCCCTTTGAAAGACTTCGTCAGCCGTGCCCCAATCACCGGCCATCGCCGCATTCAGGATGGCGTTGTAAAGCGGGGTCATCGGCGTGGCCCTGATATCGCTTCCGGACGCTGGCTGCCTGCGCCGCGCTTCCAGGCTATCCGGCGTGGCTGCCCTGAGCGCATTGCTGGCGTTCCTAAGATCAACCAGACCTTCGCGGCCCGGCAACCGGTTGATGACGGCGCGCAGAGCCGGGTTGTAGCGCGCGAGCAGATCCAGCGTCGGGCCCGTGTAATCCCCGCTCTGCCACATCTTCGCAGCCGCTCCGGCCAGGTCGGTCGCAAGATTGTAGAGGAAGACCGGGTTCCGGTATCCGAGCTTCCCGGGCGTATCGGTAAACATCTTGATCGCGCTGCCGATCATTCCCCAATAATTCGCAGATATGGAGGTCAGGATCTTCAGCCGTTCTTCGTCCGTTTCCGCATCCCAAAACCCGGGCGTGTTGGCCAGCGTATTGTAGAGCGCCTGGTTCACCTTCTGGCCTGCCGTCGTTCCAAAGAGGGAGGCTACTGCGGTAGCCGTCAGGAACCCGAACACGGCGGGCAGGTAACGGGCGGCGTAGGTCTTCTGGCCGCGAACCTTGGAATACAAATCCCGCATCCTATCCGTGTTCCAGAGCCACCATTGGCTCAAGACTCCAAGCATCTGCCGCTCCCTGCTGCCCATGAAAAACGTTGGCCGGGTGTTCGGCGTGGCCATGTTCGCGTCTTCGGCCAATGTGAACTGGAGCGCCCACCGTTGGCCGGGTGTCATGAAAGCCGCGTTGCGGTCCCCGTTCGCGTTCCTCTGGTTCCACCAATACTTCAGCATCACCAGATCCACCGGATCATTGTTTCGCGTGAACATCCGCCGGATCATCACCGCGGCCTTCCGCACGTTGAGCGGGTTGTACCGGCCAGTCAGCTCGGCCGGGGTAAGCATGATCCCGAGATGATGCTCGCCCAGCAGGTGCAGGGAGAACTGTTTGAAGTTGTTCCCGTATTGTTCGTAGAGTTGCCGAAACTTTGGATCGGATTCCAGGCGCGCGTCGAAGGATCGGATGGCCCTCTTGCGCAGCATGTCGGCGATGGAGTTGCTGATGGCGATTGCCTGGACGTTGATCGAATTATCCACCTGCCGCATTCCAACCTTGCGCCACAGCGCGGCCCATCCCCTTGGCAGCATTCCCAGCCGGCCAAAGATTTCGGAGCGCAGGCTCAGGTTCGGCTCGGCGCGGATGTCCCGCAGCGCATCCAGCGATCCGCGAAGGTTCTGGAGCAACGGCCGTTCCCTGTCCCAACCAAGCGCGTCCTTGTAATCGTAGGCGTCGATGACCCCTGATCTTCGCATCTGTTCCCAGTCCTGAATGTCCGCAAGCAGACCGGTGAACTGTTCGGCCACAGGCTCCATCGCGTCGGTCATCAGGCTTTTCATGATCCGTTCGCGGTCGGTCTTCGGAACAAACTGCCGCTGCACGGCGCGCATGAACGTCTTAACGTGATTCTTCAGGAGCGTGGGGCCTGCCCTCAGCCAGCCTCCGCGCATGACTTCGGCCAGCTTCATCGCCCAGGTCACTTCGCCGGATGCCCGGTTAACAATCCATGTCGTTGGCGAAAGCAGCACCGTTCCGACTGAGGCGTCGAACATGGGCTTGGCCAACTGGCTGATAAGATCGTCTCCGTAGAATTCCTCGCGCCTGCGGATGATGTCGTTGAAATTACCGAGAAGTTTTCCAACCCGATCAATGTTGGCATTGAGTTCCTCGAGCGTCATTTGGTGGCGTTGGAGCAACGACGGGCCTTCTTCACCGATTCCTTCTGTGACCACCTTCGCGGCTTTCATCCGCGTTCCCACCGATTCGTTTCCGTAGACTTCGTTCAGCGTTCCCAGCAGCTTCCTTTTCTCCTCCAGCAAAGCGTTCTCCACCAGCTTCAGGTAATCACGAACCCGCACCACATACGGTTCCAGCGCGTTGTTCCCCTTTCGGATCACATCGATCGGGTCGGTTATCCCGTAGCGATACAGGGATCCAGGCGCCACCTTGCCTCCGCGCGCCTGGGTGTATTCGTTCTCGTAGGAGACGATCCCGACCCTGGCCGAGGTCTCCTTCTTTTCGTTATCCTCCTGCATCTTTCGCATGTAGCCTGAGACTTCCTCGATCAGGGCCCTCCGGACATCCCCGGCGGTGGCCGGCATCTCCATTTCCCCCAGGTGCATGTTGTGGAGATCGGCGACGAACTGCGACAGGTCCTGGATGTTGGTCGGCATTTGGTTGTTTGCCATCAACTCCTGCTCATCCTGCCGGATCCGTTTGTAATCGCTGGCGAACCGTCCCTTGCCGAGCATCACGTAGTCGCGATCGTCTTCAAGGACATGGCCCAGGACCAACTTGATGAAGTTGTCGTTCTGGTTCAGGAACGTGTCCACGTTGTTCCGCTCGACAGCCAGCTTCCACTGGGCCGGCAGCGCCCTGGATTCGTCGGTGAGGTAGCGGGTTGTTGTTCCCGGGCCCCTGGACAGCGCGAGCCTCAGGACATCCATGCTGCGCTCCTTGCGCCCGGGCACGGCAGGCTCCTTGACCATCGTCTGGAACTCGCGCACAGCCGGGATCTTCTCAGCCCCGCCGCTCAGTTTGATCAGGCGCTGGTCGTAGCCGTACTGGCTCTTTACGGCCTTCATGTCCTCGGCCGTGATGACGTGGCCCCATCCGCCGATTCGGTCGCCTTCCCGATAAACGATCTGCCCGAAGTGCTGCATCGAATCGATGATCGGCCCGGCCACTTCATCGCGCCATTGCCGCAGCGTCTTGACGTCGTCCTTCAATCCGTTAGTGTGCGAGCGCAGGGCGATCAGGTTGTCGTTGAGCATCCGGTTCCTGAACACGCGCGCGATCTCGTATTCGGTTTTGACCGCGGAGGCAAAAGCCCCAAGGGCGCGGGTGGTTTGCGCCGGAAGGATTCCCGGGATCTTGGACAGGTTGCTTTCCACCAGCAGGAAGTATTTCAGCTTGGTGATTTCCTTGATCGGATCGAAAATCGGGTCCTTCAGGATGTCGAAGTTCGGGTTCAACGCCATCAGCGGGTGATACAAGTTCTCCTCAAAATGCCGCCACCATGCCGCCTTGAGCGGATCTGCGTCTGGACGATTACCGTACTCCAGACCTGCCTCGGCCAACTGTGCCATCATCTTCAGCGTTTCCTGGCTTTCACCCTTTTCAAATCCGAGATTCAACCTGACTTCGTTCCCGGTCAGCGGATGCTTCAGCTTCACGATCCATCCGTCATCGGTTCGCTCCATGCCAGATATCGCGCCAGTCGTCTCCTGCATGGCCTTCTCGAAATCCTTGAGGGTTGGGTCGGTGGCATGCTGGTTGATGAACTCCACGCCTTGTTGCAGGTTATTTCGGCGCTCCTCGAGATTGATTATCTTTCGGTTCAGACGATTGGAGGCGGAACGTAGCGCGTCGGCCTCGACCTGTGCCGTGGCATATTGCCTCAGGATGGAGTCAAAACCCCTCGGAACCCGGGCCCGAAGGTCGTTCAGGTATTCCGCGTTGAACCGGCGCAGCGTACCGTCGTCGGCCATGCGCGCTTCCAGGAGTTCTTGTTTCCAATCGCCGCACTGCCGAAGCATCCAGAGCGTTGCTTCGATGACGTCCTCGCTCGCCGCTATGACGTTGTCCCCGTCGGGATCGCGCATGCGGTCCAAGTGCCGAGCGAGCGCCCTCACCCATTCGGCCGGCGTCGCGAACACGCCGCCCTCGAATCCGCTGCGCGCGGATATGAGTTCTAGGACTTCTTCGCCGGGCCGTTCCTCGGTCAGGGCCCTTCTGCCGACAAGATCACTGATGTCGCGCAATGCGTGCGACATGCCCACGGGCGATCTCAGTAGATCATTGAGCGCATCCAGATGGTCAATCCCTTCACGTATGCGCTCATTGACCTGAGCGCCTTCTGCTGTCTTCTCACGCTCTTCCTTGATTTTATCCAAGACCTGTCCGAGGGAATTCGTAGCGCGCACCTCCGCCTCGTTCGTTTCCGGGATGGCTTCGATGGCGTCCAGAGTTAACTGCTCCAGCTTCCTGTTCGCCGTTGCCAGCCGGTTCTTTATCTTCTCCTCGTCGGCCTTGAAGCCCTGCCACTCCATGAGGGCATAGCGGGAATAATCGGATTTCTCCTCCGGTGTAAGGTCCGGGTTCCGCATGACTTCGCGGAACGATGGCCCGGCCTCTTCCTGGTGCGTGGCGATGCGGCCGCCGTAGAGATCCTTCAGTTCTTCGCGGACGCCCTCAGGCAAAGCTGCGAACCGACCAGCCGCCTCCGGGTTGATCAGGCCCTTGTTGAGCACGGACGCAATCTCATGGAACTTCTCCGGCGTCTCGGTTTCCTCAAGCGGCTCCAGGAACTTTTCGATCTTCTCCGGCGACTCAAGCATCGCCTGTGGATCCCGGAGTTTTCCGTCGGGCGGCAGCACGTCGTAATTGCCCGACAAGATCTGCTTTCGCAAAGCGTCAGCCTGGGTGCGAAGACCCGGAACACTGCGCTTGATCGCTTCAATGATGACGCGGATCAGCTCCTTCACCTTCGCAACGAAACCGTCCTGAGCTGCCATCGCATCCTTGGCCTGGCCCCAAACCCCGATGCGTTCCTGGTTCCAGCGCTCGGTCAGCATGTGCGCGAAATACTCTTCCACGCTGGAGTACCGATACAGCTCGCGGTTGATGCCTGCGTCAATGAACTGGCGAACGCTATATTCGGATGCGGCCAGTTTCTTCAGATCCTCAAGATCCTTTCCGGTGGCCGTCTTCATCTCGCTGGCAATGGCCTCGTCGCGCCAACGCTTCAGGTTGTTCAGATCCTCCTGCTTCAGCATTTCGAATAACGGATGGAAGAACTCATGCGCGCCGCTCAAGGGATCGCCGGTGCGGGTCATCTCGATGAGCTGCCGGGCCGTATCGTAGCGCGCGTCAAGGTTTCGCAGATAATCCACCAGCCTGAACCGGATCGGGCGCGCTGTGAAATACTGCATGACCGGCGAGTCCAGCATGGCCCTGAGCACGGCCTTGGATTCATCGGGAAGGCCGTTTCTTGGATCATCGACCAACCTTCTGGCATCTTGGAGGTTCGCCTCTTGCGGTCCGCGAGTCACAGAATCTTCAAAAAATTCACGCTGTAATGCGAGGTCTCCGAGCGCTTTTATTACCTCCTGTTCGTTCAGACCTTTGGCCTTTAACCAGGCCATGTAACGTTCCGGATTATCGACACGATCAAATCCTGCGATTGGCACGTTGCCGCGCCCTTGAATTTTCACGGTCGGAATTAATGCGCCGCGCTCGCTCACTCCCCGCTGCAACTCATCCATCACTGCCCTCGCGCCTGCAATGTTGTCTCTGGCATAGTCCTTAAGCGGATGGCGCGTCAAAAACCACGCTATGTCCTCGGGCTTATAACCGAGGATCGCGCCGTGCAGATATCCCCACGCTGGCATCAATTCCCGCGTGTATCTGGCGACGTTCAACAGGGCCATTCTACGCTTCGCTTCAGCGGCGTTCTCCGGCTTATAGAAATAGACGTTGCCTTTACCGAATCTGTCCGTTCCTTTTTCAAGGACCAATCCCAACTCCTGCGCGAGTCTCAGCCCTTCTCGGGCGCCTACCTCTGTTCCCAATTCCACGTACCCGAAAATGCGTTCTCCATTGGCCACAGATTCAACGGCGGCTTCTGCGTGCGAAAGACCTTCAGGCGGTTCCGGGCCAAATGTTCCTTTCTTACCCAAAGCCTTTAGCTCGGCATCGGATAACTTCAGCAGATCGAAGAACGGAAGAAGTTCTCGCGCCAATTCTGGAGTCACGCCTCTGCCGATCATTCCCTGCTCCCCAAACCCTCCCGGCGTCTCCTTCCTTACCCGAAGTTCATTGAGCATGAGATCGATCGCCTGGGCCTGTTTTTCAGGCGTTGTGATGTTGCTTTTGGGATCGATCTGGAATTCTTTCTGGGCGGCGATCGCTGCTCGGACTCTGCCCCAAAATTCTTCGCTCAACTGTTCCGCCGGTTTGTCCAGAAGATCGTTGAACAGCTCCGGATGATCCTTCAGGAGGTTGTCAAAGGTCCGTTTGACGATGCCGGACATCCGGCTGATATAGCGCGGTTCGGCGGTTACGATGTTGCCGACCGTTCCTTCTTCTCCAGCCGGCTGATCAAGGCTTACATTTCCGGTTACAGTCGTGCGCGGTCTCCCTGGCTGAGGCACGGTCCCGGCCGGTGTCTTGGTAGTAACGCCCCTGATCGTGTCGATGTCCCGGCTGGTGAAGTATTCGTTTTCACCGGAAGCGTTCCGGTTAGCAAACCTGCGCTCGTTGTTGGAGAGAAAGGCGAGGATTGCCCGCTTGTCGAACCACGCGCCCCCAGGAAGTTTGCCCCACGATCCAGTTGGAAGTTCTGATAACGGAATCCGGTACGAGTAATGTTTCCCGCGCAGGAAATTCAGGAACCCGGCGGACGCACCAGACGGATTGTAGAGCATCCGCGCGGGCTTGATGTCGCCACTGTGCGGTTGAGGAGCCGGATGACGCCGCATCCGTTCCAGAGGAAACTCAGGAAGATCGATGGCCTGGTTGTTTTTGACTTCCATCCTGGCCGCCTTGTTCTCGGCGAGTTCCCTGGCGAGACCGGTGTTGAAGATGAACTCGTCAACCGGCGTGTCCACGTTCTCGATCTCTCCCGGCAGAGCAGCATCGGCCGTTGTTTCCTTCTCGGTGAGTCGAGGAACTTTAGACGGCTTGGCCAGAGGCTTTGGCGGATACAGCGCGTTCAGCCGGGTGACGATGTAATCTGACGACGGGCCAATGAAGTATGTCACCCCTCCGGATCCATCCACCCTCCGGATCTTCAGCCTCCCGGTGGCCTGGTTGTAGGCGTTGCGCCACGGTTTGCCTCCGCCAACAGCGGGTTCGTAAACGTTTCCTTTCCAGATGATCTTCCCGTCCTGCGTCACGGTCAGGCGCAACTTGACGGGTTCGTTGGCCTCAACGATCCGGCCGTCACTCAGTTGAATGATCGGACGCCCATTCTCGTCCTTGGTGTATTGCCCGACGTAACCGTAGAGCTCTACGATGTCGCCTTCCTTCGCTTCCGGGAGCGGGACCTGGACGACTTCTTCACGGGCAACCCCGCCGCCTCGTGCGCCAGCTTCCGCGCCACCGACATCGGCGGGCACTTTCCCCGCGCCTTCCGTCGTCCCTCCGGGCTGCTGCACAGTCCGAACAGGCCTTTCTGTTTCGATGTGTACGGCACTTGGAACCTCCGTTGTTGTTGGTGTCGGTTGCGTAATTCCAACCGGCGTTCGAACTTCCTCTTGAGCGAATTGGGCGGCAAGTCGGCGCAGTGGTGAAGCCGCTGGAATATCCCGCCTCAGCGCGCGCCTGAAGTCCCGTTCCAGAACTTCTCTTTGCGGTTCAGGAATGGCGGGCGGGCCTGCTGGCCGAATCGGGATTACTCCAGCCCGCATAGCAGCCGCAGTGCGCTCCTCGGGAACCTCCAATGTCTGCAATGTTTCCCGAAGGTTCCTGAAATTGACCTTCTGCAGCTCCCGCTTCAGCCGATCTGTCTCGATCAGGATGTCGCGCTCGTACTCGGCCGGGTGCCCGCGCGCATAGCCGATCACCCTGGGCACAGCGAACAGGAGGATGTTGCCGACGTTCTCCGCTATGGCATCGGCGATCTGGTCGTCCTTTCCCTGCCTGACCATCTCTGCGTACTCGGGCAGGCTAATGACTTGGGTGGCGGCCTGCATGAGCGCCTGGTCGACGACCGTCTCGATGGCTTTCTGCGCGACTGGGCTTCCGGAAGCGCCAAGCTTATTGATCAAAGTCGCGGCCGTCGGCTTCACCCAGGTCCCGACCAGCGGGTACAGCGCGCCGATGGTCGCCGCCTTGAGAGCTTCATATTCGGACCCGGTGCGTTCGTAGGCTTCCGCTCCGAACAGGCCGGAATAAACGGCGGCAGGCGGCAGCTTCGTGACGCCGGAGATCACAGCTCCGGCTGCGAGCGTTGGGGCGGTTTTGACGGCCGAGATGCCTCCCCTGGTCAGGGCCGCGGAAACACCGGGAACCTGTTGAAGATCCCGCTCCAGAGGTGTCGGTTCGTATGTCGTGAGAGCGCTCCGGACGTTCTCGAGAGTCGGGGGCTGACCTGTTTCCGGATAGGCTGCTCCAAGGCCGATGTCCTCCACTGCGCCAGCGGCTACGTTGCCAAGACCGCGAAGCCCCCGGAAGAACGTGCCCAATGGATCAAACCGCATAACCAGGTCAGGAACGGCGGTTTGGGTGGCTAGGAGATTTTTCTGCTGCCAAAGATCCTGCCTGCGCTGATCCCTGGCTAAGGCCTCGTCGAAGTTGGCGCTGCGCCCGATCGCGTCAAGATCGATTGGGGCGGGAGGAGGCGGAGGTTCAGGAACACCGGTGAGCGAGGGTTCCTGGTCAGATCCAATCGCGGTCCCCTCGACGGTTCCAGCTAATCGCCCGATCCTCTCCAGGTCCAGGGTGTCTGGCATTCAATCAGGGAATTGTTAATGGGCTGGTTGCAGCGCCGACCCTTGGAACATATCTTCCCCTGCCGGCTTTGACGAATTGATCGACCATCACCTGGTACGCGATTGCCTTCTGCCTGTCACCTCCCTGGACCATCGGAAGCTCGCGGACGATGATCGCTGAATCTTCTGGAAGGAGGAGCACGTCGCGGTTTGGACCGGCTGCATGACGGACAGCGCGAACTCCGGGACTCAGATATTCGACCGAAGGCGTGGCAGGTGCGGCAGGTGCACCGGTCGTTGTTGTCGTCGGCGTGGCGGTTGCGCCGAACACCGTCGGCATCGCACCGACCATAACGGCTTTGAACATATCTCCAACGCCGCTGCTTGAAGTCGTTGGAGCCGGAAGATCCCGGACAGTGATCGATTGGTCCTCCGGAAGAACACCAACCGGAGTGGGCACAGCATTTGTGGTCACGCCAAGAGCAGCCGGGTTGTTGGTCGGTATGACGAGATTACCAGATGCGTCCAGTTGGGCCGGTCTGAACGTCTTGGTCTTTGGGTCGGGAATGACGAGCTGAAGATCTTTGTCTTTGTCAGTAATCAACTTTCTGAGCACGCTGTTGTAGGTGTCCGTCTCTACCTTGAGCCGCTTCGGATTGTTCGGATCAGCCCATGTATCCTCGAGTTCCTTCATCGAGCCGGGCCAGAGGCCGTTGAACCACATTGATTTTCTGTCGGCCTCCTTTTGTGCGGCAAGATTAGTCTCCAAGGCAGAGTCGTACGCGGCCTTGTACCTGGCTGCGGCGGCTTGTGCCGCGGCGTTGACTGAGGAAATCCTGATTTTCTCCGGATCAGCTTCGTAAAGCTTGAGCTGCCGGTCGATCTGGCTCTGCCGGACTTTCTCGGCATCCTGTCTGGCCTCAAACTCCCGTTCCCTGAACAACCGGTTGTAGTCCTGATTCGCCCTGGCTTCTTCCAACTGCTCCTGGGCAAGCTGCGACTGAGCGCCGATCTGCGCCCGTGCTATGGAGCCTGCAGCAGCCCTGGCCGCCGCTTCACGATCCGCCTGGCGCTGCGCGAATTCGCGCGTGAACAGGGCGTCGATCGCCGGATGCGTGCTGGCGAAGGGTTGAATGTCGTAGGCTGCCATAGATCAATTCCGCGCTGTTGGCGTCGGCGATGTCCACGGATTTTGGATTGTGTATGGGCTTCGGGTGCCGTACATCCTCGCAAAATAAGCGAGCATGTCTCCGTATCCCCCACCCCCACCTCCACCACCGACGTACGGCCTGCTGTCGTACTCGTAGCCTGGAATGCTCAAATCTTCAGCGTTGGCCCTGTCTGCCGCAGCAGACGACATCCACTTGCCGGCGCCCTTTGTTCCGGCAGGACCGCCTCCGGCAACGCCCATACCGCCCAGCATGCCGCTGCCGTACGCGCGCTCGTAGAGATCCAGGACGTCAGAGACTTCGTTGTAGATGCCGGACTGGACTTCGTTGAACCCGCGCGCGATGCGTTCCGCGCGGCCCGGCTGCCGGTAATACGCACGGTTGAGGTCCTCCTGGCCGGCCACGTCCTTGAGCAGGCCGAGATTCGCCGCGACATCCGATCGGGCCAGGCGGGTAGGTTCGAGATAACGCAAGGCCGGAATGTCCAACTGCCGGTACTGTTCGCCGCTGCCGATGATTCCGAGCCGGTTCAGGAGGTTCTGTTGTTCCAGATTCCCGGCCGTTCCGTAGGCGGCTGTCGAATATCCGAGAAGGTTCGGGACGGCCTGGGATGCCAATGCTTGGAGAGTACGGTCCTGGAGGAGTTGATCGTAAGTTCCGGTCCCCTGGTTGCCGTATCCGGCGCGCGCCTGAGCCGCCTTGCGTTGCCGAACCAATTCGTTCAGGGCAGGATTGATCAGAAAGTTTCCCAGCGCGTCCTGGTTCAGATGCAGAATGTCGGCGTAGGACTTGGTTGGGTCGTAAGCGCCGGTCGCGTACTGGTTCAGAAAGTTCAGGTTGCCGGAAGCGATCCGCCGGGCTTCAGGAGTATTCGCTGCGTAGGCGGCCAGGTAATCCGATTTGCCGGCAGGTGAAGCGCCGACATCGTACTCGTTCCAGATGTTGTTGAGCCTGGCCTGTCGCGACGGATCGACGGTCGTGTAGCGAATGTCCGGACGATCCGATCTGAAGGCGCCAGCGATTGCACCAGGGATGCTATTACCAGGCATGATCAATCCTTACGCTTTAAGTTGCGGTGCCGCAATGGGTTTTTTCACGAACCAAGACAGGCACTCGCAGAGGACCGGCTTCAAACTCTCCTTCTCGCAGAACTTCGTCACCGCAGTTTGGACCCCGCATTTGAAGTGCGGATCATCCCTGTCGTAATAATCGTGCCCTCCAAAGATCGCGCCTGGCTTCACTTTCGGCCACCAAAGGCGGATGTCCCGGGTGATGTTTTCAAGGTTGTGATTGGCGTCCAGATACACGAAATCCAGCGATTCGGCGGCGAACATCCTGGAGGCCTGCTCGGAGGTTTCGCTTATGAAGAACTTGTTCTGGTAGGGCTGGAGTCTTGCCACAGCCAGACGCCTGGCCTCCTCGTAATCGACCATGTTGGTGCAGTCGGTATAGACATCATCGGGCCACCGGACGTATGGATCGACCAGGAACAATCGGGCGCACTGCCATCGCTGAAGGATCTTTTCAGCGTTCTCCCCATAGAGCACCCCAATCTCTGCTCCGTCGCCATGCAGTTCCATTGAATTGAGCAGGTCACCGATCTGGTCCCGGTGCGTTATGTCCATCATGGCGGAACGTCTCTGGCGGCCAGCAAAGCCTCGGCCAGAAGATTCTTCAGCCGGTCGTAGGACAGCTTCTGCCGCTCGTTGAAATCCAGCACGGCCTTCTGCATCTCCGGGAACCGCGCGAACGGCGTCACGTCAATGAGCGGGGCGTCTCCCAACGAAAGGCTTTTCAGCGCTTCGCTGCGGCGTGCGATTCGGACAACGTCAGCGGCGGTGGCCATTAGTATCCTCCGCGTATTCTACGGAGTCGGGGATTTTTTCTTTTGGCTGAGGCGCTGGCCTTCCGACCCGAAGAAGCCAAGATGGCTCCAGCGCGTTTGGTTGAGATTCCTTGCTTCTTGGCAATATCGGAGGCGACCGCCCTGAAACCGGGATGGGAGTTCTTTTTCATTCAGTCTTGACAGTGGGCCAATCGTACGATGAGATCAAGCCACATCGTTTAAGGCCGATGATTCGAACAAACATACTTTGCTCCTTCGTCCGTCTGGGTCGGGTCTCCAGACTCCACCGCCTTAACTTTCGGGGGAAGGAGCGCTTTCAAGGTTGAGCTATGAAACCAGTAATCATTGGAGCAATTGGAGGGACCACGCCAACGGACGGTGCGAACCGGCTAATCAATTTGAGCGAACCATACATCGCTGAAGTGCAGCTAAAAGGCATCGCGGATCTTTTGTTTCACCGATGGAATTGCGAGGCCGTGGCAGAGAAGGCGGCATCCAAGAAAGGATCAAAGCAGAGAAAAACTGACGATTTGGAAACGTTCGTTTATCGCAATGAACAAGGACTTCTCTGTCTTCCTCACACTTACTTGCGATCATCCATCGTGAATGCGTCCAAGTTCAGGCAAGACCCGCGTAGCACTCGAAAAAGCGCGATGGATCTTTTCAAGGCGGCAATTGTTGTTTCGCCTCCGTTGGCAACACTTGGAGTGAAGGACTGGGATTATGAACATAGATGCCGCGTAACGATTCAGCGCAGTTCGATTACGCGATGCTTCCCAGCCATGCGAGCAGGGTGGACAGTGACGTTTCACGTTCAGGTCAATTTACCGGAGTACGTCGATGCAGATGCTTTGTTGGAAACGGTAGCGATGGCTGGAAGGCTAATCGGGTTCGGTGATTTCAGGCCGACCTATGGAAGATTTGCGGTTGTGGGTTTCAAAATCCTGACCGCTTAATGTGCTGGGCTGGGATCGGTCTTGTTCTGCTGCGATTAGATCGGTCTTTGATGTGATGTGTTCGGGTGGATTACGTTGGGATGGGCTGGATTTTTGCTTGGCTCTGATAGGATATGCTGTGCTGGGCTTCCGTCTGATCACTGTTCAGCCTTGGCAATATCCAACCCAATCATCGAAAAACAGGCGCCACCGCCGCGGCCTCTAATTGCCAAACGATAGCTGAGAAACCTACCGCGCACGGCGGCATTGAAATAACCGGGCATCGAAGCCCGCGTGTTATTCGCGTCGTGCTGGGCTTCCGAAAATTCCGTGAGGCATCTGAGCGGGACCCCATTATCCGTCGTCATGTCCGGATTGACGATTCGAAGGTTCTTGAAGCGCATGCAGGAGGCCTCCGCTCCGTATCCAAGCCATCCGAGCAGTGTGCTCGGCGTGGTCTGAGGTTCGGCCTTGTACTCGACCTTCAGCCCTTTGCATACTTTCTCCTGATCGAGCCCGACGTTCTCGGCGCCGCTCTGAAGTATCGTGTCGTACGGGTTCAGGACGTAGAGCGAATTCTCAATCATCTCCCGGTAATAAAGCCCGTCGGCGTATTCCTTCAGCGCCCGATCCACAGCGCTGGCCATGACGAATCGCTTGATCCCGACGCAGCCTTTGCAAAAATCCTCCGGGTATTTGTTGGCCAGTACCGCGCAGAGTGATTCCGGACTTGCCGGCAGATCGGGATTCTCAGTCTCGTTCCAGATGCTCGTCGGGCTGGACGTGGGCTCCACGTCATCAGACGCCGGGTCGCCTTCCTTGATCGTCGGCGGCATTTCGCTGCGGTCGCAGACGCCGAGTTCAACCAGCCAATCAGCAACGGTCGGGAGCCGGTCAGATTCATAAACGCAGAACGCGGTGAAGCCGTGATCCACCAGGTCCGCTGCCTCCTGCCCGCGCGTCAGGTTGAAAACCACGGACACGTTCGGGCAGAGGTTTTCATCGGTCGGCCACGAAAACCAAAGCTCTTTCAGGATCGCGTTGTAGCCGCCGGTGACCAGATCGCACTGGTCGTTGTTCAGGATACCGTAGGTCGTTTCGAACTGGTCGATGCCCTCGAAGATCAGCTTGCTGGTGGCGCGCATCCAGGGGACTTCAATCGGGTTGGCGTCGGACAGCGTCATCAGCATCAGCTTGTCGGCGGACAGATAGAAATGCTCGGTGCCGGTGTTGACCAAGCTGAACTTGTATTTCAGGGCGTCCTGCCCGCGATAGATCTGCTCGAAGTTGAACGTCTCGCCGGTGGAAACCAGGGAGCCGCGGTGAATCGCCTGGTCGGAGTAGAGATAGATGTAATCCCCCAGCACTTCCATGCGGAGAATGCGTTCTCCCGATCCGATGTCCTGGAATCCGGCCAAAGAATCGGTTGTCGGAATGAAGCTGATCGCATTCTTGAAATCGCTCCAGATGACCCGGTGCGGGAAATAAGCCCCGTCCTGCTCAACGTCGGCCAGAAACATGAAGCCCTTGAACTCGCACACGCATCCGACCTTGGTCACGTTCAGGTCCTGCAGGTCAGGGATCGGTCGCGCGCTCCACAGATCGCAATTGCTTCCGTCTCCAGGTTGCGCCGAATCGTCGAAATACCAATACAACGGCGGATCGAATTCGTTAGTGAACACCATGATCGAATCCAGCTGCGCGGAGAGAAACCGGCGCTGGGAGCAGCCCGCGCAATCCAACGCCGGATCCACTGTTCCCCCCAACCCGTCGGCCAGGATCCGCCAGTTGCCCGTGCGCTCGTTCAGCGCGTACAAGCGGCTCTTGGTTCCAGCCAACAGCTTGCGGAAATTTCGCGGGCTCCTGAACTCGGCGAGGTAAGTGATGGCTTCACGGCAGCCAGAGCGCAAGAGCGGGACATCACCGCAGTAATCGGAGGTGTAACCGAAGACTGGATCGTAAATGCCCACGTAGGGCCCGTACGGATACCCTGGCAGATCATAGCCCGGGGCCCCCATGTGGCACATGGTCCTGTAGTACGCGAACGGCGGGCCTGGGTAGAAGAAGTAGGCCCAGCAGGCGTTAGGGGTAAATCCAAGGTTGTATCCGCCCGTGTACGGGTTCCCGAGATGATTCAGGCTGTCCGCAGAGAACAGGCTGAAGCCAGCGTGATATCCGGTTGGATGATAGTACGAGTAGGCGTAATGGTCGAACTGCCCACCGCCGCTGAGGAAGGCTGAATACCCCAAATAATATTCCTGAAGGTCGATCAGCTGATCGTGCAGGTCCCAATTGTTCGAGCCGTAATCGGTGAAGAGTTTAGTCCATCCGCCACGCCGGCATCTTCGTCCGATCGCGCGAACTGACGCGTTCTTAACGAGGACGAAACTGCCCGCCGAAACGTCGTCCGGAAGTGACCGTACATCGAACAGGCCCGAAAGGGGTCGTACGGGGACTAGCCTGTATTGGGATGGCATCGCACGCGGATCAGGTTTTTATGTAGGCGACCAGTGCGATGAACGGCGGGAGATTGTTATGCGCATTGTTGGCCGTGCCAGTTCCAAGCGGGATGTCCGTGTTGGTTATGTCTGCGCCGTCATGGACGTGCCCGCCGATTTGCACTCCGTTGAGCGTAAGGTCATGCAGGTTTTCGGTGGAGTTCCCGCCGTCGCATTTGTTCATATTCGCGCTGGTCACAGTCAGCGTGCCAGGCCGGGCTTCGAGTGAAGTCAGGATGTGCGTTTCCTCTCCGCCAGTGTCGCCGACGTTCTGAGTACTTTTTTTGCCGACGATGAATTTACCTTCGATGTTCGGCACGTTGAACGTGGTTACACCGTCGCCGGCGCCGAATGTCGTTCCGATGACTGAAAACAGAACAGGGTTTTCCGCCCTGGAAACCGGCTGACCGTTGCATTGAAACCAGCCGGTTGGAGTAACCGTGCTGGCCCGCCAGAGAACCATTCCGGCGGGAATTATCTGCGCGTCTTGTTTGAACGCGTCCGACAACGTGCCGTCTGGATTCAGCATCCAAGTAAAGAAATCACAGAGCGTCTTCGGCATCTTCAGGAAGACGGCCAGAAGGCGGTCGCAGAGGCTCGAAGTTCCCGAAGGGACCAGGGCGCAGAACTCGGTTGGTTTGAGCGGGCTCGGCATATCAGTTCGTTGTCACGCTGTTCCCGGCGATAATCAATGCGGATTTGTCCGCAGTACCTTGGCCGCTAGGACCTGCGGCTGTTCCGCCGGAGGTATCAATCGTCGCCGATGTCACTCCGCTGGCGATGCCGCGAGCAAGGATGTGATTCACGGACGCTGCGCTCAGGGCGTTGTTGTCGAAGGAGTACGTTCGACCGTTCGACATGATGAAGCTGGCGAGATTCACGGTGACGAGCGCTCCGTTGGGGAACGGACCAGGGCAATCGATGTTTCCACCGACAAAGGTCAACACCGGCGCGCTGAGCGTGACCATGTTGGGTATCAACTGAAGGTTGAAATCACCGACCAGGATGGCGGTCAGCGAGGGCAGGATGGCTGAGGGCATGGCTGACTGGGCCAAGCTGAACTCTAGATCGACTTTTATGAGGCTGTCCAGATTGAACGAGCCAAGCGTCGTCATTCCGTCGAGGAATACGTTTCCGCGAAAACGGAGCATACCGCGCAGATCCAGCGATGTGACGGCCGGCGGGTTATCCGCACCGAAATCTCCGAACGCCATCATCCAGGTCGGATGACTCACAGCGCCGGTCTCGAGGAAGAACATATCCTTGACCGCGCAGCCTTCGTTCGAAAACTCTGATTCAACATCGCCCGTGACGCCGCGGACTTTGTAGCAAAAGATGTCCATGCTCGCCATCGGTGTGGTGTCCGTGAAAGTCGTGAGGTTTCCAGCAACCGAACCCACCATCGCGAACGCCCCGCCGTTGACGCTCCTCCAGATCTCGTAAGTCTCCGGTTCCGTGCCTTCGGGCTCCCAGTTGATGATTTTGTTGCTGGACTCCGAGTTGATGTCCATTGTCATCACCGGGGCATCCAGCTCCACCGGAGCGGTAGCGCTCGATGTCGCGCAGGACTCCCCAATCTGCGTCGGGTAATTGTTGTCCGGATAGATCTGCACCAGCTCGGACAGGTCCAGGCCTTCAACGCAAACCCGGGTCGCGCGCGGCTTCAGGTCCTGCTCCTCGCGGAAGATGATGTCGCCGGCTTTCATCCGGTAATCGGCGTAAAGCCTGTCAGCGGTGGCCTGGTCTTTGTCTACGCGCCGGGCGACTTCCGATTCAACGTAACAGGCCACGGCGTCCTTCAGATCGTCGTCGTCTGGCACGTAATCGTTGTCCAAGTAGGATCTCCGGATTCCCCGCCAGTGAACCCCGACCACGTACCCGCAGGGGAACCTCGGGAACAACCAGATCTTCTGGTTCGGTCCAACGGCGAAAAACTTCTCTGACAGCTTGAACCCGCAGTCGTCTTCAGGCGTAGCCGCAAGATAAGGCGGCTGGCAGCCCGTGTTCCCGGAGACGTAATCCCCGCAATAGTACGGGTTCGCCACGTAGAGCGACGGCTCTGAAAACATCGATTGCCCGCAGCAGCATTGTCCGGTCTGATGACAGCGGCAGTGCTCGTAAAGGCAGGAGAGTTTCTCCAACGACGCCGAATCGTAGAAATGGCGCTGGCACCGGCAGGAGGGCTTGAAGGCGTACACCGCACCGATCCTTCCGCGGCATCCCTGGAGGATGGAAAGGCCGCAGTCGTCCCAGGACTGGTCTTTGTCGTAGAAGTTGACGTTAACAAGTTGATACGACTCGACGAAGGTCTGGAGCTGAATCAGCGCATTGACGATGAAGTTCCGGAAAAGCGGGACCCTGGTTTCCGCTTGGCCGTCCGGAAACACCAGCGTGTTGATCGCCGTCCTGAACGCGCTGAAGGTGATCATCATGGCATTGGAGAAGGAGCAGGAGCGGCTGGAGCAGGTGGCGGCGGTGAAAGCGAAGAGGGCGCCCTTGGGATTCGGCCGACTTTCGGCTTCGTAAACTGGCTAGGTGTCGCCAGAGGTTCAACCTTCTGCTGGCTGGCCTGCTGCTGCGCGTGCCCGGGCCCTGCAACCACGGTCGGCTGCCCTGGAGCAATCCCGCTAACGACGGCGGCTGCGCCCGCAGCACGAATGGCTTGCAGTTGCTGGAATGGGATCGGCCCCAGCACTTCCCGGTCCTTGGGCTGCGATGAGCTCGAAGATTGCTCCGAGGCTTTTTTTTTCTCAACCCAGGTCCCGTACTCCTCCGCGCCCAAAGCAACGACTCCGCCGACGTGCATCTTCACCGCCTTGTCCAGCTCGGTGATGAGGTATTGGTCTTCGGTGGCAAGAAGTCCATAATCGCCGCCAACGCTTTCAAACGGGGCCTTCGCGCCGTTTGGGAGATATAAGGGGCGTGTTAACTTTTCCTTTAAGAAGAATCGACTCATGTGTGGACTGTCCTACTTATGGAGGCGGAGGGCAAGAGGGGAGTTTGCGCCAGCCTGTTGCTTCTGTGGCAGATTTTCTCTGATGATCCTCATACCAAAGCGGCTGTGTGTTCGAGCAATGAAATGCCGCTCGCTGACCTTCGAGCGTGCTGAGATCGTGGGTGTCTATTGGCGTGATGTGATCGATCTGCCAGGTGCCAGCTCCGATGCCGAGATTTTCCCATGTCATTCCCGGCTGAAATTTGGATTCGAGATGAGCCTTGAATTCCTCGCGGGAGCAGCCGAGCAGGCCAATCGTCGTGTCGCGCTTTAGTTCACCGGCTAGAGCTTGGTGAATTCGAGTGGCCATCAGGCAGCGAAGCCTGAACACCGGATCGGATTGCACCCTGTTCCTCTTTGTGTCCCTAGCAATCTGACGGTGTTTATCGGGATTGGCGAGTTGCCAAGCCTTGTTGGCAGCCAACCTTTTCGCCCGATGCTCTGCGTCGTTTTTGTAGTGCTCGCGCGCTCTGCGGTTGTCACAGTCTGGATCTTTAGCCAGTCGCCTTGCGCGCGCGGCTTGCTGCTCAATGCGCCGCTGTTCCTGTGTGAGTGCGGAGTATCGGCGGCGACACGCCTCCTTGTTGGTTCCAGGATGTTCGTCGCGATATCGCTTTGTATCAGCCTTCAGCTTCTCCCGATTCTTGGCGTAATACTTCTGGTTGTATTCGCGTTTTCGGGCGCCCTCCGAGTTTTCCGTTTCGGCGGGAGGCGCGTTGTTTCCTGGTGGATTTTGAACGGCCCCCGGCAAGTCCACCAAGTCGGCCAAGGGCAACTGCGTGTGGGTTTTTTCGCATAACATCGCAAGGATGTTAATAACCCAAAGCGCTGCTGTCAATGGCTGATTCACAAAAAAGCCGGGCTGTTAACCCGGCTGTGTACCGTCAAATAATCAGGCCCAAAGACTCAGTACGTCGAATACAAATCGTAAGGCAAAGGTCCTGTCCTGCCGGTACTTACAGGCTTTATGCTTGCGAAGTTTTCCAACACGAGGTGGTTCGCTGGGCATTCGACTACGGCGGTCCAAGTCGTTGAGTTCAAGGTGACTGTGGACGTTGGCCGTTCCATAACGCAAGCGAATGCTTCGTCAATTCTTGCGAGATCATTCAGGGCTCCACTCGTAAATTGCTTTCGATTTGAGCCGATGATACCCGGGTAAACTCCAGCCCAGTCCAAAATAAACATAAAACGGCCAGAGCCCTCCATTCCAGCGGTCGTGGCTGCCGCAGCCAGGTCGTCAAAATAAAAGTGGGAAATCATATTGATTGTCACACCCTGCGGCCAAAGGAGCCTGTACGAATTCCACTTCATGCCGAGCTGCTCCATCTCTCCTGGCGTCACGTTGACTTTGATCGTTCCGCTGCCGTACTGGGACTTGTAATAATCGATCATGGCCAGCTCGAACAGGTAGGCCGTTGTCGAGTCTGTGAGGATGTCCACCGAATGCGTGTCCATCGCCGAGCCCATGTTGTCGCGGTTGCGGATGAGCTGATAGATCTGGTCGAAGAATTCCAGGAGGTTCAGCACCTGGCCCTGGAGGTCATAGACGCGGTCGCATTCGAGGAGCTGTTCGTAGACGCCGACGGCATTGGCGCGGAACCCTACGCATCGTCCTTCGGACCCAGGCAAATAGAGATCGCCACTGGCATAGGTGGATATTTCAGGAAGCGAGCGGTAATTCGAAAGCGTCTGGTTGGTGTTGAGGCGCGTGTTCCAGAAAAAGCTGTTGAGCCACTCGCGCTGCGCGATTTCGCCCAACTGCCGGTTGCGTTCCGCCATCGGCACATCGCCGAAGATCCGGAAATATTCGTTGTTCTTGATGAGCCGCGCGAAAGTCTCTTCATAGAGCTGGTCCGAGCAGAGCGTGTAACGGCTGGTCTGAATCCAGAACGGCACGCGCTTGTTCGGGTTGAGCGCCGGCCGGTTATGGCACCATTGCTCAAAATCGTTGATGTTATTCGTTCCGCGAACGAGCACGCCTCGGGTCGGAACATTGGTCGTGTTGATCGAATTGTACGAAGCCGAGCTGCGGCCGGTTGCCGTGACGGCAAGGACGCTCGTGCCAGCGAACGTGGATGCCACCGCCTGAGTGATCTGCCAGGCCGTGCGCGCCGATGAACCGCCGGCCGTGCGCGAAGCGATGTAGATGTAGTTATCGACCACGAACCATTGCGGATCCAGCTCGATGGCATTCCGGTTGATGACGTAGAACGTCGCCGATGTCGTGCTGCCGGTTGACCCGATGACTTCCCAAAACTCGGCGTTGATGATCGATTTCTGGCTGGCGAGAATGAATGGCTGGATTTCGTCGAAGCCGCCGCGGACGGTTTGTTTACTGATTAGCTTGCCCATCGGCTTGGCGTTTGCCATGAGCAAATCGTAGAGACCGTTGACGCGGGCGCCGCACATTTTGAGCTCGAGCTGCGTCGTCAGCAGCGAACTCATGTCCCGAAAATTTCCGGCACCGTCCGTGAAGATTTGGGCCAGGATGGCCGGGGTTGCGGTGACGATGGAACACTTGGTCAGCGTTCCGCAGGAGGAGAGGGACGTCCCAATGGCCGGCAGACAGCGGCCGTGCGAACTGGTGGAAAAGATATTGGCGGCGATCGACATAAGGTTTTCGGGAGCAAAGACGGGTTTATCCCGTCAAAATGCTTACCCTACGACCTTAAGCGGTGAAACAGACTACCCAAAATAACTTCGGCCTCGCCTGGTGCGGGCTTACCGTCCTTGCCGGTTGGTGTCTTGATACTGGTTTTTGAAATAGCCTCAGGCGACGCCGTAGTAGTCGTTGTCTTAGACGGTTGCGCCGACTTGTCCCCGGCAGGCTTGGTCTCCTTTTTCGCCCCGTCGATCTTCTTGTATCCGAGCCGTTCCGCCGTCGCGTTGAACTTTTCGATCTCGGCATCGCGGATTTTTTTGGCCTGAATCGCGTATTTCTGCGCGAGAAGGTAGGCGATATCGTCCTGGTCGAGGAACCAGTAAGCTGGTTTCTGGTCCTGCGCCAGCCGGCCGAACGCCATGCGCCCGATGAACCGTTTTCCATCGCGCATCTGGTCCTCCCTCGGCAACTTGGAGATCCGGTCCTCCTGGCTGAGGATGAAATCAGAGAGCTCCTTGTGCGCCGGGTTCGCCGGATCGTAGTTCACGCCGCCATTCGGATCGTGCAGGCGTACCAGCTCGGCGGTGAGCGAGCTGACCGCGCCGGCCATGTGATTGAGTATCCCGGCGGTGATCGGGTCCCGTTCAAGCAATCCCTTCACTCCGTCCGGTTTTTTGATCTCACCGGCTATCTCAGGATCGAACTCGTTCAGGAGCATCTCGACGCTTTGCAGGACTTTCTGTTGGATGACCGGTTCCAGGGTGGTCCGGGCCCGTTCCTGCTCCATCGCGGCGATCTTTTCGTTGAGCGGTTTGACCGCCTGCGAAGCGATTTCCCTGGCTCCAATCGTTATTTCGGCCTTCTTCCAATCATCCTCGTCCACGACCGGCTCGATGCGTTCGAAGAACGCGTTGTGTTCCTCGGCGTCGGGATCGAATGTTTGACCTGGGTTTTCCTTCGCCCAGGTCTTGACGTAATCCTGGATC
>Ga0207670_10000068_pt1 | contig 74041 bp, 98 predicted proteins | sample KBSS23HmetaG_FD_184339 | JGI IMG/M metagenome (GOLD analysis project Ga0207670, IMG submission 184339) | Switchgrass rhizosphere microbial communities from Kellogg Biological Station, Michigan, USA - KBS S2-3H metaG (SPAdes) (version 2) | ecosystem: Host-associated > Plants > Roots >...
AAGCACATGTCCGGGCCTTCCTCAAACAATCAACGAATGTGCGGGCGGCCTTTGTTGCCGGACGTATGGTCGAACGTCAACGTGAACGGCGTAAAGAGGCTAGGAAGAACCTGCGAACTCTCTGGAAGAGATTGCTGAAACGGGGTGAGAAGGCCTGGGGATAGAGGTTGGAGACAGTAGGAGTTCTGGATTAACCCTATGCGGCCGGCGGCTTAATATGGTGCGATCCCGAAGGTCGTCCTTTATAGAGTCCCTTACCGCGGAGCGCCTCCAGCAGATGCTGCAGTCGATCGGCTTCCCGGGGTTGAAGCTGTTTAAAGGCTAGGCCAAACTCCAGCCCCTTGACCCATTTCACGGTCGTCCGCTCCATGATCAGCGGCTTCATGGAGGTAGGGAAAGAGAGCTGTACGTTCAATGTCTCACCCGCAACCACAGGATCATTGCCGAGAATCCGACACCCCACCAGGGATAACTCCAGCACAATCCCTTGCCCTTGGTCAGCAGAGTTTTGGCCCCGATAGACCATCGAGATTTGCACAGGGAACGGTGAATGGAGCCGGAGCGCAAATCGCTTGTTCGTCATGGAGATGACTCCTCTACCAAGTGGCTGTTTGAATGAAATATAGCATTGGGGGGTGAACGGTGCGAGAAAGATCTCGTTTTAAACCTTAAGTGCCAGGACCGACATTCGGGATGCCACATGACGACTCCTCGGGCACAATTTGGGCACACGCCTCTCCCCGTGAGTTGACAGCACATACATAGGTGGGTGATATTCCTCGCAGGCTGGCGTAGCTCAATGGCAGAGCAGCGGTTTTGTAAACCGCAGGTTGGAGGTTCAATTCCTCTCGCCAGCTCCAATTTTGAACCTCCAACCTAGAGGTTTCGAAGGGGATCCGTCCCCTTCGTGGGGAGCATGCGAGGGGGGCTGGCCCCCTCCGCAGGAGTCGGCGAGGCAGGCTTCTGGGCCGACCCGGCGACGGTTGGATGGTTCAATTCCTCTCGCCAGCTCCATAGTTCATAGGGTATTTAAGAGATATTCGAGAGTCCATCAAACACGAAATCGCTAAAAGGTAACGTCTGGGTCGATCGATCCTGCTGACGGACTCCGGATTAGCCGGCGCACTGGCAGAGGAGATGACACCATCGCCGGCCGCCAGCTTCCCCTCGGCTACTGATTCAACTCGAATCGGTGCAGTCTGCTATTTCAATAGGATGTTCGATTGACGTTTGATGATCGACTAACTATTGGCTGCCTGGTCCGGTCGAGGGAGGAATGGGGCCGCGCCAGTGGTCAGACGTACCTCCACCAATAAAGCCTTCCACGCGGTTTCGCTCTGAAACCAATAGACACCTGGTTTCGTCAGCGGTGCTGAACCGCTGTGAAAGTTTGGCCTACTCTGAAGTGGGTCGGTAGTGAAGGAATCCGACCACTTTCTTGCCGAACGGCATGTCGGATCCACCTTATTCCTCCTCGCTCGCGGGTACGGACAATCCTTCTTTCGCAATCACCGCTCCGCAGACCGTGCAGGCATACTCCCCCGTCAGGTAGGTTTGTTCCTCGGTCTCGAGTAGCCTCAGTATGTGAGGCGTACACGCGGGGTTGCCCTTTGAAGCCCACTCATTCTGCAATTCAACCGCCTTTTGTTTCGTCATGTGCTTGCCATTTAATTTTCGACCGCTCTGTGATGAAAGAGCCAGAGCCTTTCATTCCCGTGGCTAACTGATGGCACGACGAAGATTCGGTGCAGAGGGACCATAACACTCCCTGAAACATGGGAATACTAGGGGATCTCCTAGTCAATATAACCTCCCCATAAGCCTGATAACTATTATGTAAACAAAGTTAACATCGATCGAGGTCTAGCGCCCATGAACCAATGGATGGACATTCGAGATCGGGAACCGGAGCGATGGGAAACGTTCACTCGGCAATGTCTTGTGCTCTTAGATACTGCGAGAAGACTCGATGGGACAGACAAAGGGAATATCCAACTGTTTAATCCTGTCTACCAGGGCCTTCAAATTATCGTGCAGCGTGGATTCGCACTACCATTTTTGCAGCAGTTCGAAGTGGTGCGTATTGATGAACCATCTGCGTGTGGTCGAGCCTTTCGACACGGGCAGCGCGTAATGATCTCAGACATCAACAACGATGTGCTGTACATGCCTTACCGCTCCATCGCCAAAGCGAGTGGGTACCAGGCGGTACAGTCTACGCCACTTGCCGGTAAGGACGGTTCAATCATTGGAGTCCTCTCAACCCATGGGGCCGAACCGCATAAGTGGGAGTGTGCATCCCTGCAAGGGTTGGATCTATGTGCTGTGGAGCTGAGCCGATTGATACTAGCCTTAAATAAGTCGAACATCCCCAGGACTCTCGACACTCCAAGCCAGCATGGAGATAGGTAGGCTCTTAATGTCGTCCAGATCACTCACGCCTCACTTTACGTCCACCTCCCTTCATGAAATTGTGAATAGGTGTGACGTCATGACGCCCAGTTCAAAGAGAGACGGCACCATCCCTGTCTAGTCGATGATATCCACCTTCTTCCCCATGGCCTTTGCGCGTGTCAGGCAGTCAGTGTCTGTCGTTGCGCACCGCAGCGTGTCAAGCTGGTGTTCTTCGACAATCTCAACCTTCTTGCGTTGTGCCTTTGCCTGTTTCATGCAACCGGTATCCGTTACGAGACATTTCATGGTGTCATCGGTAGCAATCGGATTCACCGTCTGAACCTGCTTACCTTCTTCCCTTGCTCGTTTAAGACATTCTTGGTCCGTTGCGAGACACTTGACTGTATCCTCAGTCTTCTTAATCGCCTTATCGATGGATTGATCAATGTTCTGATTGACGCGATCCCGCGCCTTGTGCTTGGCACTTTCGGTGGCTCGATTCATCAGGCCATCGATATATCCCTGGGCCTGTACCTCCGCAACATTGAACAGTAACAATGCCACAATGCAACCGATGAATCGTGTCATAACATGGCCCTCCCTCTGCCATTCAAAGGATAGCAGATCGCACCTCCCCCTGAATTCACCGAATTGCCTAAAAACAGGCCCCCAGGTAAGGCACTCACCCAGCCCACTCTCTCTTATCGGACAAGGAGCTTAAGAAGTTGGAGAAAGAGGCACGAAACTACCTGTGAGGCCGGACGGAAATCGGGGCAGGGTCTTTCTACCGAAGTCGGGGGTCAGCTTCGAGGACACCATTCAAGGCTTAGAATTACTACACGCGAATCCCAACAGAGACTGTCCGATAGTGCCAGATCCAACGGATATCCACGTTCCTTCAGGGGACTCGTAAATCACCTCTCCTTTAGCCATGTTGCCTCCGAAAAGTGACTGTGCGAGCGTTCGTGATCGTTCTTGCTTACAGTCATACTCTCGTTGCATCTTCAACGACAAGTACCGCGCCGGAAAACCTTCTTGACCAGTCTTGTAATCATACAAGATCCACAGCTTCACCAACCCGCTTCTTTTATCGACACCAATGCTAGTGGGCTCAACATAGACAGTGAGCCCCCCAAAAGTTGGGCTATCGATAAGTTTTTTCCATTCCGCCTGGGCGAGGCCGACACTACAACTCAGGACGAGCAGAACCAGGACGATTCGCCAAATGAACATGCGGTCCCCTAACAGAGTTGAGCCTGACGACGGGAATTGTAGGAGGAAGGACGAAGATTCGCAACCAGAACCATCGACACAGAGAGCTGAGGCTTGCGCCACTAGTGGGCAGCCCTCAAACAATCGGCCTCCGCATTGGTGGAATGTGTTGAATTGGTACTATCCTTGACACCTCTCTAAAAACTGCACCTGGATCCACGCCACCCTTCGCCCTTCTCGGGATGCACAGGCATGGTGACCTCCGTAATTATGCCGTAGGGGAGTTCTAGAAATCAGTAAATTGCACCTGATCCAAGAACGCATGGGCTTTTGTCTCAAGCCCCGGCTCGTTGTGACGCCGCTGAAAATGGTGATGGGAGTATTCCATGCGAACTCCGATACGCTTATTTTTGGGATGTTGGCAGAGGTACCCAATCTCCTCCAGTATCATAAACGCCCCGAGTACCTCATGATCTTCAGTGACCTCGTGATAGTGTATGCACATAGCTCCTCTGCTACGAATGGGATTCTCCTCACGCGTGAGGGATCTAATCCGTGTTTGAGGCTCAGGGGCATTCGCTACATGCGCGTCTGAAAAATACTTTAGAAGGTCCTGCTCTGTCGCTAGGTCGGGCAGCTCGAATAACCCGACCCTCGCTCCATAAACCTCACCATCAGTGTGGCTTCGCTTGGCAAGGCCTAGGAAAGCTTTCGTCATGCCCACTAGGTACCAGTCTGGTTCCTGAGGCGGTAGGACGGACACCCCCGAAACCTTAGTTAGCCGCTCTGAAGGATCGGTAATCTCACGAGACATTGGTGTACACGAAATGAAACCCACCACGATAAGAGCTAAAGCAAGGACGTAGGGCATCATGAAAACCTCCCTCCTGGTTTGTGGTCTCGCTCTCGGTGCCCAACGTTATTTCTGCGTCCCAGGATCTTCTTCTGCACAAGCTCATCTTTTGCCCAGCTTGCCTATGCATGCTCTCGATTGCAATTCTCCGTCTCGTCCCATACCCCCTCTTTAGAGGGGATTGACTACCTCTTTCGTAGAGTAGACGATGCCGCCAACATTTGGCCTCGAATTATTGTCCCTTTTGCAGGACAGAATGAAGAAGGAACCATGCGGCGCATCCGTCCAAGTGTTCTGACACTGGTGTTTACGGCAAGCCTGCTGCTCTTCGCCAGCATTGTGGGCACGAAAATCCTTCTCGCATAGACCTAGAGTACACATGCTGGAAAGTAATACCATGTCTCCTCGCTCCGATATTCGACCAGAGATTCAGAATTTTCTAGGATCGTGTGAACACCTGCTGCTATTCCTTACCACCTCACCCCATTCATCGCTCTCCAAAGATGAACTGCGATTGATGAATCACTACGTGGATGAATTGGCTCGGGTATTGGACAAGTCCGACAAAGCATAAGTTTCTCTTCCTGTGCGCCTCCTAGCCCTATCTGTGCTCCTGGCCTTTCGGTATCTCTTGTTTTATTGTTCGCCTTCCCACTAGAGGCCTATGAAGACTTTTTCATCATGGCTTCATCGTTTCATCATGTAGGGGCCATACAATGCGAGAAAAAGATTAGTCCCTACCAGGGTGTCCTGATGCATGACGCTCTGGCATGGCAGAGGGTTATCGGGAGATGGACGCCCCTGGTAACCCTCCTTTTTTTTCTTGATGCCCTCCTCCCGATGCTGGGGAATGCCCGGGTTCTCTTCTTCCTCATGGCGTGCTAGATATCCGCCGTGGATCTTCATCGCGCCATTAATGAGCATGTGTACGAATGTAGAGCGCTCATCGTCCGTTTACAGTCTAATGAACAAGACAACGTAACGGAAGTCGACCTGGTAGTACTTCGAGCCCAGTTGTTTCTTCTGGATGCTGCTGCAGCCAATCTACAAAAGATGAAACGGCTTCACCATATGGGGAAGGGCCCCTAAACGAGGGTCGGAGGATTCCTGTCAAGTCCACGCAGACATTGCACCTACTAAATACTGTATAACATGATGACAGCTCACCGCTTTCTTGCCGAACTGCCACAAGATCCTAAATTGCAGTGGCCTTTTTCATAGCACTGTCAGCCCTGGCTGTTACTCCCATAAATAAATGACCTTCGTTCCCAAAGCCGACATCCGGTGGGAAGGTTGACCCTTTTCCCTTTAGAGGGGAATCTTGCACTTATGACCATACTGCGTTAATGAACTGGAGTGGCAACCATATTGGAACCCAGCGTCCGATGAGCTATTTTCACAATATCATTCCAGCATTTTTTCTACCTGTCGGGATAGTGTTGCTGTTGCTGTTGAGTGCGGTAGTTTTAAAAAAGCGGGCTCTTGTTGTGTTTTGTGCCGTGCTTCTGTTCCTCCTGAGTATTCCCCTCACCTCAAACTTTTTAATTCGGTCTTCTATAGAACAATTTCAAACTCGACGACTCGTGAGTGAGGTGGGGACAGGGGATGCAATTGTAGTGTTGAGTGGCATGCTCACGACAGCTCCTCTAGCTGGTGGTGGATTCATTTCAGAATGGAATGATCCCGACCGCTTCTTTGCTGGCATTGAACTAATCAAAGCGAGCAAAGCTCCCATTGTCATCTTCACGGGTGGAAAAATGCCGTGGACGTCGAGCAAGCCGGAAGGGGAAGTATTAAAGGAGTATGCCGTTCAGTTCGGGGTTCCCGCTGACCGCATCATTCTCACTTCGAATGTCGAGAATACTGAGGATGAGGCAAGGGAGGTTCGGAAATACTTGGGGAGTGCAAAAAAAGTGATTCTGGTTACAGCTGCTTCACATATGCCTCGGGCGGAAGCCCTTTTTGTCGCCTATGGGTTAGAGGTCATTCCATTTCCAGTGGATTTTAAGATAGAAGCCTCACGTTCATTCACCATCCTAGATGTCTTGCCGAATGCTACCAGCTTGAAGGGGTCAGAAATGGCGATGAGAGAGTGGTATGGAAGAGCATTCTACCTACTAAAGCAGGCTGTTGCACAACTCAATAAGTGAGTCAGGCCTTTGAAGCTAAGATAACGCTATTCCTCGCCTGCCGCCCCATCATTTCACCCCTAGCCACACCTGGTCCCCGAAAAACCACATGACTAGGAGTATCAGGGCTGGCACCAAGATGATGAGCGCATCCTCGACCATTGCACGAAGCTGATAGCGTCGATGATCAACCCGCATACAATCAGTATATGTTCTCAAAGGAATGATCGGTCCTCGGAAAGTCCCGAGCTGAAAAGTGGGTCGGACAGCCTGTCTCACCACCGAGTGCATAGGACTGACCTCTGGACGGCCAGCGCCGTCAGAGTGTAGGCTACGGCGGCGGCATCGGCGTTTCGTGCGCTGGTGCCACACGTTCATGAGGGCAACAGATGGTCTCCCGATGGGATGAACTCACGGCCGAATATGAATACTTGGAGGCGCAGGACACGCAGGTCCGATTCCTTACTGACCGCACAGGTTTTTCAGCTGATGCCGTCAGCCGGGTGCTAGTCCATCTCACTCCGGCCATATTCGGCGAAGAATGGGACATCGAGGCCCAGGCACGGGACGCAGGGATGAGCGTAGAAGATTATGGGCTCGCCATGAGTCCCTTACTACAGATGAGCATGGAACAGGCACAGGCCCGCCTGCATGAGGTTGAAGCACAGCTCGCTCGTGGGGACAATCCCGAGCCCACGGTCGATGAGCTTGAAAAGGTCAGGAAGTTTGAAACGATTGTGGGGAAGATCACCAGATTGAGCGGCCAGAGGCCCGATGTCGTGGTGGCAATTTTGTTCGCAGTCAGTGTGTTGAAGAATCGCCAGCGTGAAATCATACAAGAATTAGCTCGCCTGAAAGCCTTGGGAGGAGGTCCGAGCGGGTAGGGCCTGTCTTCCATTCATGTCAGGGGGCAACTCGAAAGATTGGGAACATTGAAAGCGCCTGGTTCTTCTCAGTGATCTTGGCCTCAATGCGATCTCTAGGGAAAATCTGGTCCGACATCACGGTGTTGTTGTCCGTATACAATTTGACTTCTTTCCCGTCTACCCCTTCAATAACATAGTTATTGCCATCAATCCGTATCACGTCGCCCTGAATGGTCTTCTGCATCTGCCCATCCGTAGTCTCAGATTGATCCGCTTTCTTGTCGTCTGCAGCAGAAGGCATACTAGCGGCCTGCACGGCAACAGAAAGTCCTATGACAAGCAGGAATGTCATCAAAATGCCGAGAGCTTTGGGAGTCGATCCCACGACTGCCTCCTCTCATATGTGTGCCCGATAAAAACTTTTGCACACCATGTTTCGTTACTTGAATGGTCCCAGCCAGTGTTTTTCATTGGGCCTCCTGAAGAAGCCTTAATTTATTGCATGGTCAGAAAAGTGGGTACTAGGAACATCCCACGGCTCAGTTAATTGACCAGGCGTAGTAAGCCGTGTAGCGGAATTCGGTGAGAGCCACGCGCGCTAGGGATTACCCCAGTCGATTAGAATTATAGAGAAGATTACATTGAGCGGTCTTACGAAAATCGAATTCCGTGTATACCTCTATGACAAAGGTAGTTCTCATCTGTATTTTGTGTCTTGGCGTACTCCTCCAAATCTTGGGGGCTCCGATTAGCTTTTCCAACTTAGATGAGACATATGATCCAGCTTATGAATTACAATTAACCGCAGCTACCATGATCTCCCGCCTTTCTGCAGACTGCCATGACAGATCCTCTTTTAGACGCGACGAACCCTATGGGCAACTCTATTCTTCTGTATATGGATCCCGTATCTTTCACCCTCCCCTGTAACCCGCTCAGTAAAGATCAGCTTTGTATATCTGGGCTGCTGCCGGTTTAGTTGACACCAGCCTATGCTAACTCCGCCTCCATTTCGAACTCCATCGGACTGAGATACCCCAGGGTAGAGTGCCGCCGCCGTGGGTTGTAGAAGCGCTCGATGTAATCGAACACATCGGCCTTGGCTTGGGATCGAGTACGGTACGTCTTTGTTGCCGTGCGTTCAGTTTTCAGCGAGGAGAAGAAGCTCTCCATCACCGCATTGTCCCAGACGTTGCCCGCCCGACTCATGCTGCAAGTGATGCCGTGGTCGGCCAGGAAGCGCTGGAACGGCTCACTCGTATACTGGCTCCCTCGATCGGAGTGATGCAGCACGGTGTTGGGCGTACTCCGTCGCCAGATCGCCATCACGAGTGCATCGGTGACCAGCTGGGCGGTCATCGTCGCACTCATGGACCACCCGACCACCCGTCGCGAGAAGAGATCCACGACCGCAGCGACGTAGAGCCAGCCTTCGGCGGTCCAGAGATACGTGAAGTCGGCGACCCATTTGCGGTTGGCTGACGCGGCGTCGAACGTCCGGTTGAGCACATTCGGGGCGACGGCGGTTGCCGACCGTACCCCGGTGTCCACGGGCATCTGTCGCCGTCTGGGGCGGGCGCGCAAGGCGCCCTGTCGCATTAGCCGCTCAATGCGATGGAGGCCGCAGGCGATTCCCTCCACGAGCAGATCATGCCACACACGCCGCGCGCCGTAGGTGCGATCGCTGGCGAGGAAACTGGCCCGCACGCTGCGCAGCAACTGCTCGTCCGTCTGCGCCCGGACACTCGGTGGCCGGGTCCGCCAGGCATAGAAGCCTGCCCGCGAGACACCGAGCGCCTCACACAACCACTCCGTCGGCCAAATCCCCCGGTGCTTCGCGACGAACGCGAACTTCACAGCGCCTCCTTCGCGAAGTAGGCCGCGGCTTTTTTTAAGATGTCCCGCTCTGCTTTCAGCTTGATGACCTCACGACGGAGCCGTGCAAGCTCCGCCTGCTCGGGCTTCATCTGCCCCTGCCCCGGAAAGGCTTGCTGGGTATCGGCCGCACACTCCTGCACCCAGCGGCGCAACACCGTCCCATGTACGCCCAAATCCCGCGCAGCTTGCGCCACCGTCACCCCGCGCTCTCGAATCAACTTCACCGCCTCCAGTTTAAACTCTCGCGTAAACTTCCGTCGCTCCATGATCCACCTCCGGTTTCATTCATACACCTAACTCGGTGTCTTTGAAACCGGCAGCAGCCCACACCGTCTACTGTCATGTTGAAGTTGTCGAGTTGTGCGGCATACTGCGCTGCGAGGTCTGACAGGTCTCTATGGAGGATGCCACCAGGAACACGTTCCGGCAGTGAGCATAGGTGTTCAGACTTGTCTCATTGCCCCAGGTTTCGATATGCAGGTTGGATCGATCCTCGATACCGGCCTTGCTGAGTTCAGCCTTCAACACTTCTTGGGGATCGCGTCCGTCCTTCTCCTTGTACACGAACACAAGAATCCCTTCATCGGCTGGAATGGTCTTGATGACTTCGACGGTATCCTGCATGAGTCTTTTCATCTTGGTCTTGTCGGTGACTGCCGATGATCGACTGCCTCGATTCGCCATACGGTAGAGAGTGACGTGATCGAAGCGTTTCAGGTTGTCGAAGCTGATACGCTCACGGATGCAAAACGGTAGTGTCTTTTCAGCGTCCTTCAACTTCTCATCGACCTTCTCCAGGTGTCGTATTGGATACGAGGCATCCAACACGATCATATTAGACAGGGCTTCAGGGATCACGATGCGATATGAGATTACCGCAGCCTTCCCGTACTTGAACATGCGGAGCGGTAGACCATTGACCAACACGAAGTCGGCCAAGGTGTTGTCACCGGCCTTACGGAACAAGTGGGCATAGGCTTGCTCTTGCTCCGGCGTCAACACATAGTCAGGTGGTGGGAGTTCGTTGACCTTTTCCTCGTCGAAGTTGAAGTACTGGTAGTCGATGCGTTGCTTGCGCTCCGTGAGCCAGTTGTGGATATGGCGGTGTGACTTCCACTCCTTGTGAAATCTGAAGTACTCAATCCACTTCCCGAGAGACTGACACAGACCGGACACGGTGAAGGTCTCAATGTCGCTGATGAAGAGGGACTCGTCGTATACCACGAGACTCCGCGCCTTTCCTTGGTACGTGTTGTACAGAGACAGATTACACTCCCGCGCTCGGATGAGTTGGTGAGAGCATAGTAGGAACTGCCGGTCTTGGTTGTTGTCGGTCGAAGGTTCCGAGTACTTGTCCTTCTTTGCAGTCGCCGTGTACACCAGCCCGATCTTCTCTTCTGGAACACCAGCCTTCACCATGTCGCGCTTGAGGGTGCAGAGGGCCTCGATACGTGAGGCAGACACCACAAGTGAGTACGGAAGGCCCAACTTCGAGACTGCTGCGCTCCATTCCACGATGGCTCGCGTCTTGCCACACCCCGTCGAGATTGGGAATGCGACACGGCCAGTTAGATGACCCTGCGCCATGTCGGTGAAGGAAGCCACAAGGGAGTAGAGGGCCTTCCGATGAGGGATGCTCAACTTGTTGCCGAAGCGTTCGAGAGACTTGGTGAGGTTGACGAATGCGGTTTCTGTGAGGTTCATGTTGTGCCTTCTCGTCCTTATCAGGGACGGCGTAGTTGACCGGAGTTGATAACAGCGGAGGGACACTGCCCCGATCCTTACGGGTTCAGGACTCCGGTCGTTGTGGTTGTTGGTGATCGATAAGAACTGCGGAGAGTTGACTACTGCGCTGCGAACCTGGACACCACGAAGGTGACAACGATGGCACCCAACGTGATGATCGTGACTATGGCAAGGTAGGCCAAGAGGCCGATGAGATAGTCCTTCACGATGTCACGCCTACCGCTTCTGCCGTTTCAGGCCGGTTGGTAGCTGCGGCTTCAGCCAGCTTCACGGCAAGTGCCCTGCGACGGCTCCCCACTGGATTCGCTCCGCGCACCTTGAGTTCCTCTCGGAGCGCCTGCAACTCGACTGGGTTCTGGCGTACTGATTCTGCGTAGGCTCGCACGACTGCCCCAATTAGGAGTGAGGTTGACGGCTGATCGCTGCCGGTGAGTCTCCACCTTCGACAAAGGGTCTGCTCAATCTCGCGGATGGCCGACTCACAAGCCGGATCGAAGTTGACGGTGTAGCGGGTTCTCGTGTCTCTCTTGCTAAAGGCTCCGCGCATGGTGTGGGTGACTCCTTTGAAGGTTGAGTGATGCGTTCGTTGAATTTTTTAAACAACCTGGAATGTAGGGTGGACTCCAAGTTGCCTGTGTTGAAGCACTGACTTGTGCTGTGGTGTGAGCTAAGGCCGACCGGCTCGTCGGAGGGTTTGAGCGACGATCAGCCTTGAGGGGATGGAACGGGAGAGCCGGAGACAGGGCGAACGGGAAACTACTTAGGTTGGGTCCCTTTAAATAAAAAATGTTTTCTTCTCTGTAAAGGAGGGGGTATTGTCTTATTGACACACCACCGTAGAACCGCAGATTGTATAAGGAGAATCCAGACGCTAGAAAAAGTACTTCGTGTGCCGAAGCAGATCGTCAATGGTTTACGTTCATCACCAATGTTCATGCGGCTTCCAGCGTTCAACTTCTAAGTAATAACCTAGGCGTCTGAACCTAAGAAAAGTGATGCAAGGCATTGATGGATCAGGCGGAAGTACCGCTCGACGGCTTTTGCTCGCACGACATTAGAATCAATCACTTGCAGGTGTGCGGTTTGTGAACACTCTACGTAGAACTGTCTTAGATAGTTCTCTACAACCTCGCGGAACCTTTCAATTCAGACATTAGAACTCTTTTGGTCTGATTTCATAAGAAACACCTAGGTAGCCTCGCGCCACGTACTTACGTAGTCCGGAGCCTAGTATTGCGCCTTCTCCACGTGATTCTCTCCCTTCTGTAGCCAACGCTGGCCCAAAATCTTCTCCACTCTCTCCTCTGTCAGATACCATCTGAACTTCGGCTCGATCAGATCGTACAACCGATTCTTCAAATGCTTTCCCTGGCAACTGATCCGGTGGCGTGTCCGTTTCCCGTAGAGTTCCATGATGTCACTCCGGAGGAGAGAGTACACAGACCTTGCGACTTGGCTGCGTAGGAATTGAGCCTCATAGTTCGGCACAGTCTTGACGATGCAGACGTACATGGCCATGGCCCGTTCGAGGATGTTGAACGCTGCGCCTTGCTTGGATGCGTGAGTCGTGTACTGTGCCTTCCGAGCATTCTGTTGCCGGTAGATATGGCCGAGTATGGCGACGGCTCTGGCCTTCGTGCCGAGTCCAATGGAAGAGATGTCCCGCTGTCTTCGTGGGTTAGGCAGCGTGTCCAGAAAAGATTTCATCTCTACAAGGAGACAGAGCGTGTCGTAGTCCCTGCGCCTGCGCTCAAGTGATAAGACGTAACGAACAGCCTTGAGGTATGGCCGCAGTTGTGCTGGTCTGATCGATCTTCGGAGCGCTCCATTCTTCCCACGGCGAACACGCTCCGCTGCCTCCGGTCCATATGGCTTGTTGGGAAACATAGGTATAACTAGTCCTTGTGGTGTATTCCAGGGAGGGTTCTCCAGGTTGTGGTTCCTTAGTGAGCCACACAGAGGTCAGATGAGGCTGATACCCTACGAAAGTACTAGTACCCCATACTTCTTAGGAGATTTCTTCCATAAGGCCTCTCAGAGGTGCGATTTCATTCCACACGTGCATTGCTCGATCAGACCTGAGAAGTCTTCGCTGAGAGCCAGGACGGAATGAATTCACCCGACCGGCGAGCCTTCCACTGCCTGTGAGTTGGCTTCTGGTATAGACTTGCCGGTGATCGCTGCCAGGAGAATCAGCTTGAGAAGCGGCTTGTGAACCCTCGTCGGCAGATATGCTAGCCAGCCTGAGCAAGCCGAGAGCCAGCCTTGAGCCACACAGACAGGCGCAGATACGGTAGCTCAGCCGTAGCTCGTCAGAGCGCTCGCCGTAGCTCCAAGCGCCCCCGATTGTCCTGTATTCGCCTCAAGGCTGCCACACGCCGGATGCAAGCCATTGATATGAGGAGACACGCGCCGGATACTGTATCTGGCTGGCGTACAGACGACTCTGGTTGGTGGCGGAGTTGGCGATCAACTAAGACAGGCAGAAAGCGGCGACCTGTGGGGAGGAGTTGAACGACGCCGTTGAGCCTTCTTGGAGGGCCTTGGGAGGGGCGACCAAATTTATTTGAACCAAGCCAGTATCGCCCGATCTGAAGCCTCCCGCTCGATCTGCGGATTTGATGGTCCGGTGGGATGGCGTGGCTGAGATGGTACTAGGGAGGTCGGTGGGATTGGGTCGCTGGTTACGTCTTTCTCGGAAGCCTCTGGTGTCCCTCTCCTACCAAGTCGGGGGTGGTGACAAAGAACACAGGGAGAGGGCACCTTGTAACCTCTTGCTTTTCCTCAGTATACGAAACTCACTGCCGCGCCGTTCGCGGCCTTCATTTATAGGTACATCCCCACAACCGACAAAGTATGATTTTGAGTCTGTCTGAGGGCGAATGTGGCCCGACCTGGACCGGTGGAGGCGTGGACCTACAGTTGATCGGCTGTTGTCGGATGGCACCCTGCCACGGGGGAAAATTGGCGTGGACTGTCCCACGTGTACCCTCTCAGATTTTTCCAATTTTTTGGGTTGCCACTGGGAAGCGATTTTACAACCGTCACGACTTCATGGGCGCGCGCACTCCTTGGGTTGAACAGGTGGTCATCTTGATGGAGAGGACCCGCCTACTGAAGAGGACTTGCTAATCGACCGTGATACGCCTACGATTTCCGCCTACGATTTTGGGCGATAGTGGACACACCGAGGGAGAGGCGCGCCGCATGGAGCGCGGGAATTGTGGGGAAATGGCGTGGGTGAATACGCCGATGTTTTGGCGGAGAGGGTGGGGATCGAACCCACGGTCCCGTTGCCAGGACAGCAGTTTTCGAGACTGCCCGATTCGGCCACTCTCGCACCTCTCCGCAGGTAGAACTCGCCTCACGCCGAGGTAGGGTTGCTGGCACAAGTAGCATCGCTGCGATCGGCTGTGGAAGCTTAACGTGGGGCAGGTGATTTTTCAATCCCCTGAACTGGGAACGCGTCAATGAATCCTGGCACAGCTGAGCCGGTCGTGGCCTTTCCATCCATTGAAGGACTGACGACGGCAGCTCATTCGCTACCACTCAGACTGGTCGGCCGGACTGTTCATGTTTGGGGCTTCTCTCTTGATGGAAATGCCGCTGTGTTAAAACGCTGTCGTGCCTGGCTGAGCGAGGAAGAATGTGGAAGGGCTGCTCGGTTCATCCGCCAGGAAGATCAGATCAGATACAGCCTCGCACATGGCAGTTTGCGGGCTGTGCTGGCTCGCTACACCGGTCTTGATCCGGGGGCATTGCGGTTTCAAGCCGGTGCCACCGGCAAGCCAGTCTTAGTGGATCACCAGGGGAACCAGCATGAACTCCGGTTCAATCTTTCCCATTCTCGCGGGCGAATGCTCATTGCGGTGACCCAGGGACAGGATGTCGGGATCGATCTCGAAGAGGTAAGAGAGAAGGCCGAGGTCGATAAGCTCGCCGCACGGTTTTATTCGCCCTTTGAATATCAGGAGATCATGAGCCGGTCCGGACTTGCCCGGCTGCAGCAGTTCTATCGCTACTGGGTAGCCAAGGAAGCGGTCCTAAAAGGTCAAGGGGTTGGTCTATTGTCACTGCGTAGCTGCGAGGTCTTCACTCCAACCGATGCGACGGGCTCGCAGGTGTGTCCACCAGACAGGGCGGATCTTCAGTCAGGATGGATGATTCGATGGCTTGCCTGTGGTGGTGGATGGCAAGGAGCAGTGGCTCTCTACGGAAAGGATTGGAACGTGAGCGTACAGCTCGCGCTATCGGAAGGTTAAGGTTCAGGCTAAGGTTGAGAAAAAAAGGATTTGCTTCAGGAAAGCGTGTGATCGAGTTTGTTCATAAGCTGCCAGCGGCTTTCTCGTGCTACTGGGTCCGTAACTGCTGAAAGAACTGTTTGAGCAGTGCCTGGCTTTCTTCTTCCAGAACTCCTCCTGCCACCTCGACACGGTGATTCAAGCGGGGTTCATTTGTGAAATCCATCACCGATCCACAGGCGCCGCCCTTGGGGTCCCGGGCACCAAAGATCAGCCGGGGAATCCGCGCAAGGATGATGGCGCCAAGGCACATGGCGCAGGGTTCGAGAGTCACATAGAGAGTGGTGTCAATGAGCCGCCAGCTGCCGAGGGCTTTCGCTGTGTCACGGATGACGATCATCTCGGCGTGGGCGGTGGGATCTTGCCAGGTTTCACGATAATTGTGGGAGCGGGCGAGTATCGCGCCCTTGCGGACGAGAAGCGCCGCTATAGGAATCTCTGAGATCGCCGTAGCGCGGGCGGCTTCCTCGATCGCCGCCCGCATGAAGGTCACGTCCTGATTCTGTTCATCTGTCGGCACAGTAAGAACTCTTTATACGTCTGAGACAACGGCAAGATACAAAGCAGGATGCTCAAAAAGGCTGGCCAGCAAGGCCGCAGTCGACGAACGCACCGGAGGCGTACCCTCAGGGGTACGTTGAGGATGCGTTCAAGGCGAGAACGCCGCTGGCGGACTTTTTCAGCATCCTGTTATGACCGGCTCAAGAGATAAATCTGTCCTGTCGGCTGTGGGCTGCCGCCTGAGGGCTCAAGGCTGACAGCAAAGTTCTTCGCCTCGTTGAAGGTCGGTAGCTTTTTAACCAGGAGGCGAGCGGTTTCTCCGGCATTCATGCGAAATGTTCCAATGCCCACCGGTTTGTCGTGAACAGCCCATAGTTGGTAGGTCGTACCAGCAGGGCATTCCGGGAGGTTCACAGAGTACAGCCAGACGTTTTGCGTTCGGGAATCGTACAGCAGGATTCCTATGGCTTGCTTCGCCACGTCGGATCCGGCGAGAGACACGGCCTTAATGTTGGGAATTCGAAGCAGGGTGGCCAGCTCGTCTCGCGGAGTCGCGATAGTACGACTCCCGTTGTGCTGGGTCAATTGTGTACGAGCCTCTTCCAACTCAGTCTCGCGCAGGGCGAGTTGTTCCTTGGCCACCGCTAGGTCGTGCGTTTTCCGCTGCAGTTCGTTGCGCAATTCATCGAGAGTTTTGGCCTGTTCCTTGGTCTCTCGCTGCGCAGCGGTTAGCGCTGTCGACTTGTCCTTGAGCGAGGCTTCGAGTTGGTTGATGTTCGATGATTCGAGAGAACGTTGTGTCGAAACATACCAGGCGAGTAGCCCGACGACCACCACGACCAGAACTGCTGCGATGCCAAGAGCCCATGGTAGTGACGACGATTTGGCAGGGGCCACAGCAGGAAAGAGATGGTCCATCCATTCACCCGGTTCCAAACTCTCCCGGACCGGTTCGACCTTTGGCGGCAGTTCCACTGGAACCGGCGCCGGACCTCGCTCAGCCATGATCTTGGATTTGAGGGCTTGTGGGGGCTTGATCGGACTGAGGCTCAGCGGGAGGAGCGCAGCGATGGATTGATAGTCCTTCAGAGCAGCATGACAGGCGCTGCAGCCGGAGAGTAAATGGGCTTCCAGTGCCTGTCGTTCGGTTCGGTCCAGGGCGCCGGCGGCATATAAGGGAACTGATGCTTCAAGCTCTTCGTGGGTCATTGCAGATCACCAGTGTTACGCCACTGTTGGAGAACCTCACGGAGTTTGGACATCCCAAGTTTGATTCTGGTTTTCACAGTACCGAGCGGCTGGTTTAACCGCGACGCGATCTCGGTATGGGAGAGTCCTTCATAGTAGGCCAATTCAATCGCTTGTTGCTGGGCCTGGGGCAATCCCTCCACAGCCGTTATTACCGCAGTACGGAGTTCTTGATCGGCTTTCGTTTCAAACGGACTCGGGCCCTCATCGGTTAGCTGCGCCGCAGTCCCGGCATCGACCGAGCCCTTAGCGTGATGGCCTCGCGCGGTTCTGGCGCGGAGCCGGTCTAGGGCTCGACTCTTGGTGAGGGTGATCAGCCATGCGATCGGCGTTCCCCGCCCGACGTCATAGCGAGAGACCTTTCGCCAGACTTCGAAATAGACATCTTGCAAGAGTTCTGCAGCCTCCGCGTGATTTCCCAAGATCCTCACTGCCAGCGTAAACAACAGCATGCTCGACTGGTCGTAGAGTTGGCTGAAAGCCTGGTGATCACCTTTAGCCACGCGGGCCAGTAAGGTCGGATCAATCGTAAAGGTGGCTTGCTGTGAGGGTGTATCCATAACGAACGAACGTCAGATTGTAACGAAAATCCAGGATTGCCTTATGTCCGCCAGACTATAGCATTCTACGGACGGAACGGGCAAAAGGATGTGTAATTCACCAGGGATGCTGAAAAAGGGAACAGGGAGTGGCTGAGGCTGCCCTTCTTGCTCGCGGAACAGGGGAAGGGATGGAGCCTGAGAATTAGAGAGGCTGCACTCAACGCGTGCTGAAGATTTGTCGAAAGAACGGCTCCAGACCGGCCTCTCGGAGTGATTGGCGGAGCAGGAGAGATGCGGTAGCCGGATCGTATCGTGCCATCCACCAGGGGCCCAGCCGGACGACATAACTTGCTTGCTTCTGTCTGTTGGACGCAGCAAGAACGTTGGCCATGTGCGGAGATATTGAGAATGTGAGCGAGGCGATCTTGGAGTGAGAGGGGAGTGATCGGAGTGGTACAGGGGTAAGGACGTCAACCGTGGCTACCCATCGGAATAGCATGGCCAGAAGATGTCGGAAAATGGAAAGTCTCGCGAGGGCTGGCTTGCTGAGAAGCGACGCCCAGGCTTTCACGGTTGATGTCGAGGCCTACGACGGTAAAGCCGCGTTGTGCCAGGGCGATAGATTCGCGACCCACGCCGGCTCCAAGCACTAAAATGGTACCGGATGTTATCTTGTGGCGTGCGAGCACGTCTTCTTCCCAGCTCTCGAGAGCCCACTTGTAGCAGGTTTCGGGGGAGTGTGCTGCCACATTCTTGTAATTATCGTCGTAGTGATCGCGGATCAATTCGGTCAGCACTGTTGGCGACAGCAACACTGGGAGCATTCCTGTGAGGAGCTGTTGAATGCGGAACAAGAGCCCGGCCATCTTCTCGCAAATACGGACGAGCACAATGATGAGACGAGCAAACAGTGGCACGAACACAGGTCTCCTTAAGGGGCTGCTGAAAAAGCGCTCCCTATCTTTTCTCGTTGCCGGACGGCTTTTCAACCCCTGCCAGTGGGTCATCGATGTGCGTTCAGAATTTGGTGAGCTGCTGTGCGATAAGGGCTGCCCCTTCGGCTGCTCCGGTTGGGGAAGGTGCCGGCCACGAGGGCACTGGCGAGGCCCAGACTTGCTGTAATGCCGGCTCCCAACGGCCTTGCATAAAGTCATCGATCGATAATTCGACACCGCGTCCGTAGCGATGCAGATAATTAACCAACGGCGGTTCATCGGCAAAATTGTATCGCCGGACGTACAGGAGGGGTTGTTGAAGTTCGACCGCCTCTATTATTGTGCCGTAGCCCGGTTTCGTCATGATGATATCGACAGAGGCCATCAATGATTTGAATGAGAAGGGGAGAGAGTGAATCGAGACGAATCTGGTGCTGTCCGGCAGTATGGGCCCATCGAATAGAAATCGATAGCCCGTGAGTTGCTCGAGGTTGGCAAATGGAAGGGAGGTCATCGGAATACCGCCGAATCCGACAAGCACGGTGCGTTCGCCCGGAGACAGAGCCAGCACTGTGGCGAGCTCTCTGCGAGCCGGAGCAGCCGCCTCGGCGATGGGGCTGATGTCACTGATGCGCTGAAAGACATCGATCTTGGGGGCAGGGATGATGCGCAGGGCTACGTCGGCTTGCGCATAGCTCTGACGAATTGAATGAAGAAGCCCCGCTTTGTCGATGGAAGGAGGGGCAACGAAATCAGACAGAATCAGATCCCATGTGAAGCTAGCCAAGGCGACCGTGGGAATCGCTGCGGCCTTTCCAGCCGCAAGGGCCAGATAGGGCGTATCGGCAAGAACCACATCAGGCTGGGCTGCCTTCATGGCGGTCACCTCCTGGTGAAGCCGGTCGTTCCATGTTGAGTGGAATCGCTCGTGCTCCCGCCAGGTCGCTTCCACATCGATTGTCAGAGGTCCATCCTGGATACAGCCGATGTCTTGCTGGATGGGACTCAGCTCCCAGGGAATCATGAGACGATTTTGGAAGAAAGAGGCAGGGACGGTGGTTCGCAAGATGGCATGCAGGCCGGGAAGGAGTCGCCCGAGGGCATTGAGGACCGGCACGACCTGCGCGGCATGTCCAAACCCATGTGCAGAAATCGCAGCCCAGATCAGTGGCAAGGCGAGGTGACTTTCACTGGTTAGCTGCTCGAGTAGCCCGATTCCATCGGGGCAATACCGTACATGAGTTCCAAGTCAAACTCCTCGACCAGTTCGTTGAATGCGCCAGCACCCATGTCGGATCGAACTTCGCTCATGACCAAATCGATTGCCGGGGCGGCATGTTGTCCATACTGTGTTACGGCCGAATCAATACGTTTTCTGGCGTCGTCGAGATTCATAACGAACCCCCTTGTCTGAAAACTTCATTATCCAAGTTCGTGCAGCAATTGTTGCAGTTCCGGTACGAGGTCCTGCCCACCGTTGGATCGGCCCGATAGAGCGGCGTTAATGCCGGCGGTAAGGACCGGCTTGGCTTCATTGCGTTTGCCAAGTCCGATGAGCGCCCGGCCCAGGGCCAGATGCGATGCCACATGCGTCGGGTCAAGCTGCGTCGCAACTGTCAGGTGTTCAACGACTTCTTCGAGATTGCCGCCTTCCTGAAGAAGTTTATTACCGAGCCCGAAACGGCCAAGAAAGCCACGTGGGTTTCTTGCGACCATCTGTCTGAAGGAATCTAGATCCACGCCGGTCTCCATCAGATTGCTGCCGCATGATACCACTTCGTGCATCGTTCGTGAAGCGTCGTTCCTCACTCGTTGTTCGCAAGATACGCGTCGCGCGTCACGAGCCTCGAGATGGCTATTTAAGAGAAGGCGCTGGAATGGGTTGGGACACAGGAAGCGCACGTGAGGGTGAGTGGCGAACTCCGACCGACACAGTGCGGATCGGGCCGCCTTGGGGTTGCTCCTTGGTCGCAAGGTAGAAGCTTGAGTCCTGAACCACCTGATTGAGTAGTGAGGATAGACAGACCTCCGTGACCTGCCCTTTCAACTGCTCGATGATTTCTGGACTCGCGCCGAACAGATGGTAGTGGGCTGATCCGGTAGACGTCGCGTGGTACTGCTTGATCTGGCCGTCCCAACGTTCCATTTCAAGCGACATCTCTGCGGCATAGTCGTAATTGAGAGAGAGCAATGGCGCCAGCGTGAACATCGATGCGCTGATAATGAAGCCCCGCCAGGCAGCCTGGCCTGCATGGGGCTCCACAACATTGTCGATCGACAGGCGTACTGTGACGCGAGCCTGGTCCGCGGCCGGTTGAGAATGCCCAGATTGAAAATGTTGAGAGAACAGGCGCGTCGCTTCGATGGCGCCGAGCACCTGCCGTTCAAGAAGGGCGGGTGGCGCGATCGATGAGCCGTTGTGGGTGACCCGTATCGTTTCAAGGAACAGTGGCACTCGATCGTCGGTGGCCACTATGGTGTTGGTAGGCGGGGTGGCTTCTATGGGCGTAGCGAGTTCGATCCAATGGGAACAGCCGGCTCCGAGGCCCAGAGCCAAGGCGAGCGAGATGCAGATCAAGAATCGTATAGGGAGCTGGCCCATCGTCTTGCCTCCTCCTGAGTCAGAAATAGAATGAAAAGCCGACTAACGGTAGGCTCGCATTGAGTCCGATATTCGGGTAGCTCGTGCCAGCATTGGATATATGCTGAAAGCGATAGCCGATGTTGAGCGCGGCTTGATCGGTCAGGAAATAGGAGACCCCGAATCCCGCCGACAGTATAAATTTGAACTGCCCGGACTCTTCTGGAATTTTTCCGGTGAGATCGCTCCAAAAGGGACCTCCGGCGAATTCGGCATAGGGCCGGATACGATCCCCGGCGACGAAGCTATATTTGATTTTCGGGGTGAAGCCGACGCCGTGCGTGAGAATCGGTTCCTGGAATTGGATGTAGACCATCTCAGCCCCGACGGAGACTTGCCCCCGATACCAGCTGCTTCCTAGCGGATCAGTGATGGTGATCATCCATGAGGGCATGAAGGCCGGGCCCTCTTATTTTGTCTTGTGGTCCTCCGTGAGACGATGGGGAAGGATATAGCCGATGGCGAGTCCCACTTCTTGAGTGCCGACGGTGATGGTAGGTGAGATCTCAGCGGCATACAGGAAGGGAGTTGTCATGAGCGACCCAAGGGCCAATGCTGTGAGGACTCGATTAAGGAAAGGCATGAGGTGTCCACGTCACTCTCCCTGTCGGATTGTTCGTCATGAAAGATGAGGGTACAGGGTGATCCAACGGTAACAGAGGATATGTTTCTGTCCAGACATATGCGGAATTTGGCCTGATCGAAAGTGAATGATTCCTGGACAGCCGGTTGAGGCTGTTCAGATAAGACAGTCTTCCTCGTCCGTTGTTCGGGGATCCTCGATCGCGGTTTGATACGTCCTGCCGGATTCAATCAAGAAAGTGAAAACAATGTTCAGATGGCGGGATCTGCCGTAGGATGATCTGGGCGTTCACGTGCATCGCGTTGGCGAGTCGGCTGCCATGCCAAATCTGCAAATTCTGCCAAAAGACGATACTGCTATCGAAACGACATCTGTAGATTGTTCTACGACGAGGCTTGTGGTGCAATGGGTAGTCGGCACGGTGCTGGCTTTCCTCATTGGATCGTGGTTGGTGTGGTGGGCGCTCGCTCTCCAGCGGCAATTTGCGGAAGAGGAGATTCGGGGTGCCTGTCAACGTGTGATGCCCGAGACCCTGGAGCGTTGCGTGGACACGGTGATTATTCAGCGCGGGGGAATACGACGATGACCCGGTGGAGTCGACGGGCTTTCGTCACTGTCTGGTTCGGGTGGCTCATGATCGGAGGACTGGCATGGACGGTTCAGGAAACAGCCGCGCAGGACCCCGTCACAGAATCCCGACCGAAGTTCGAAATCGAAATGGGAACATGGATCAGCACGGGAGATACGCGGTGGGCATTTGATGGATCATCCTCATCGTCCTTGCTCGGGGATCCTTCTTCCAAACTCATATATAAGGACGTTGGGACGAACGTGGTTGATATTGCTGGGACGATGTGGGTCACCCCGAGTATGTTTGGGCGGCTTAATGTCGGCTTTGCAGGTATTGGCGGAGGACGGCTCACGGACTACGACTATCTTGCAGCTGACCGGGGAAACCCTTCTTCGCAAACGAGCAGTGATTTAAGCGGCGACGGCATGTGGTATCTCAATGCGGATGCAGGCTGGCGAGTGCATAGCTTTGAAAACCATCGAGGATGGCTTGATCTGTTTGGCGGGTTTCAATATTGGCACACGAAGTATACCGCGGTCGGTGTGGCGCAGGTGGTATGCACGACGGCGGGGTCGACCATAGACTTGGGAGGAGGAGATGTCCTATGCAGTCCGGGCGGCCCTTCACCTCCGATTGGGAGCGACACAGATGTCATTACGAACACAACCAACTGGTATTCGCTCCGTACGGGTGGCCGGACTGAGTATCGTCTAACCAGGAAATTCAGTCTGTTGGGGAGCGTGGCACTACTCCCCCTGACCATTATCCAGAACGATGATATCCACCACCTACGAAGCGATCTGCAGCAAAATCCCAGCATCTCGATGTTGGGTGTCGGCATGGGAGTGGATGCCGATATAGGCGCAAGGTTCATGTTTACGAAGAACGTTGGACTGAACGTGGGATATCGGGTGTGGTGGAATCGCACCATTGATGGGAACGTGGAATTTCATAACGCTGGTGGCTCAACTGATAGTTTTCCTCTCACCCAGTTTCAATCCATCCGCCACGGCCTCACTGCCGGCATCAACTTTACATTTTAGCGGAAAAGGGTAGCCACGCTTACAGAGTGTGAACACTATCGCTTGCGGCCTGTCGGGAGAGTTTCGTCCTCGTATTGGGCAAAGAGCCGCTTGGCGTCCGGATGGAGATGGCTGGGATGGCCGTGAGGAATTCCGACGGTGCGAAAGAGCGGGGTAAGTTTGCCGTTTGGATGCAGGTAGCCAGCCCGAAGCGGGACGGTGCGCGTACTGTGGCGGATTAAATGGCAGGGAGTCGGTCTGATCGAGGTAAGCCACTCGGCAATATCATGCGGGTTGCCGATTGAGGCAGAGAGCAAGAGCAGTCGCGCTTGACTTGGGCAAAAGATGATCGTCTCTTCCCACACGACGCCCCGCTCTGGATCCGCGATATACTGCGACTCGTCCAAAATGACGAGGCCTAGTGTATCCAGCCGGATATCGATCTCACCGCTTCCGGCGTCATAGAGCAGATTCCGCAAAATTTCCGTTGTCATGATGAGCAAGGGTGCTTGCCCATTATCACGGCGATCACCGGTCAGAATGCCGACCTGGTCTGGACCGAAGATTTTTGAAAACTCCGTGTACTTCGTATTCGAGAGGGCCTTGAGAGGAGACGTATAGATGACTGTCCGGTTTTCTGCGATGGCCCGGCGAGCCGCTTCGACCGCGACATAGGTTTTCCCGCTTCCCGTCGGGACGCTCACAACCACGTCACTTTCTTTTAGTTTGGTGATGGCGTCTTCTTGCCAGGCGTCAGGAACGAAAGCCTGTTGCTGGGGCACTCCCAGCCCTTCCAACCAGCTGGAGAGGGTAATGGACGGTTCATGGGAATCTTGCTCGACCGGCTTCTGTGTGGTGTGATGCAGTTGCGTCCGGGCCTTCGGTTTCCGCACGGCGGGGATTCGAGATGGAGGTGGAGCGGGGCGAGCTTGGCGTTCGCCGATCAAGGTCATCAGGTCGGATTCAAACCCTGTCCGGTTCTCGGCGGAATGGCGCAATAAGACTTCAATCAGGCGGCGTTTGCCTGCGCGAAAATGTCGCTGCACGCGCCCTCGCGCGAGGCGGTGCAAGAGGGCGATTGGTTGTTGTGCCAGGAGTTGTTCGAGTTCTTGGGTCGTCATCATTCCCTCGTTAGGCGTGAGGCGGTTGATGCCGCCAGCCTCGCCTCGATCCGAGTCCAATCCCTTACCCCTGACGCCTTACCCCTTACGTCAGTACTCATGGCAATTCCTCCAATACGCCACGACGGAGGGCAGCGATAGCGCGCGAGGCTGTGTCTGCCAACCCCGGGTGTGTGTCCTCCAGCTGGTGCAGTTGTGACAGGAATTCCAGGGTTCGAGCCAAGAGACGATAGATATCCCCCTCAGCCATCGTCGTGCTTTTGCAAAGACCTATCCAGGTGAGTGTGGGATCGCCGATCCACCGTTCTGTCACGGCGGCAACGTCGGCCCGCAAGAGAGGTGGATCTTCATGCGGCGAAAGTGCGGTAGCCAGTTTTCGGACTTGCCCGAGCAATGAGCCCAATCCGGAACTGACTCGCGGGAAAGCGCCGGGTCGATCGTCATCATGCGCGATGCTCGACATCACGGCAGCCAGCATCGCGGGATCGGCTCCGTTAAACGCCTCAGCTCTGATCAGTTCCGTAATGAGCAGTGAGTGGTCGATGCGAATGAGCCTGGCCCATTCGCCGTCAGCGGTAAGGCGTGCCGTCGGCGTGAGAAACCCGAACTGTTGCAGGACGTCGATCTTTTCCTGAAAACGGTGCCAGAGACTTGTGCGCAGGGCCTGGATCGATTTGAGATGGCGATGCTGCTCCTGCCGAAGCTTAGACGCGCGGGGGTAGTCCGCTTGACAGGCGGAACGAGAAGGGCAGGTTGGACAGGCAAAGTCACCGAGAGACTGTATGATGGCGTCTGGAATCGGCTCATCATTCTTCGGAACCAGGATAGGAAGTTCCGGCAGCCTACCGGGTAATTCCTGCAGGTGACGGAGTAACTCTCCCACGCTCTCCGGTGTGCACCAGGGATAGACAGGCGCATCCACGCAGTCGAAGACACGGTCAGACACTTCGGTGACTGTGGAAGCGGGAGATTCGGTAATGCCTCCGTCCGGACGCAGTGCCGTAATCATCGGGCTCTTCTGTCCCTTGCTGCGATATTGCCGCAGGACCACTCCGCGGGTGCGGCCTAGGCTTACCACGCGACCGGGGGTGAGAAAATGAAAACGTGCGGCGACTTCCGGTGGCTCGTGCCTCCTGATGGGGGTACGATGCGACTTCTGTCGGCGGACCTGGTCGAAAGTCTGCCACTCTGTGATCCAGTCGGTGCAGACGCGCGGCCCAAAGGGTTCCATCTGATCGTGCAGATCGTCCAGTTTCTTTTCCAGGACCTCGGCGCGCTGGTTGAGCTGAAATTGGGCAAAGCTTTTGGCAAGAATCGGTTGGATTTGATCTAGCGGGTGTGCCTTCAACAGATTTAACACCATAGGATAGCTGATGAGAAATTGGCTGTTGATCGCTTCCGGATGGCCGGTGAATCCTTTAGTTAGTATATGGAGATCAATATATGGCGAAGGGGTCACGATGGCGAAACCGACGAGATCTTTTCCCCGGCGTCCCGCCCTACCGGCAATCTGTTGCACCTCGCCGATCGTCAAGTCCGTGAAGTCGCGAGACTTACGAATGCTGGACTGCGTGATGATGACCGTCCGGGCAGGAAAGTCGACTCCGGCGGCCAACGTGGTTGTAGCGAAAACAGCATCGAGGCAGCCATGCCGCATCAGTTCTTCGACCGCGATCTTCCATGAGGGGAGATGCCCTGCATGGTGCGCGGCCACCCCGATGCGCTGGACGGTCGGAATCAGCGGGTGCTCAGCGATGCTGGGATATTGGGCAATGACCTTCTCCAACACGGCGGCAATCGCTTGTTGACGAACCGGTGGAAGGAGGCTGTGGCTATGGTCGAAGGCCTGCATCGCTTCATCGCATGCGCGGCGCGACGTGAGGAACACAATGGCGGGAGTCAAGTGCTTGTCGCGGAGAGCGATGATCAGATCAACCGGATGAATCGAGGGAGGCATGCAGTTTCATTCCCTTTGCAATCACGACCAAGCCGGATTCGGTGACCGTAAATCGCTGGGCGTCGGTTTCCCGGTTATACCCGATCTCCGAGTTCGGCGGGATGATGACATCCTTGTCGATAATGGCCCGTCTGATCCGGCTGTGGGGCCCGATGACGACGTTTTCCAAGATAATGGATTCACGCACATCCGCATTATCCTGTACGCGGACGTTTGGTGAGAGCACTGAGTTTTGTACCCTGCCTCCGGAGAAGATGCAGCCGCCACAGACGATGGAGTCCAGAGCGACCCCCATCCTGCCGCCTTGATAATCTTGCGCAAAGACGAATTTAGCCGGTGGATATTGACCTTGGTATGTTCGAATCGGCCATTGCTGGTCGTAGAGATTGAAGAGGGGATCCACTGCGACAAGATCCATGTTCGCTTCCCAGTATGCGTCCAATGTTCCGATATCCCGCCAATACTTCACGTCTTTCTTATTCGCATCGACAAATTTGTAGGCGTAGACGCGACGATCTCGAATCATTTTTGGCATGATGTTTTTCCCGAAGTCGTGACTGCCGCCTTCCTGGGCATCGGCAAGCAAGTACTCTCGGAGGATATTGGTGCGAAAGAGGTAGATGCCCATCGAGCCAAAGGCATGAGTCGGGTCGCGGGGAATCGAAGGCGGGTGCGCTGGTTTCTCGACAAAGTCTGCAATCCGGAAATCCTCATCCACGCCGATCACGCCGAATCGATGGGCATCTTCGATCGGAATATCGATCGCGCCCACCACGGCATCGGCGCCTTTGGCAATCAGCCAATGGAACATTTCCATATAGTTCATCTTGTAGATATGGTCGCCGGCGAGGATGAGTACATAGTCCGGTTGTTCGCTGTCGAGTAGAAAAAGGTTTTGATAGACTGCGTCGGCAGTGCCTTGGTACCATTCTTCACTGATCCGTTGCTGAGGTGGAATCGGGGCGATGAATTCGCCAAGTTCGCCGTTGAGGATGTTCCAGCCAGTGCGGATATGACGGTCGAGGGAATGGGATTTGTATTGGATAAGGACCGCGACTTTTCGAAGCCCGGAGTTGAGGCAATTGCTGAGTGTGAAGTCGATAATGCGATATTTCCCGCCAAAGGGGACAGCCGGCTTGGCTCGATGCTCGGTGAGAGGGTAAAGACGCTCGCCCTTCCCGCCCGCCAGCACCATGGTGAAAATATTTAGCATTGCCGCGAATTGTAACAGGACGTTGTGGAAATAGAAAGAATGCAGACTCGTTGACATCGCGAGGATCTGAGATGATACTAGGCTGGACGGTAGGGAAATAACGTTGAGTATTCGAGTAAAGGAGCAAGCATGAAGCGGGATGTACTGGTTACATCGCTTGTGAAACAGAAGGCGGCTCAGAAGCCGGTTTTGGACAGCCGGAAAGATTCGCTCTGGCGGTTAGAACATCTTGAAAACCAGATGGCAAAGTTGTCCGAATTGGTTCGTGAGCACGCAGAAGATGTCGACCGGTTGGTACGCATTGTGGCTGAAGACCGTGACGTCATCCGTCGTCAGTTGTTGCGCAAGCACCATGAGCAAGTCCGGGTCCGCAAACATCTCCGTGACTCTAACGCCAAAGTAGGACTCGACTTCTAAACAGGATGCTGAAAAAGTCCGCCAGCAGGAAAAAGGTTGAGGCTGAGGCTAAGGTTGAGCAAACAAGAACCTATTCGACGCTCTACCTTAACCTCGACCTAAACCTTCTTCATTCGCTGCGGCCTTGCCCGCGGTAACGGCGCGTCCCAGGGCAAAGAGTCTGTCTTGGCAGACTCAGGGCGGGCTGGGTGAAATACCCGCCGGAGGTGGGCGGGTGAGAAGGTTGGCCTTTTTGAACATCCTGCCGGACGCTTCTCTTCTATCCCAGATATACCGGCTATGAAAGTTCGGCTGGCTCCATTATAGTTTTTCCGCAGCCTGCGAAGCCTGTACCTGGAGGTTTCGGACCGTGGGATTCCGTCCCGCGAGTCCACCCTTGCAGGATTTCACACAAGTCCGGCCTTGTTGTTGGTGGTCTTAAGGGTATCGTGCGGAATCGTCCATCGCTGCGATGCGAGTCATGGCGAAGTGAGAGAAAGGGGATGATCGTGCAGCAACGAAGTGTCTGTCGGTGGGTAATCGCTTTAGTGTCGCTGACATTCGGAATGGCTCAGACCTTGTGGGCTGAGCCGATAGGGAAAGGGTGGGCGATCCCGGTTCAGGTGCCCTACGAAGCGCCGCCAAAGGGGCAGGATCTCCCGGCAGAATCCGTCCCACAGAATACGAAGCCGCTAACTCCTCAAGAGATTCAAAGGGCTGAAGCGCTTCTGCCGTTGCTGGAGGGTCCACAGGAGTTTTGGGCAATGGGAGAATTCGTGCATCTCGGCGAGCCTGTCGTGCCGGTCCTGGTCAAAGGTCTGACGATGCCAGGACCGCGCATTCGGTATAACGCTATCGAAACAATTTCGATGCTGAAGGCCACCTCGGCAGTTCCGCCTCTTGTGGCAGCAGCCAAGGAGTTGAACGAAATCCCGCGGGTGCGCGAACATGCATTGCGAGTAGCCGTCCGACTGGATTCGGCGAAAGCTGTAGACGCGATCGAGGTGATGGCAAAGGACCAGAATTCATCGATTCGGAAGGCCGCTGCGTTTGAAGCACGCTATGTCAGAGAAAAGGCAGTGGTGCCGATTCTGATCGGAATGATTGCCGATGAGGAGCGGTTTGTGGGAATTTCAGCGGTGCAGTCGCTTTGGATCCTCACGCGACATGAAACGGAGTTTCACGATTGGGAGGCATCGACTAAACAAGACCGCCAGGAGTGGACGACTGAGTGGATGGAATGGTGGAATGTCCAGAAAGATAGTTTCGAGATGTTCGACCCGAAACGGCCCGCGCGTGGGCGCTAGGAGCGCGCGCGGGAGATGCGAGAAACGCGCGACGTAAGCAGATTAATTGTCTCTCGGATTGTCTGTCTCGCGTGGTCACGTCTTGCGAGCGTGAAAAATGCTGTGTTATATTTTGTTGGTTACCCTTCACGCATACTTTGACTGAAGGATGGTAGATGGCCTCAATACCCAAGCTCACGATTGCGAAGCTCGGTAATCCGATCCTGCGGCAGGTTGCGGCCAGGGTCGATCCCCGCGACATTCGAACGTACGACATGCAGCAATTTATCGACGATCTGCTTCAGACGATGTTGGCTGAACCAGGGATTGGGTTGGCAGCGCCTCAGGTATCGCGCTCGATTCAACTGGTCGTGATGGGCTGTGAAGGGGAGGATGGATTTCCGCAGACCGTGCTCATCAATCCCAAGATTATCTTCTACGGCCCGGAGCTTGTTGAAAACTGGGAGGGTTGTCTCAGTGTGGATGGACTGCGGGGAAAGGTCACGAGGCCGTCGGTCGTAAGGGTCCAGGCGCTGGACCGTCAGGGCAAATCGATGGACTTCGAAGCGACCGGCCTCTATGCCGTCTGTATCCAGCACGAGATGGATCACCTCATCGGCAAAGTGTTTTTGGACCGGATGACCGATATGTCCACACTGACCCAACTCTCGGAATTTAGTAAGTACTGGCAAAACGATCCCATCCCCGTGATCTAACCACCCTCGTGAAAACTCTGTTTCGCGTGCTCCAGTATCTCCGCCCGCATCGCTCAATGGTGATTGGTACCTTCCTATTCGCAGGGTTGGCGACGGCGTTCGAGCTGGTCCCCCCCTGGCTGATTAAAGTCATTATCGACGATGTGATTCAGGGCGGCCAGACTCAGCTCCTGCTGTGGGTATTTCTCGGACTGTGTGCCGCCTATGTGCTGAGGAATCTCTGCGGATCTATGAGGATTCGGTTAAATAACGGGTTGGAGCAGCAAGTCGTCCACGATTTGCACGTCCAGGTATTTGCCGCACTGCAGCGGTTATCGATCAAGTTTTATGAAAGTCGTCCAACAGGCGAGATCATGTCACGGGTGTTGAACGACACGGAGCATATGCAGCGCATCTTCGTCGACGGGCTGGAAGAAATCATTACCGCAGGGCTGACGCTGATTGGGATCATGATCATGCTGTTCATGCTCAACTGGAAGTTGGCTCTATTGGCGCTCGTGCCTATTCCTCTGTTGGTCGTCGGCGCGGCGCTCTTTACCAAACGAGTTCACGGATACTATCGGGTGATCAGAAAAGGATCGGCGGAGCTGAATGCACTGTTGCAGGACATGTTGGCCGGCATCAGGGAGACGATGGGTTTCAATCGCCAGTCCTATGAGCAGGAGCGATTTGATCGGAAGAGTGATCGTTGCCGCCAGGATACGTTGAAGGCCATGTATCTCTGGTCCTACTACTCCCCTGGCATGATGCTGATCGGGAGTCTGGGCGGGGCCATGGTGCTCTGGTTCGGCACAGCCGAAGTCTTGCAGCACCGTCTTTCCGTGGGCGAACTCGTGATGTTCATCTCATATCTTGCGCTCTTCTATGTTCCAATCAATCAGATTCACTCTGTAAATCACATGCTCCAACATGCGTTGGCTGCAAGTGAGCGGGTGTTCGAAGTGCTCGATCTCGTTCCAGAGGTCCAGGATCGGCCTGACGCGATCGTGCCGGCCGCTCGGTTACGGGGAGCAGTCGCCTTTCATCGCGTCGGGTTTCATTATCGAGCCGATGCGCCGATTTTGACAGACGTGACAATATCCGTTCAGGCGGGAGAACGCGTTGCGCTGGTCGGCCCGAGCGGGGCGGGAAAGAGTACGACACTCAAACTGCTGATGCGATTTTACGATGTGATCCAGGGATCCGTGACCATCGACGGATACGATATACGCGATCTGCCCTTGCCCTTTCTTCGAAGCCAAATCGGGTTGGTTCAGCAAGAGCCATTCTTATTCAATGGGACGGTGAGAGAAAACATTCTGTACGGGGATCTATCGGCCGGGCAGGATGAGATTGAGATGGCTGCAAAGGCGGCGCGAGCCCATGACTTTATCATGGCTTTGCCGGAGGGGTATGACACCTGGATCGGAGAGCGTGGGGTCAAACTTTCCGTCGGGCAACGGCAGCGTGTTTCGATTGCCCGTGTCATTCTGAAGGACCCTCCGATCGTCATGTTCGATGAGGCCACCTCCAATATCGACACGGAGACTGAGGTCAAGATTCGTGAAGCGCTGGACGATCTGACGAAAGGGCGGACGACGATCATCATTGCCCATCGACTCTCCACCATCCATGGCGTTGACCGCATCATCGTCGTGGACCACGGGCGTATCGTTGAAGACGGGACGCACGAGACGTTGATCGGCCATGAAGGGGTGTATGCTCGACTGTACGACGCCCAATTCCAAGTCTAACCTCAGGCTGCTGAAAAAGCCCGCCAGCTTCGTTCTCACCTCGAAAGCATCCTCAACGTAGCCCAGAGGCTACGCCTCCGGTGCTTTCATCGGCTGCGGCCTTGCTGGACGAGCTTTTTGAGCAGCCTGCAAAGTTGTGGTCTGGTTGGTCCAGATTCTTTCGTGGTGCGTGCCACACAAACCAGTTAACGGATGGGTGGCCGTTGCAGGTCGAACTTGCCCGCCAGTATACTAGGCTTGGTTTTCGGGGAGAGTTGCCGATGGTGCTGATTTATGAAAGCGATCCGTTGGATAATGAGGATGCGCGTGGGCGGTTTTACCATGTCTGCCGCGGCCGGATCGATCGGAATGAAATCCACCTTCCAGCCGGTGAGCAGGTCTATGAATGTGCGGTCTGTGGAATCGACCTTGAAGCCGAAGACTTTTGGCTGGCGAGGCAGAAGGGTTCGGTTTAGGCTGCCATGGCTGGAAGCACAGGACGAAAAACCGTAGGCGTTTCTCGGGGCCTGATGATGCTCTGCGATACCTGCTATGCACAGGTCATTGCAGACAAATTAACCAACGAGAAGAATTTTGTTGCGAATGCCGACCTCCTTTTCGATACCATCTGTTTCGGTTGCACCGATATCAATCGGCCGCTCATAGACGACATGGCAGGCAGCGGGGAGTGAGGATGTTGAAAAAGCCCGCTAGCGGCGTCCTCACCTCGAAAGCGTCCTCAACGTGGCCCAGAGGCTACGCCTCCGGTGCTGTCTTCGGCTGCGGCCTTGCTGACAGACTTTTTGAACATCCTCATAACCGCAGGCCTCCTACCAACTGAAACTGATTCAATCACGTTACCTTGAATATTTGACAGGGAAAGGACAAGCAATACATATGAGCCAGATTAGAGCGTTTAGAATGATCGCGTTGGCTGAAGGAATTTCATTCCTCATCTTGTTATGTATTGCGATGCCGATGAAGTACTTCATGGGGATGCCGGAGGTGGTGAGGGTAGTGGGGTCAATCCACGGGGTCTTGTTCCTGCTCTACGTTGGCTTGTTAGCCACACTACATATGAGGCAGCGATGGCCTGTCATGTTTTCACTGTATGCACTGATTGCGGCTGTCATCCCCTTTGGAACATTTGTGTTAGATAAACACTTACGCGAGAAAGAAATCGTGGCAGTAACCGTGAAAGGTGAAGCGTGAAAAACGGGCTTGCCCCTCACGCCGCACTGTTACCGGCAAGTTTTCCCATCGAAGTAGGTGCAGCTGGTTTCTCCTGATTTCACTTTCCACGTCTTCAATAAAGGCGCCTGTCCGTCTCCTCTCATCTCGACGACAAAATCTGCCAGGCCTGAGATCGGGAGTTTCTCGATGTGGGGCTTGGCCACATCAGGAATATCAATCCAGAACACGGACCCGGAAGTGGAGATCAACACGCGATGATTTTCCTTGTCTACCTGAATAATGGGACTGTAGAAGCTTTTGTCTTCCGCGAAGCTAGGGGAAGCAATCAGGCCAAGGAGGAAGAGCCCGGAGAGGATCGTAAGAGGATTCGTACGCCTGTATGACATAACAATCACTCCTGCATCTGGGACAAGCGGAAGACCATTATGCCATTCAAGCGAATGCTAAACAAACTGGAAATTGTTGAGGAGTCTGTCTGGTCTGTTCGGTCTGTCTCGTTTCTCTGGCTGAGCCAAATAAATCGATGGACAAGATAGACCAGACAGACCAAATAGACGAGATAGACTCCACTTAGATCCCGGTCACGATCTGTGCCGGCGTGACATTCCCACCTTTGATCTTGTAGAGGCGAATGTCCGGCTTCGACTTCTCCATGAGGGAAATAAGTAGGTAGTTGGGGGTCGGCAGGTTAATCTTCGGCCAAATTTCTTCGTAGTCGGTGGCGATTTTGATGTCGGTGATGGAGGGACGTGCCGGATCGTGGGGATGGGAATGGTAGACCACTTGCAGATCGAGCCCTTTGTTTCGAATATCTTTCTTCGCGGCTGAAAAATCCTGCATATCCATCACGAAGGCGATCTCGGCTCGCTCAGCCGGGGAAAGTCGCTCCAGATGCGCAGCCTTTGCCGGGTCGAAGGAAGACAGTGTTTCTGCCCCTTCTAGCGCGACGATGTTGGTGATTCGATAAACGTGGGTGACGGTTCCATTGATTCCGGCCAGGAGGCCGCAACATTCGTAGGGATCAAGTTCCCTAGCGTGGGTCACCATGTCGTCGAGAATATGCTGAGGGATGGTCAGATCCGACACGATTAGATGGCGCAGGTGACAGCGTAGTCGCTGTTCAAGTTGATGATTGTTGGTGTCGGTCCGCAGAGGCGGCAGTTCGGGTCTTTGGGCCGGCGAACTTTTCTGAATTTCATCTCCAAGGCGTCATAGATGAGGAGGCGGTCGGCCATGGTTTCGCCGATGCCAAGAATCTCTTTGATTGCTTCCGACGCTTGAAGGATGCCCATGGTTCCGGCGAGGGCTCCCAAGACGCCCGCTTCTTGGCAATTGGGAACGAGTCCAGCTGGTGGTGGCTCCGGGTAGAGACATCGGTAGCAAGGGTATCCGGCATGGGGTTTGATCGTTGTGAGCTGACCTTCGAAGCGGAACATGCTGGCAGAAATGAGCGTCTTCTTGGCAAAAAAACAGGCGTCGTTCACGAGAAAACGCGTCGAAAAGTTATCGGATCCATCCAGCACGACGTCGTAATCCTTGAAGAGGGAGAGGATGTTGTCCGTGTCAACTAACTGGTGATAGGTATTGACCGTGATCTCCGGATTGATAGCCGTGAGGGTTTTCTTGCCCGATTCCACTTTTGGCATGCCAACTGTCGCAGTGGAATGCAGGATTTGTCTCTGTAAGTTTGAGAGGTCAACGACGTCGCCATCGACCAGGCCGATGGTGCCGACACCGGCGGCGGCAAGATAGAGTCCGGCAGGAGAGCCGAGCCCCCCGGCGCCGATGAGCAAGACCTTTGCCTGCCGCAGTTTCACCTGGCCCTTGCCGCCCACCTCGCCGAGAAGGATCTGTCGGCTATATCGTTGGATCTGTGGTTCAGTGAGTTCCATGTTCTTTTCCGTAAGGCGTGAAACGTCAGGCGTTAGGCGAGTGGATCATCTGAGGGTTAACTTCCTCTTGCCCCTTACGCCTCGCGATTTTACTCCACCACGTTCAGCTCAATGGGGTCGACGATGACGCCCTTCTTGCGAAGGCCTGCGATCGCCCGTTCTATCTCGGTACTGTCGCCGACCAGTTCAAGGTCCATCCATCCAGTGGTTTCACGAACGTCGGCTCGCCGGACGTTGGTAATGACTTTGAATTCGTGACCGATCTGATAAATGATCGGCTCTTTGATCTTATCTTCCGGGAATCGGATGTGAAATTTTATGTTCGGCATAATGAGCCTCCTGCAATGGCTGGCACGATCGAGACTTCGTCGCCTTCTTTGAGCGAGGTGTCTTTGCCCTTGAGGAACCGGATATCTTCCTCATTGACATAAATATTCACAAACCGGCGCAGCTCTCCGGTCTCGTCGCAGAGGCGATCCTTAATCCCGGGATGGGAGGCATTCAAGTTGTCGATCATTTCGGTGATACTCTTTGCCTGAGCCTGGACCTCTCCCTGCCCCTTCGTCAGAGGACGGAGCGGGGTTGGAATGCGAACCTTAATCATGCGTCACCACCCCCGTGTTTCCCTACCTTAAAGGTCTGCTCAAAACTGACAAGGCTTGGCTGAATGCGATGAGGCCGTCCCACCGCATCGATCACGGCCTCCTGCGTCTTCAGTCCATTCCCTGTGATATAGGCAACTGTCACATCACTTTTCTTAATCGTGCCTTGCTTCACCAGCTTCTGGAGCACACCGATTGTCACGCCGCCGGCGGTCTCTGCAAAAATCCCTTCGGTTTGTGCCAACAATTTGATTCCTTCCACCACTTCGTCGTCTGAAACCATATCCATGGAGCCCTTGCTCTCGGCGGTTGCTTTGAGGGCATAGTACCCGTCGGCGGGATTGCCGATGGCTAGAGACTTCGCAATGGTCTTGGGTTTTACGGGCTTGAAGAAATCACGTCCCGACTTGAATGCCGTTGAAATAGGAGAGCAGCCTTCCGCCTGCGCCCCGTTGATCTTTGTCCGCACTTCGCTGATGAGACCCACCGTCTTCATTTCATGGAGGCCCTTCCAGATCTTGGTCAGGAGCGAGCCGGATGCCATCGGGATGACCACTTGGTCGGGGGTGCGCCAACCGAGTTGCTCCACGGTTTCGTAGGCCAGCGTCTTCGAACCTTCCGCATAATAGGGGCGAATGTTGATATTGACGAAGGCCCAGCCATGTTCCCCCGCGATTTCGCTGCAGAGGCGATTCACGTCGTCGTAGTTGCCCTCGACCTCGACCACATTCGGCCGATAGATCAAATTTCCAAGAACCTTGGCCGCCTCCAAATCGCCGGGAATGAAGACGTAGGCTCGCATTCCAGCGGCAGCTGCATGGGCTGCGACAGAATTGGCCAGATTGCCGGTTGAGGCACAGGCAATGGTTTCAAATCCCAACTCACGAGCCCGAGTAATGGCGACTGCGACCACCCGATCTTTGAATGAGAGAGTGGGATGGTTGACCGTATCATTTTTAATATAGAGCTCGTCCAGTCCGAGATGGGCGCCAAGATTTTTGGCGCGGACCAGAGGCGTCATTCCCGCATGAGGACCGAGAAATGTCGGGCCTTGCACCGGCAGGAGATCGGCATAGCGCCAGATACTGTCAGGTCCGTCCTGGATTTTCTTACGGGAAATGCCCTTCTTGATCTCCTCATAGTTGTACTTCACCTCCAGAGGGCCGAAGCACAGTTCGCAGACATGGATCGCCTTTGTCGGGTATTCCTTGCCGCATTCGCGGCACACTAGCGCTTTCATGGTCGCCATGGTGATGTCACCTCGTTCGTCAATTGCTATGGCCGGACGGCACAGCCAGCAAATGGATCGCCGTCATCAAACAATTCAGTAATCGTCGGGTGCGCTCCGCAGAGCGCGCAGTCAGGATTGCGCTTCACGTGGATTTCTCTGAACTGTGTCTTGCGCGCATCAAAATCCAGGAATCGATTGGTGAGAGGATGCCCGATACCCAGAATGAGTTTCAAGGCCTCAGTCGCCTGGATCGTTCCAATGATGCCCGCTAACACGCCAATCACCCCCGCCTCCTGGCAGGAGGCAACCAGCCCGGGCGGCGGCGGAGTCTTGAAGATACAACGATAACAGGCGGATTGCTTTGGCACAATGGTCGTCACGCGTCCATCGAAACGCAGGATGCCGCCGTGGACTAACGGCTTGTCGGCGAAGAAACACGCGTCGTTGATCAGGAATTTAGCTGTGAAGCTATCGACCCCGTCAATGATGACATCATACCCGCTGATGATCTTCAGCGCATTACCGGCGGTCAGCCGTTCTTCGTACATCGAGACCTGCACGTCAGGATTCAACGATTGGATCTTTTCTTTCCCCGAGAGGACCTTGGGACGGCCTATGTCCGATGTATGGTGAAGAATCTGTCGGTGAAGATTGGTTAGGTCTACGACATCACTATCGATGAGGCCGATGGTGCCGATACCGGCTGCAGCCAGATAGAGCGCCACCGGCGATCCAAGGCCTCCCGCGCCGACAAGGAGAATCTTCGCCTTGGCAATCTTCTTCTGCCCCTTGCCACCCACTTCAGGCAAAAGAATATGCCGGCTATAACGGGAGATTTGATCTTCAGTAAATTCCATCTCTAAAATCCGTAAGGCGTAAAACGTGAGGCGTAAGGCGAGTAGGAGCGCAAAACGCCATATCCGTGATCTTTCGTCTTACCCCTTACGCCTCACCCCTCACGTCAAATATTAAAGTATTTCTCTATACTGAGATACCGCTCGCCGGTGTCACAGAGGATCGTCACCACGTTCTTACCCGGGCCAAGTTCTTGGGCCACTTTCTCCGCCGCGAACACGTTGGCTCCGGCAGAAATTCCCACCAGCAGACCTTCCTTCCTCGAAAGCTGTTTAGCCGTTTGATAGGCCTCGTCGTCGGTCACCGTCATCACACGATCGAGAATCGCCCGGTTTAATACTTTCGGAACAAACCCCGCGCCGATGCCCTGAATCTTATGGGGTCCTGGGTCTCCACCCGATAAAACGGGCGATCCAGCCGGTTCAACCGCAATGACTTTTACAGAGGGATTCTTTTCTTTGAATAATTCCCCGCATCCGGTAATGGTTCCGCCCGTACCGACAGCCGCCACGAACGCGTCGATCTGTCCATCGAGCGAGTCGAGAATCTCAAGCGCCGTGGTCTTCTTATGCATGGCCGGATTGGCTGGATTGGAAAACTGATCCGGCATAAAGTACGACGGATTTTGTGCGATGAGGCTTTCTGCCTCGCGGATCGAACCCTTCATCCCTTCCCAGGCCGGTGTCAAGACAAGCTGTGCGCCATAGGATGACAAAAGACTCGCCCGTTCCATGCTCATACTTTCAGGCATCACGAGGATCAGCTTATAGCCTCGGACCGCAGCCACCAATGCCAGTCCGATCCCGGTATTTCCGCTGGTCGGCTCGACGATCGTTCCGCCTGGCTGCAGGTTTCCCAGTCGTTCTGCTTCGTTAATCATGTTCAGGCAGATTCGATCCTTGACGCTTCCACCCGGATTGAAAAACTCGACTTTCCCATAGATCGTCGCCCCGCCGATCGGGGACAAACGATTCAATCGGACGAGAGGGGTACGTCCGATCAGTTCGGTGATGTCTTTGTGCAGGGTCATTGTCACTGGCCACCTCCCATATAGAACAGGAATTCGACCCGATCGCCCTCGTTGAGATGGGTCGTGGCGAGATGATTCCGGTCTATCATGGTATCGTTGACTTCAACCGCAACCATTTGCGGTTCAATCTTCTTGGCTTGGAGCAAATCAAGAACCGATCCCCCTGAAATCTCTTCTGCCTTGCCATTGATTTTGACCTGCATGGAAATTCCGAATAAGGCCAAGAGATTAAATAATTTCAACACGTTATCAAAGCAACTTCTCCCTTGTCAAGGTAACGGAAACGGTTCCCTTCTCGTGGCAGTCTTTAAAAAGCCGCTAGAAGAAATCGGCGATTTCGGGTATGTTACGCCCCGGGTGGGATATCAGACTCCCCCCGTAGAATGAAAGGATGGACATGGAACGACGGGCTGCTTCCCATACTGAAGAAGAGGAGATGAACCACCGCCGCCGTTTGTTGAATGCCGCGAAGAAAGGAGATCAGAAAGCAATCGGGAAACTCTTAGAACTCTATCAGGTGCGGATTTATAGCGGCGATATGGTGACGAAATTGAATAAAACCTCCGCGACGCACAAGCTTCAAGCTCAACTCGCGGAAGGGAAACCTGTTAAGGGTGGATCGGGGAGTCACGGCAAGAAAACTCCACCTGCGAAGCCGGCTCCAGCGAAACACATATCTGTAAAAGTGGTAGCGCGTCCTGCCAACGTGAAAGGGAAAACGAAACCTGCGCCGAAAGCGAGACCAAAAGCACAGCCAGCGAAAGCCGCAGCCAAGAAGCCCAGGAAGAATCTCAAGAAGAAACACAAGAAGTAGTCAACGGCGACTATTGCACGGCCACTCGTAGCCCTCCTCCCGCCAATTTCCCTGCGATCTCTTCCGCTTGTGCCAGTGTTCCTTCGAACACGATGGCTTCCCCATCATGGTCGATCTTCCATGCCAGTTCAAAGGCCTTCGTCGTGTTCATGCCTGGAATATATTGGCAAAAGAGCGCGATGACCTGGTCATAGGTATGACACTCGCAATTGAACACAACGACCCGTGCGTCGACTTGGGCGCCAGTGTCGACACTGGTGGTCTCTGTCGGGACAGGGGGTGCGAAAGGTGTTTTTGTGCCAGCCATTGGGGCCGATTCTAGCAGACTCGCTGGAATTTTTAATAGCCTGTCCGGATAAGCAGATGGTTGACTCTCGGCCAATTCTCGCGGAAGCAGGATTGCCCGTAGAGCGCGAAATGAGCGCGCGAGTCTGTGGCTGGCTGGATCTGGTGAGCCAGAGCCAAAGTCTGAGTATAGACGAGAGAGGCTGATGTCTTCACAAGGGCGAGGCCATATTCAAAGTAGTACCCGTCGGCAAGGGTTACGCCGGTCTTCGCGAACGCTCTCACCAGGTCGAGATCATAGGCTTGCTGTTCGAATGAGTTGTCCAGGAGACGCAGGAGTGCAGCAGGGCCTGGCACGAGACGGTCGCCGATACGAAGACTGTGGGACGGTTCGAACAGTCCTCGTTGGAAGCGACGGTCCTGGCAAAGTGCCGTGTGAAAGAGCCTACGCCAAAGAGGATCCTGAAGGTCGCGATTGATGACCGCTGCCACTGCCGATGGTATAGGTCCGCTGACATCATACCCTTGCACGAGGCGTCCAGCCTCGATGAGGTCCGGGAAACTCGAGCCCATCCGCTCTTGAAATGCGGTCATCCCGGACATAGGGGTTAATTGCAGCGCCATGAAGTCGCGGAAATGGATGGAGGCAAAGCGAGTCAGGAGCCGTGCCATAGTATCCGGGTGGCATAGGTGGAAGGGGTAGAACAGCGCGTGGGGTGCTCGGGGTCGATTCATCGACAAAGTTTCACGGTCATGCTAGGGTTTGCGCGTGCGATATCTCTTCACGTCGTGGCTTGATTTCCTGCTCATCTTTGTTCCTGTAACCGTCGTGCTCGAAGTCCTGCGAGCCGATCCACTGCTGGTCTTTTTGTCAGCTGGGCTTGCCATTATTCCGCTGGCTGGCCTGTTGGGGCGGGCCACAGAACACTTGACAACCCATGTCGGTGCCGGCGTTGGCGCATTGCTCAATGCCTCGCTCGGTAATGCCGCGGAATTGATTATTGCACTGGTAGCCCTCCGCGAGGGCCTTCACGATGTTGTGAAAGCTTCTCTTACCGGCTCGATCATCGGTAACATATTACTCGTACTTGGGGTCTCGATGTTTGCCGGTGGAATAAAATACGAGCGGCAGAAGTTTAATCAAACCGCGGCCGGGATGGGCGCTAGTCTTTTGCTTCTCGCTGCCGTGGGGCTCATCATTCCTGCTCTTTTTCATTTTACTGCTTCCGATCGAGGCCTCGCGGTCGAGAAGAATTTGAGTCTCGTAATATCTTCCATATTATTCATTATTTATACGCTAAGCCTCTTGTTTACCTTGAGGACTCATCGGCATCTTTTTGCCGGAGATCCTCATAGTACCTCGAACCTCGGGGAGCAGCCCTGGAGTAAGCGCGCTTCGGTTACTGTGCTGACAGTGGTGACCTGTCTTGTGGCCCTGATGAGCGAAATGCTGATCGGCGCGCTTGAGCCTGCTGCTGATCGACTCGGGCTGACGCAAGTCTTCGTCGGAGTCATTCTCGTTGCCCTGGTCGGCAATGCGGCAGAACATTCCACGGCGGTGATAGTAGCGGTAAAAAACAAGATGGACCTTGCCTATGGCATTGCCGTGGGATCTAGCCTGCAGATTGCATTACTCGTTGCACCGTTGCTTGTCTTTGCCAGTTATCTATTCGGGGCGCCATTGGATTTGATCTTCACGCCATTCGAAGTGGCGGCTGTGACGATGTCAGTTTTGGTTGTAGGGTTCGTGGCACTGGACGGAGAATCGAACTGGATGGAAGGTGCAATGTTGGTCGGGGTCTACTTGATGCTGGCGATTGCCTTTTTCTTCCTACCGGCCTAGCAGGATGCTGAAAAAGGACGCCAGCTCTCCCGAAGGTTGAGGTTTAGACTAAGGTTAAGGTGGAGATGGAAAGGGTCGTCAGAACTTATCCATGTCGATGACTTCCGTCTCCTCCCACAAATTCTTTGACTCCGCATCTGCCAGAGCTTTCGCCCGATCCTCTTCCGTCTCTTCACCAAATTGAACCGATTGCTTCGGTATAGTCCCTCCCGTCTCAGGATGAGACGCGTCTGCCTCCGGTGTCGCCGCCTGTCTTCTCCGTTTCTTCGCAGGATCCATATTGACTGGCATGGCACCTCCGCCCTGATTTCTGATCAGTGTCCCTCCGGCCTAAAGGCAAAGTCAATCCGTAGGTGCTCACGTGAGAGAAGCGGCTTCTCCACCTTAACCTTAGTCTAAACCTCAACCTTCGGGAGAGCTGGTGGGCTTTTTCAACAGGCTGCTAGTACAACTGCCCGGCGATCGTGTCAGCAAAAAGACGACCTTGTGGCGATAGTCTGCTGCGCTCACCGTCTTTTTCGATCAACCGGGCTGCAAATAACTGTGCAGTGACAGATGAAAGTCCATAATTTGCCGCATGTTGATGTAAGTGGCATGTAGGAATTCCTTGAATGAGTCGCAGGCCAAAAATTACGGCGTCGCGGAGTTGTTCCTCTTCCGATAACCTGGTGCGATCTTCAATAGGCAATCGGCTTCCTGTGAGTGATGTGTTGTAAGCTGCAAGGTCGGCAACGTTTCCGAATCTCGTTCCGCCCATATAGGACTGTGCACTCGGGCCCAACCCAAGATATTCACCGTTGGTCCAGTAGAGCAAGTTGTGTCGGCAGGCATAGCCAGGTTTAGCATAGTTCGATATCTCATAACGTTCATAGCCGGCGTCGGCGAGTATCTGTTCTGCGGCCTTGTCCATGTCAATCTGCAGTCCTTCGTCTGGGGCCGGACTCCGCCCTCGTCGGATGTCGATAGCCAGTTTCGTATCTTCTTCGACTGTCAGGGCATAGCAGGAGAGGTGTGTCGGTTCAAGGGAGAGACAGTGAGCGAGCGTCTGCTGCCAGTCTTCCAGGCTTTGGCCGGGGAGCCCATACATCACATCGAGATTGACATTGGTAAACCCGGCCGCTTTGGCCCGACCAACTGCGCTAATCGTCTCTTGAACGGTACCGGGCCGTCCGATCAGATTCAGTTCGCTCTCCTCCATCGATTCTGCGCCGAAACTGATTCTGGTAACCCCGGCCTCAAGTAGTTGTACGTGATCCTGCTCGGAAATCGTAGAGGGGTGTGCCTCAATGGTAATTTCACAGTTTGAGACAAGAGCGAAATATCTGCGAATCTCCGACAGGATCACGAGTAGCTGAGTTGTGGCAAGCGCCGTCGGTGTGCCACCCCCAAGATAGACCGACTGCAAAGTACGGCCTGCGGCCACATGTTCTCGTCCCGACAGTCGGATTTCTTGAATGAGGGATCGGACAAAAGCCTCCGCACGGTCCGCTCGATGGATTTCTAGGTAAAAGGCACAGAAGTCACATCGCTGTCGGCAGAAGGGGATATGGAGATATAAGCCGAGGGGCGGGGGTGTCATGACGTGAGGCTGAATCCTTGAGGTTTGGAAAAGTCCCGCGCAAGGACAATTTCTATTTCATCGGCCGGAGACTTTCCGCGATTGCGCACGTGTGTGTGCCAGGACCGGTGTTGACGCAATGATTCGAAGAGTGCCTTGAGCAGATCGGGTTTGATTAGCGCTTCCCATTCCTGGACCCAGGCATGGTGTTCTTCATCGCCCTCGTACTCGTCGGGGAATGAGGCTTCCAGGTTGAACCGAAAGGTAAAAGTTTTTTCTTCTTGGTACATACGACTCCTCACCCAGATTGCGAAGTGGTCGACTTGATCTTTATAATACCCTTCAAGAAAGGAAGTACAAGGGAGTACAAGTCATGCCTATCTTCGAATATGTCTGCACGGAATGCAATCATCGGTTCGAGCTGTTGGTCTATGGCTCAACGAGCGCTGCCTGCCCTCAGTGTAAAGCCACGAAGTTGGAGAAACAGATTTCTTCATTCGGCGTCGGCGGCACAGATGGCTGGGTATTGCCGGGTAATGGCGGAGGCGCTTGCGGAAGTTGCGGCGACCCGCGCGGCCCCGGTTCCTGTTCCACAAATTGACCATGGAGTCCGGCGAACAAAGCCTACAGCGTGCGATTACCACAATCTATCAGTCCGACCCTCTCATCAAATTGCTTAATGAGGTCAGGCTTGGCCGGATGAAACCGGCCGATGCCGGGCTGCGTGCCATAACCGAATCCTGGCTGGGCACCTATCAAAAGGTTATTGCATCCGGTGGGTTCACCCGCCAAGACTTGCGTCGCATCGATCCCAATCCTCGGCTGGCCATGTTGATTGAATGTGGAGTGGTCATGGGTGACCAGCAGGCAGTCACTGATCTCCGTGCAGGTTTTGAGCGGGCTGTCGCTGGTGCAATGGAGTAATCCCTATCCCATGTTGGTTCTCTGGGGCATCGTCGCACTATTCCTGACTGTGGAGCCGATTGGAGAAGGATGGGCAGAAGACACTCTCGGTGTCAGACCACTACTGACGATTGCACCCAAGGACCTCCATAGGATCCTGCCGCCTGACTCCCACATTTTGGTCGATCCCCGGTCGATTGAACAGTTTCTTGATGCACTCGATACAAGCCCACCGGACTGGGGCCTGGTATATGGCCATGGCCACCATAACCCTGAACGTGACGAACGATTATTCAGGTTGAACCGGGAGCGTGATGCCAAGCGTGCAGGCAATCATGTCTTGACTCAACTCATCACCTTTGTCTGGTTCGGTGAATTGTCCCGGTATGACGCGGAGGCCGGTGGATTTCACGTGGCCCTCGGCCCCGAGTTTACGCCGACTAGGTGGGGTGTTGTGCGATTCAAGTATGAGTATTTTGAGGGTGATCTTGTGGCAAAGGCCTCGGCGGCGCTACGGGACGAACTCGAACTACGGTTGGCGCGAGGTGAGCCGGTCGGTATCATCGTAGCCATGACCGGGCGGCTCATTCCGGAAGAGTCGTTGTTGTACGATTTCTCGCATGACCAAGAGGGTCTCGGCGTGATTATGCCGGTGGTGAAGCTTGAACGGCTCGATTATCTGTTGAGGCCACATAAATCCGACCTTTTTCATTGACTCCCAATTCTCTCCAGTCGCTCTTCCAGTCCTGACACCCTATCTCCAGTCGCATCCATCCTGGTGGCTCCTCGATTATGTTTTGACGGCATCCCCGGCATCTCGATCAACTTTTCTGCGTAGTGCTGTAAACCATCGGATTATCAAGAAGTTCGAGGTGGTTCCGGTTGCTGCTACACTTAGCAATGCGGATGACCGGATCAGAGGGGGTTTTCACCTCCGATAACTTAATCCATTCAGGAGGAGTACCGGCAATGTCTAGTAGGCTGTTGAGAGAGTACACGTCGCCTCGTCGCTTGCTGCGGCCTTGCCCGCGGCAACGGCACGTCTTGGCGCAGCAACACACTGCTAACAGGCCAAGTCGACCGAAATCCGTCCTGATTCCCGTTTGCCTTGTCATGGTTTGCCTTGCCATGGCTGCCTGCACAGGGGGAACCAACTCGTCGAAGGTCTATAGGGCCGACGGGCAGGCCAGCAAGGATGTCGCGAACGAGCCAGACTATGATGGGCAGACGTCGGCTCAAGCTACACAAGACTCGAAGGCGAAACGCCAAGCACCGGCTCAACAGATGACAGAGCCGCGAAGAACCAAAAAAGTGGAGCAAATCGAAGGCCCCAGCGTTGCTCCAAAACGGCGACCGAACGACCCGATTTATGTGAGCCTCGTCCCGCCGGTTCTCGACAGCAAGATGCGGGAAGCGGAGAAATCAAAGGGCTCAGTTGACCGACAGATTCGGAGCGAATTCACTTCAGATCCTATCATCAAACTCGTCGAGGGTGACCGTAGTTCCTCCGAGAAAGGAAAACGGCGTTCTGTACCATCTATTGCAGATGTTGAAGTCGCTCCCAAGGTTTCGATCAAGGACGTCTACATCCTGCAGCCCAAAACCGGCAAGCCTGGCAAGATGACTGCCGTCATATTCGAAGCAACGATCACTTCCCAAGAACCCCCTGTCACCTCTACCGTGTCAGAAACCGGGCATTACTTGCAAAACATGGAAGTCTCCAAGCGGTTTGCCTCGCAGATTAAACAGATTATCCTGGAGAGGATCGGGCCTGAGATCCCTGCTCATTGATGCAATGAATTCCGCTCTCTGAACATCGTCCTGCCGATTAGGAGAAGACGAGTTAGCTACACCGCATAAATAAAATCTGCACGATAAGCTGATCCTGCCATCAGCCCCACGTTTAACTTGCGTCCCTTCCGTTTCTATCCTGGTTGGAGAAGAAAAAGCGGCCATTTACGAAAGGATTGAAACCGTTTGCGAACATGTGGCGCACCAGGGCCACTTGTGCAAGAGGCCCTGGTGGGCTTGATGAGGGCTAGTCGCGGCGCTACTGCACATCGACGGTAATGGTCTGAGAGGCTGCGACGAGCGCATGGTCCTTCGTGGCACCGGTCACAGTGATCTGGTGCATCCCCTTGGCCAGACCCTTAAACGATCCAGTAAAACCTCTCTGATACTGATTGTCCACGAATACGTGGGCATGAGCTGCCTGAGACCCCTTGGTCAATTCATACTTCAGGTCAAAACTATCGCTGACCTTTTCTCCGTCCTTGGGAGACGTGATCATAATCTTCGACCCGTCCTCAATCGGTTTGTCCGCAGCGAAGACCGGTGCTCCGGTGAACCCTCCCACCAACGCAATGCCTAGCCCTATGATTCCGATACGCTGCATCGTCCGCATAACGACCTCCTTGTAGTTTGACCCGGTTAAAGGAACAGCGCACCTCAGCACACACTATGGGAGATCTTCTTGTTTGGATTCAGGTATCGCAAGTGGAGTGCCAATTGGATTTTGTCTACGTTTTCAAGAGAAAGACCTCGTTGCGCTCAATAACCCAATCCGGACATTGTAAATTTCGTCTGCAGGTTCCTACGCAGGCAGAATCCTACAGTATGGAAGACGCGCTGCCACCTGCTCATCAGGGAGCAAAGTGAGCGGCTACCACGTGCATGGCTTTGTGTTGTCAACGTGCCTCTGGAAGCTTGACGAGGGCATCCTGCTCACACTAGACTAGCAAAATGCTGGTATTTCATGAGGAGCTTCTATGGCAGAACTGCGTGTGCTGAATAAGGAGAAAAAGTCGACAACGGTACAGGATTCGGCTGCGTTGACCATTCAGTTGGCCGCAGGCTTGGAAAAAATTGGCCTTGCGATGAAGAGTCGGACCTGGCGACGTGAAGGTCGAGCCGGTCTTGGACCATTGCAACGGCAGGTTCTGACTCTTCTTCGGTCCAAGCCTGAGCAACGGGCGCGAGTGTCTACCGTGGCAAACGAGTTAGCTGTCAGGCTTCCGACTGCTTCAGAAGTTATCGCGACACTTGAGCGGAAACAGTTGGTCCGACGGCGTCATGACACAACGGACCGACGTGTCGTGGTAGCCCAGTTGACGGCTAAAGGGAATAGGGCCTCCACGCCTTCCTCCCGCATGCCAGATCGGCTTGCGACAGCGACCGAGGCGCTCTCGGAACCGGAGCAGGTCGTTCTCCTTAGGTCGCTTGTGAAGATGATCCGCAGTCTTCAAGACCAGGGTGAGATTTCTGCCACGCGGATGTGCGTGTCCTGTCAATACTTTCGCCCCAATCAACATGCCGGTGCCGATCGGACGCATCACTGCGATTATTTGAAGGCTTCGTTCGGTGATAGTTCGCTACGCCTCAATTGCCAGGTATATGAACCGGCTTCAACCGCACAGGTCAATCAGACGTGGGAAAACTTTATTGGTTCTCGTACTGCCTAGGACCTGTTCTCCAGCTCCTTTGGTCAGGTTGGTTCAATGGTAGTATGGACGGGATTGTGGGGAAGGAGGCGAATCATGCGTGACGGAAGGACCGCTACTCGCTTTAAAAAAGGCTCAGCCCGTTCATCAGAGGATGAATGGCTCGGACCGGAATCCCATATGCCGAATCTGAGTCGAGAACTTCGACGTCGTGAACCGAGGAGAATGGGTTTCTCTTCCGGTTGGATCGTTGGTGCAATGTTTGCGGCAGGTGTGGCAGCTGGATGTCTGACGATGAGCCTTTTCACTCGACGGTCCAGGACCTTTTAGTTTCCTTCGACAGGGGCCCGGGGCCGTCACTCTTACCTCGGCCAAGCTGCAATACTCTCTTCTTCCCCTCGCACTGTCTAAAATAGCTTGTCTGCTTTTTGCAAACACTGTTCGTCTTCAGCTCGGTCCTTTTCGATACAGAAGGTGATCGGCCTCGATCTGAGTGAGCAGATCGTCCATCGCGGCTTGGACAGCTTCGACAATGGGACGCTGATCCGAAGCCGTGACCCACCGCACGCTCGACCCCATTGTTTCTTTCTCTACCAGATAGGACTTGACCGGTGGTTTCTCAGAAGGACCCAGGGTTGATTCCAGGCGTACTCGATAATGGTAGTTGCCACTGGATCGCATGGCCAGCCAGCTTTTGACGGTGAGAGTGAGGTCGGCCGGTCTATCACCTACCGAAGTAAAAGTCTGGCGCGATCGGATATAGTCAGTGATGGCAGAACGTAGGTCTTCTGCCGGCCAATCAAGCAAGATGATGCCTTGCCTGTGGTCGGCTCCTTCTAGTGTGAGGGCTGGCACTATGACTTGTAGTGATTGAGCGATGGTGACAGGTGAAACAGTCTGAGGCACAGTGGTGACGTGTATTCGATGGACACAACCTGAACTTAGCAGCAGGGAGCCGCAGAGAAGTATTCGAGAGGGATAGCACAGAAGTCTACCGGTGCTCACGGAGTGGGTGGGGTAGAGGTGGGTGGATCAATCATATCCACATCCCGTAAGGCGCGGAGGGCCTGTTCACGGTACGGTCGGTCTGAGGGATTCGTATAGGTGTCGATCACGCGGCGATACGTGGCGCGGGCTTGGGGGTACTGGCGTTTAATGGCGAAGTATTGCCCCAATGCAAGCCAGTTTGTGGCTGCTGTTTCGTTGGCGGTCTTCATCAAAGCGAATTCCCGTTCGACCGTCGTGCTGCCCTGTTGGGCGCCTCGTTTCCTGACCGTGTTTCCCATCTCGCTCGCCATGGCCTCTATCTGCTCATTGTCTCGAATCGCCGATTCCACCCGGTTGGCCTTCAGATTGGCATAGAACGCCCCCGTATGATCCTTAATCAGGTTCGCCCGTTCTTGGTAAGTATCGTGGGCACAACTTGCCAGCATCAAGCTATAGGCAATGAGCATCATGGATCTATAGGAAACAAATCTTGGTCTGTTCATCGAATCCTGCTCCTTGAGTTGTAACCAGGCAGGGCACCAATGTTCCCGAGATGACTCATCCTACCGAATTCAGAGAAGAAACGCGACTGCATGTTCCGAACCCCCGCTCTCCCTCTAGTGACACATGAGTCCGAAATATGGTAAGAGTCCCACTCATTTTGTAAGCCCTGTATTGTCCCCATCGTCTAGCCTGGCCTAGGACATTGCCCTTTCAAGGCAGTAACACGGGTTCAAATCCCGTTGGGGACACCACGTTCGAGGGCGGAGTAGGTGAGAGATCTGAAACCGTCAGTAAAGTCGAAAAGTTACCTGTTCCTTCGACCACAAATTTGACCCTTCCATCCTCCTCCACGGACCCGAACGAAAGGGGCGCGTCGAACAGTCGTCGAAGAATGGCTCTAGCTTCGTGTGACTGACGACTGAGAAGGGCCTGTGTGTTAGCCAGACGAGTCTTAGCTTCGCGTCGAAGGCAGGCGATGGCCCACTCACTTGGTCCTGCCTCATGAAGGCGAGCAAGTTCAACGCTCAATTCCTTCTGCTTCAATTCCTCACGTGTCAATGCCTCCAGCAACGCCTCCAGATTGCCGCCCTGGGCAATGGCATCCGTCAGCCGTTGCTGCGCGGTTTTCGCCTGGCCTAGCTGTTTCTCAATCCTCGCCCGTTCCGTCCGCAGACGCGCTTGGTCTGGCTGAAGTCGGTCCATCGCCTCCTGAAGCGCCAGGTCGAGCACGTGCGGGTGCAGCAGATCAGACAGCCTGTCGAGAACTGCACGTTCGAGCAGCTCTTGCGGGGCCAACACGCTGTTGCGGCACACCTTCGGGCCTCGCTTGATATGGTAGGCGCAGCCGTAGAATTTCCCACGGCGCCGATGCGATTTTGGAGAACCAGGACCGCTCATCGTGATGGGACCGTTACAGACGGAGCACCGGCAGAATCCTGTCAGCAAGTAGGGGGATTCGATGTCACGCACCCATGGGCGGGTTTTGCTTTTCCTGTACGCGAGACGGGCTTGAACAGACTCCCATAAGTCAGAAGGAATGATCCGCAACCCAGGGTCATCGAAGATGACTCGCTCGCTCTCCGGTCTGATTCGCCTTTTCTTAGTTCCACCACGCACGATCTTTTGGGATTCGTTCCAGACGATCTGTCCGCGATAGATGGGACGCCGAAGCATTTCCCGTACCGCACTAGGTGCCCATCCTCGCTTGCTTTGACGTGGGGCGGGCACACCATCGGCATTCAAGCGTTTCGCAATCCGTCCGATCCCGAGACCACCAGCGTACATTTCAAAAATCTGGCGCACTCTCGCGGCCTCATTTTCTTTGACCACACGGACGACATGGAGCCGATGTCCGTCATTGGACAGCACGTCTTTGTTCTCATAACCGTACACTTTTCCGCCCGTGACATGCCCTGCCTTAGCCTTCCTGAGCATGGCATCATAGGTGCGCTGCCTGGCTCGCTCGCGTTCCGTTTCGTCGGCATAGTTCGAGAGTTGAAGGAGGAGCTTCTCAAGTGGAGTGTCGAGGGTCCGTTCTTTATCCTCCAAGTAGAAAAAGACACGCACGCCAGTATCAAGGATTTTCTTGAGGACGTAGGCGGTTTCAATCTGTTCACGTCCGAGGCGTGGCCCCTCGGACATGATGAGAAACTGAAACGCGGGTTTCGGCTTGAGGGCACTCATCAGACGGATGAACCCAGGCCGTTTCACAAACTCGGCACCGGAAACGCCATCGTCTATGAATGCCAGTTCGTCGGGGACGGTCCAGCCTTTCTTCAGCGCGTAGGCTTTGGCGTGGTCAATCTGTCGCGTGACAGACTTCTCCTCATCGCTCACGCCGTTTTGCTCGGTGGATTTTCTCGCATAGATGGCAGCGATCATGGTTCGGTTCTCCTCTTTGCGGTATATTCCTCTGCGTTCTCGCTTGCAGCTCTAAATTCTTCCATTGTTACAGCAGGAATGTGCTCAGCCAGCTCTCTTTCTAACACCATGCGCTCCTGAAAGACCTTTTCTCTTAGTCTTACGGCCATCCCTCGCAATACACGCACGGCGCTGTTTAGCAGAGGGGCCATTGCATGATGGTGTTGCAACAAGAGAGTCCTCTTACCAGGGGCTATTTCGACGAATACCACCCGCATATTCCACGCTTCAGAATCAGAATGGGCTAACAGAGTATTACGATCTTTCACAGCAACCGTGTGGACTTCGAGTTCACTTTTAGTCATTCCTTTGAGGAAGCGAGGAGGAAGATCGGGAATTTTGTTAACGGACCGGCGGTCGTTTCCCGAAAATGGACGACAATAGGCTATGACCATCGCTGCATTAAGAGCTTCCCATAACAACATTGTCTGATATCTAGCATTCCCTCGCTGACGCTTGGCTTTACTCTGTAATCTCTTATCGAGAATGTAAGAGGCAATTCGTGCGGCATGGTGGAAGTCATTGTATGAAATGAGGAGGCGTTCAAGCAGTCTGAGCTGTTCGGCAGCTTTTTTCGTCATCCCATCGCCGCTCATTCTATTGCACCAATTCAGCTACCGTTACCTTCAGCGCCTTCGCCAACTTTCTCAGCGTGCTGAGTTGCGGATCATAGTGGCCTGTTTCCAAACGCCCGATATACGCGAGCGTGACACCGGCTCGTTGTGCGAGTTGACGCTGCGTCAATCCATTCTTGGCCCGAAGTTGCTTCAATCGCTTGGCCAGTGACACCATGAGATGTAGTATGATCTATAGAGCATACGTGTGTCAACCGACGCTCCCTGCCTGTCCTGTGGGGTGATCCCGAAGGTCTTGAACCAAGGCTCCCGCCAGCACGCGAGCCACTTCATTGATCAGATCAGGCGTCCATCGGATCGGAGGTAGGCAGACTTCGACGGTCTTGGCCACACGTCGAGGCTGTCGTCGGGGAGGCGGGACGACCTTGAGCGCGTCTGTCAGCTTCGGTGCGCCGGTCTCATTCATCCTTCCTATTCCTTCTCATCCTGATTCGTCGGTTCCGTGCCCTGTTCGCCACTCTCAAGAGGCGCACCCGATTGAATCGCGCTTTCGACGAGCGCCTTAGCCGTTTTCATTGCTTCCTTCGGGGTGATGACGATGATCACGCAGCCGGTTCCAATGTCAGGGCGGATTTTCACGGCTCCCTCACCGTTAGCCAGCTTTGAGGAATCAGGGCTTCTTGTTCTGTTAGGGGATGGATCACCCGCACGTGCTGTGCCGTGACTTCCAGGACCGTGGCAGCACAGACCCCATAGAACAGTCGAGAGTCCCACTCAACGATCATGCCGATCTGTATCGGGTCCTCAATGTCGCTGACTGCGTCCTTGGCGCTTTCGAGTCGCCGCTGTCCCTCCTCGGCGGATCGTCGCGCTAAGACTTCCCGTGCGTAGTTCACTAGCTCGTTCATCTCAAGGCTCCTTCCTCATCACCTGCGCGAATAGCGCGTTAAGGGTGATAAGGGGATTACGCAGGGGGACTTTTCACCCTTTTCCCGCATAACGCGCAGCCGTGCGTGCGTCCGTAGTGCCATTCCTCAATCGACCTTCCACTGGTGGGGATCGTGATGGCATGAGCAAGATGCAGCCGAGAGAGTAGCTCTAACGCCTTCTCTTTCTTGTCCCCATCACCGGCATGTTTCCCCGTCGCTTCATAGAGGTCATTGCCGGTCTGGGGTCCGGTCTTGAGCAACCGTAACAGCCGGTCTGCGATTGGATCGCCAATAGCATCGCCAAAGATATGAAGGACGGAATCTTCGCAGTAATTCCAGATGGCTAGCGCCGCCATGAGATGGGGGACTCGGATCTTGGGGTCAGTGCCCTCGACTTCGTTGAGGTCCGAGAGGGCGTAGAGCAAAGACAACCGGAGCACTTGGGCGGCTCCTCTAGCCAAAATGGAACCAGACAATCCTGGTAACTCTCTCTCCAGCTTGAGATAGACTTCTTCCCACAGTGCCTCAGCCTCGGCATCGCGTGTGAGTTCTCCCTGCTTCTGCGCAGCTGCGCGAATGCGCGAAAAGGGTGATAAGTGCTTCTCTAGCACTTCGATCGGTGCCCCCTGACCAGAAGCCAGGAACTTGGATCGCTTTACCAGGGCAAAGAGAAACCGGTTGGCAAACCCGTTGACCCGCTCAGTCTCATTGAGCAGCCGGAGCAGTTCCGTCACTGTGATATGCCCCATGATGCAGATGTGAGCATCCGTCGCCGTCAGTCGGTCCCGTTTCGTCATCGGCGTCAAGGTCCCGTTATCCCAGGCATCCCGAATCCTGGCGGACAAGGTATTCCCTTCCCGCCGCATGGCCTGGAGTGCTCCGGCTAATTCTTGCTCGATGACGAACAACCGCTTATCAGGTTCCCCTGGATCACCTTCTTCGCCATCACGGACGTTGTAGACCAGTCGTTCGCCGGAGGAGAGTCCCGATCGCACACGGTTCTTGACCCATGCCTCATCGACTTTGGTCAACATCAGTTTCGGGGTAGACCACGCTGTACCCTTGCGGGCGTTGGCGGTCGGACCGACCAATGCGACGTTGAGGCGAGCATGATGGGGGAGATGTTCGACCATGACGTGAGGACCTCGACCCACGAGACAGCCAAAAGCCTGTAAGGTATGGAGGAGCAGGCCAACAGGATCGGCCTCTGAATGCGGTGCGACCGCCTTGACGAATTCACCGATCACTCCGGTATAGGCTGCTGGATCGAGGACTGGCCATGCTGGTTCATCGGCATTCTTGCCCGCCGCCTTTGCTCCTGGCTTGGCGTCCGCTTCGATGGGTTCCGCCTGTGCGAGCAGGGCGGCAAACTGGTCCGGTGTTCCGCCAGACTCAAGCCATTGCACGACATCGCCTTTCAGCGGGAGATCGGGAAGCCGTAGCACCTTGATGGATGCGGCCCCTGCCTGCTCCGCCATCTCGGCCACGTCGTGAAGGTACTTTTCCCCTGCCTCATCGATTAGAGGACAGGTCAAAAGGAGCATAATCGGAGGAGAAAATTTTCTAGCGGCTTATCTCCGCTTTCCTCTCAGCTTCCTATCAAGATCGGTGATTGGAATGCCCCGGGCTGACCTGGAATCTGAAACAGAATCCTGACACCGTCGTCTGCTAGTGCGATATCAAGGAGGTTGTCCTCGTTCAGATCGGCGATAGCCACGCCAAGCGGTTGACTCGTTCCTGGCCTATTCACCGCCGGGAAGAAGGTTCCTGGCGCGCCAGGGTTCTGGAAAAATACCGACACACTTCCGGTGTTGCCGAATACGCCCGCGTTCGCTACCGCTAAGTCCGCCTTCCCATCCCCATTGAGATCTCCAATGGAGACGGACTCAGAGCGTTCCCCCGTCGCATAGTTAGTCGCAGCCAAAAAAGTTCCTGGAGACACCGAATTATTGAGGAGGACGGAGAGGCTGGCCGTAGCCGGATTGTCTGAAGTGCCGAGATTCGCAATCGCAAGATCGAGTCGACCATCTGCATTCAGATCGGCAATCGCAACGTTGAACGGTTGAAATCCTGCCGCAACAGTTTGCGGCGGCAGGAACGTACCAGCAGGGCTCTGCAGGAGAATGCTCACATGCCCCGCATTCGTAGCAGTAGCGACGAGGTCGGCTCGACCATCCCCGTTGAGGTCGCCGATGCCGACGGAGGAGCACGAGATTCCCAGGCGTATTGGAGAGAAGAAGGTTCCCGGGACAGCAGCATTCTGATAGAGAACAGACAGCCCGGAGTCCGCGACTGCGATATCGAGGTGACCGTCTCCATTGAGATCTCCGATCGCAACCCCATTGGGATGAGTGTTGACCCCATGGTTCTGTGCGGTTAGGAACGTGCCGGGCGAGGAGGAATTTTGGAACAGGATGGAAATATTCGCTGAGGTATCATTGGCTGCCACCAAATCCATGAGGTGGTCGCCGTTGAGATCCCCTATGGCGACCATTGCCGTATCGCTACCTGCGTCAAGGTTCCTAGCACCGCCAAAAGCGCCAGGGGAGGACTGCCTGTGCAGAAATACCGACACATGACCTGGATGTGGGGGGGGGACCAGCGATGAAAGTATTGGCTGAGGCGAGGTCTGGACGACCGTCGCCATTCAGATCACCCGCCGCGACTGAGAAGGTTAGCGTAAAAGGGGGGATCACTGCTGAATCATCACTCCCACAGGCGCCGAGTGCCAAGAGCGCGCAGATAGCGAGAAGTAGGCGTGCTGATGTCAATGGACGAGCGAGCCTGTCCGTTGTACTCGCGGTCCTTCCGAGCTCCGGACCAGGAAATTCCGTCATACCGAAAAATCCTCTTGTGGTGCGAACCCGAAAAAGGAGACCTGTCAAGCCGCCGGTTTGCATCGATGTCCTTTCGCTCCTGTAGTCGCTGCCCCAAGTCAGTTCTCAGACCAAAGGAACCGCAACCTCTGTGCCAGAACGGCTGACACTCCCCAGTAAGTTGATTATCGCGAAGATCTTCAGCAGAACGGTAGCGGGCACGTCGGGAAGGAGGTCAGAGACGCGAGGAGCACGAGGAGGTTAATTATGAACGGGAGTTCATGTAGTCGGAACGGCTGTTCAGGGAAGGGAAATTCTTTTGTCCCAAGGTCCGTATTTCCTGGCGCATGCTTCCGATGCCACCAGCATCAGCCTTGCTCATCGGGCAGGATCACATCGGCCTGGGTGTGCTTGTACTTGTCGAGACCGTGGGTTTGGAGCTGATTGTTTTGCGTGCGGCTCACCCTCCCTGCCTCCTGTATGCACGCCCTTAGCTAGTCTATTCATTCCGATGAATCACATAGGATTCAATACTGAACCATTTTCGATTCCCGCAGACCGCTTTGCATCCTCGTGGAGCAGCTTCCGGACAGACGCTTATGCGGGGAAAGCTGCAGACTGCGACCGAAGACAGGTGCATTTTAGATTAGGCATGTGGCTTGCTGGATCAGGATATTGGGTTAGCTCGTATCTCGGTTTCAGCGATGCCATGGTCTAACCGACGAGACAATCCCCGGTTTCCCTCAGGCCGAGGGGAAACCGCTTAAGAGAGTTGATGGTGGAAGTAGGCGGCCATTCCATTGGGGATGGTCCTCGGGCATTCATCACCCTTAATTGTTGAAGGGAGCCGCTGTGAACACGCCAACGGGAACACTGTGGACGGTGGTCGGGACCCTCGTATTGTCAATGGCTCTTTCAGCGTGCGGCGGCGGGGGCGATGGTGGCGGCGGTTCGACTCCTGCTGCGGGACCACAAGTTGTCGTGTCTGGAGCCGTGCAGGCCCCTGGAGGCCAGGTGGCCATGTTTCGTGAGGCGACCATTTGGCAGCAGATGATAGGGGTGTGGCTCTCTGAGGCGATGGCAACTGTATCGGGGGTAAGTCCCGTGCCTGATGGGACGCCGGTGCAGCTCGTGCGCATCAATGATGCCGGCAATGTGGTTGCGATGCTTGCGTCGACGACTGTTTCGGGCGGTCGATATTCATTCAACCTGACCAGCCTCGGTCTCACTCTTTCCGGCAACCTGGTCATTCGTGTAGCCAACCCCGCCACGGGGGTTCAGATGCGAGCTTTCGCGGTTGGAACCAGCGTGAATGTTGATCCAACCTCTGAAGCAGCGGTCCGTTTGGTTCTGGAACAAATCGTTCTTATTCCCGGAACAACCCTAACTCAGTTTACCGTGTCGGAACTCAGCGATATTTCCGCCGCGGTGAGTCAACTTGCAACCGTACAGCAGATTGCCGCAGGGCTCAATTTTGAATCAACCGTCATGACGATCAAGAACGCCGTTTCGGCTGAGGCCGAGCTCACGGCGTTTCTGACGGCGGCGGCAGGAAATGGGCAAACAACGGAAGGCCCCGGTGATGTGGGAAATTACTTTCCGTTTGAGCAAGGGAATACCTGGCGCTATCAGGGGACGGTCTCTCTAACTGGCACGCCGACGGTTAACTTCTTGGATTCCCGCTCTATCACTGGCACGAAAGTTATTGGTGGAGTGACGACGACCGTTATCCATGAGGAGAACCATAATAACATAGGTGCTGCAGAGGAAGATTATGAGGTGAAAGATACCCGGGGAACCATTCTTTACGGAAACAACGATTCATCTGATTTCATCACTCCCCAACTCGTCCCGCTCAGAGGCGTTCACTTTCCATTGGTGGAAGGAGTTGTCGTGGAACTAGTGAACAAAGTCGGTTTGAATTCAGATCTTGACCTTGACGGAGATGGACAACCGGAAAAGGTTAATATCCAGATGGAATACACAGTGCTCGCCTTTGAGACGGTTAACGTACCTGCTGGGGCGTTCCCCAACTCAGCAAAATTCGAGATCAGACAAACCGAAACGTTCTTCTCGTCGGCATTTGGCATCAGCGCAACCATCAAGAACACTCGCACAGAATGGGTGGCTCCAGGGGTCGGATCCATCAGGAAGATTGAAGTCACGCAATCTATGGGCTTCGCCGACGACTTTACTGAAACGGTCACAGAAGACCTAGTTGATGTCTTTATCGCCAAGCAGATTTCACTCGCGACCAATGACATTATCTATGATCCAAATTCGAAAATGATTTACGCGTCCACACCAGGAAGCCCCGGCACGGTTACCCCCATCGACCCAGTAACGGGAACAACCGGCACCCCCATCCCGGTCGGCAACGAACCGATGAAACTGGCGCGTTCAGACAACGGACAGTATCTCTATGTCGGTCTCGATGGAGAGGGTGCCGTACAGCGGGTTGACTTGGCCACCCAGACCCCGGGACCGAAATTTTCGTTGGGCAGTGATTCATTCTTCGGTCCCCGTTACGTGGAAGATATAGAAGTGCTTCCTGGAAGTCCCCAAGCAATTGCTGTCTCCCGCAGATACAAGGGAGTTAGCCCAGGACATGCCGGGATCGCGATCTATGACAATGGTGTTCAGAGACCCAACGTCACGCCCGTCCATACAGGCAGCAATGTCATCGAATTCTCCCAATCATCAACGACCCTTTACGGACAGAACAAAGAGACAACTGAGTTCGGATTCCGGAGAATGTCAGTCGATAATTCCGGCGTGACGATCCTAGACACGACTCCAAACTTGATAAACAATCCTGCAGACATTGAATTTGATAGCGGCAATATTTACGCCTCAACCGGGCCCATTATCAACCCGATAACGCACACTCAAGTAGGAACATTCGTTGTCAGTCCCGGCTCAAATCTGAATCCAACATTGGTAAAGCCAGACTCCAGCACGAACAGAGTATTTTTTTATGTGAGGCCGAATGATCCTGCTCAGGTGGGAGCGGCTAGACTTCTCGCTTTTGATCAGAATACGTTCCAATTGTTAGGGTCATTTGACATCGAAAGTGTTAATGGCGTGGCCAGCAGCCTCATTCGATGGGGCGTAAACGGGTTGGCCATCCGGACGAGCAACGGTCAGATAATCCTGGTCCAGTCGTCCAAATTGATTCCCTAACGTTCTCACTCCATCTAATGGCGCAAGGCGTTGACTGTCTAGCGCAAGGTCTGTGAATCCCTCGTCAGTATTGAAGGAGTTGAATTGGCCATAAATCAAATCCCGTCTTCGCACCAATGCAAGCTTTTTGTGGTTGTGGTTCGGTAACAGTATTGATGACGATTAGGAATATGTCACAGTCGCAGATAATCACGGGGGTAGGAGAGACATGTTGCATGACTTCAACGGGATGGAATCAATTTGTCTCAGCCAATCATCTTCAATAGTCATTGTTTGAGTAGTACTTTTAAGGCGAGGTCCATTTGAGTGATAAGCGCGACGGGATAAGGAATGGCAGGATGGGATCAACGCGCCAACGTTTCGTTACACAGAACCACGATCATGGAGCCAGGTGACTCCTTCGCAAATCGATTGAACGTATCACCGTGACGGAGCAGTCTCGGAGGCTCGGGGGCATGTGGTGAGTGGGTACTTCCAGAAAATAGAAATGCCGAAGGTGAGCCGATCGCGGATTAGCGGGTTGCCGTGACTGGGACGAGATCACCGCCTGATTCACTACGAGCGGCTTCTAACTTATGGGACGTTGGATTACACGTTGATCGAACCCGTTTCATTGCTTTCATCATAACAGCCGGAGTCCGTTGGGGTGCGTTCCTTAACGAATGGGGTAACCTAGAGAAACGACTGAAGAAATAAACAGTGAAAGTGTGTTCATTTCTGTGTCTCAACGGAGGGGTTCACCCCAAATCACTGTGCTAATTTTGTGCTAGAAGTTATTCGAATCCATGAGAACCGATGGAATCAGTAGAATCGCTAGAAAGCTTCTAAACCTCGATATTCAAATATAAAACGGGGAAACCATTTGAAACACCGAGTTTTTTTAAAAACGTCTTGCTCACATTCGTAAACCGCAGGTCATTCACCTTCCAGCTTGACCAAAGTGTTGCTGCTAGAGCATCCAAATATCCAATTCGAAGATCTATGTCACGCCGCCTTTTGATTTGGCCGGCACTTCACGCAGAAACCGCCACACGGTTCTCGAACTCACTCCCACCTGTTTGCCTATGGCTGCCATTCCGAGGCTTTGTCGTCTGAGTTCGAGAATCTTGGTACAGCTCGCCGGATCCGTTTCCTCGATCGACTTTCTTCCCCAGCGTTGGCCCGCTGCTCTGACACGTTTGATACCCGACCGAACGCGTTCTTGGATCATCGATCGTTCGAACTCCGCAAATACTCCCATCACCCCGAAGAGCGCCTTGCCGGCTGGAGTAGTCGTGTCGATGCCTTGCTGATGAATGAAGAGGTCCACCTTTTTGGCGTGGATCTCGGAGAGGAAATTGACGAGGTGGGAGAGGGACCGGCCCAGACGATCAACAGCCCAGACCATCACCACATCGAACTCTCTGCGAATGGCGCCCTTCCAGAGGGCATCGAAGGCCGGGCGTTGCTCTCGCCCTTTTGCACCGCTGATCCCCTTATCGACGAACTCCTCGACAATCTGCCAGCCATTCCGCTCGGCCACCATCCGAAGTTCACGGAGTTGATTGTCCACAGTCTGGCCATCGGTCGACACCCTTCCGTAGATGGCGGCTCGCTTGATTACTTGGACTTTCATGCCAGTTCCTCCATTTCCATGACACATGCTTTCTACATAGTCCAACTTGCCTTGATAACATCCCCATTCACATGGGTTTAGAGATATGAGTTCTCGAGGGTAATGTAAACAACTGACTTCTTCTTCCGCTGTGCCACATCGTGTCGTGTGCAACAACCGCCCATGTGTGAGCGGTACCACTGTGGTTTTCCCCCTGTCGCGTGTTCTATTTACTACTCATACGTGATGTTATCGACGCGCTAGATTTTACTAGGGAAGTGAGTTTTCTCAAACTTTTCCTTCGTGTCATCCGTGGTACTCCGATTGCATAGAAGTTCAAAGGTATCTACTTATGTAGTTAAGCATAACGGTAGGAGGGAACGATGGGAGCAAAACTGGTATGGACATGTCTCGTCATCTCCATGTTAGCATTCACAACCCCTACACTTGCAGCATCGACGAACCTTCAGGATCCCTCACGACACTTGTATGATCGCGTGATGGAAGAATTTACACGTGGTGACTACGAAGCAGCACTGGCGGGGTTTAGACTGTTTATTGAAGTACATCGCCAATCTGCATTAGCCGCGAATGCGCAATACTGGATCGGAGAATGCCAGTACCGCCTAGGCCACTATCAAGATGCTCTCCTTTCCTTCTATAACGTATCCTCCTATAACCCCGCGAGCCCCAAACTAGCTGCCTCAGCGTTTAAGATTGGCCAGACCTACTCAAGGCTTGGTGATTATCACAAAGCACGCCTGATGTTTGAGAGGGTCCTCGACCAATATTCAGAAGGCCCCGAAGCTCACCTGGCCCGCAAGGCGCTTAACGTCATGCCCCCTCAAAATTGACCATCGCTTCACCGGAACAGTTTACAAGGCAATCTCGGGTTCAGCGCATAAAAGCAAGCAGTCCCGCGAATGCCGGGATGACTTTCCGGTCTGTAGTGTCCTATGTACAGTTATTTGCTGGAAGAGATGCCGTTACTCGACGTAAAATGATGCCCACTGCCTGTGGGCTCCAAGAAGACCCCGTCTTTGTGGGAATGCCACGCTTCATTAACTGAGTTGCAATTCGGCGCCGGCCTAACCCTTTGGCTCGAAGTTTTTGTATCAGCTGAAGACCGCTTTGCTCCTTCTGATTGGACACTAGATTTTCTCCGTCTAATGCCAGATCGTACCCATACGGAATCTTTCCACTGATGCGCTTACCTTGATTGCGGAGGTGCGCCAATGCGCCTTTCGTGCGCTCGGCCACCTGGTCTCGTTCGAACTCCGCTAATACGGCCAGCATGCGAAACACCATTTTCCCTGCTGCTGTCGTAGTGTCGATCCGCTCGGAAAGGCTCACGAGATTGGCCCCGTTCTTGGCGAGCCGCTCACTTATAGCAATCGCATCTTTAGTTGAACGAGCCAGCCGGGAGAGCGAGTAGACGACCAACGCGGCTTTGTGCCGAGCAGCAGAGGTCAGTGCTTCTTGGAGGCCCGGTCGATTGTCCGCTCGGCAGCCTGAGAGGCCGGCATCAACATGGATATCGACGAGCACATAGGCATTGGCTTCGCACCACGCTCGGATTCTTGCCTGCTGAGCCTCAAGGCTGACACCATCGGTTGCCTGCCCATCGGTGCTGACTCGGGTATACCCGACGGCATTCATACAGTCTCCCTCCACATCCGTGTGCAATAACCGCACAGTCATTGCACATAACTTATTGATAGTATGCGTGAGCGTGTACGCATAGTCAAGCATCATTGACAGGACCTTGTCCCTACAGCATTATGCGATCCATGAAAAAGAGAAAGAATCCGCATGCTGTGGCGCTCGGCCGAAAAGGAGGCAAGAAAGGTGGGCTTGCACGAGCTGCCAAGATGACAAAAGAAGAAAGATCTGCCTCAGCGAGAAAAGCCGCTAATGCCAGATGGCAACAAAGGAAACCGTCTTGAGATTAGAGGTTGAAGACCTGACGCTGAAGTGGGTGAAATAATACGATCATATGCGCCGGCTTTACCGCCGCCCTAATAAGCATAGATAGAGATCAGCCTTGTGCTGGTCCTCAGATCCCAGCCAGTAAGTAAGTTTCCATTTAGAAATGTCTCACACCTCATGAAGCCGCTTCCCTCCCCAGCTTACACCTAACTCCATAGGTCGGTGCATTTATAGAACCACACCCTACGAATAGGGAATAGCTCTATATTGATAGCGGACTATACTCAGCCTAGGAGAAACTATGGAGATAATGACCTGTTGAGTCTAGTGGAATGCTTCTGGAGCGCAGTCAGTCGTTCGTCGCTGTCTGAGCAATCAACACAAAAACAGCAGTTGTTTCGTTCAACAAGTGTGTCCAATAACTTTCTCCAAGGAGCATGACAAATGAAGGAGATACTGAAGAAGCTGGGTGGAAGGAGAAAACATCCAGGGGCAGGCATCCGGCAAAACTATGCGGAAGTTTTTAACCAGTACTGCAAAATGGCTGGGCGGGGCAACGCGGGAGGTCAGTTTGAACTGGGTATGATGTTTTTCTACGGGCAGGGTGTGCCGCAGAGCGATCGGGAAGCCGTACTGTGGCTCCGCAAAGCGGCGGAGCAGGGACACACAGGAGCCAGGGCAGCTTTGGTTTTATGTATGCGCCATACGACCGTGGATGCTCTACGACAGAAAGTTGAGGGCGCTCGTCAAAAAGCACGGGAAAAAGGGGACGCTTATCTTCAATGTGTTGGGGTATGAGCCGTGAACTAAATCGCCTCTGTAAGTGAAGAAGGGAGGTCATCCCAATTGGTTTCAACACCCCGCAGAGAGGAGAAAAGGACACAGTGAAAAAGAAGTCTATAGTCCAATGGCCGTCCGTACTGAGACCCGGTTTTTGGTCCCAGCCTAGGTCTCGTCTCTGAATATTATTCAATCGCACTCCATCGCAATCCATCGCAATCCCGTACCTCTCTCAACAAGTCCGAATGTGTTCGGCGGTGCATTGACTCCAGAGGCTAAGAGCACAGTCATACAGAATGTGAACGTGGCAACGGTTATCCATCGCAAAACGATTTTTGTATTTATTGGCAAACGCCGACTATAGTCCGAGGTTGGGTACTCTGCATCTCGTCAGAACCGCGTTCTGTATTTTTCTCTGCCGTATAGTTTGCCATCAGTTCCTTTTCCGTCTCCTGGAGCCACTGAACCAGCTGTGAACTCGACTCACGTTCGGTTGCCAACTCCGCTTCGAGGACCTCGATCCTACTCACTTGGGCGCGAATCCTCGTCAGTTCCTCGCGCTGCGTCTGACCGAGAGTCTGCTCGGTCCTTAAATTTAGTTCGAGTGCTTGTATTTGAGCTTCGAGTCGAGTGACCAGCAGCTGGGCTGGAGAGACCTTTGGGCCAGAGACTTTGGTCTGATCATGCAGTCCAAGCCATTCCCGCATGCCGTGGGCTATGACATTGCTCCTTTTCTGCTGCACAGGCATTAATGCCTGCCCGAGAAGCACGTCCACAGCATAGTTTGAGACATCCGGTACCTGGCTCGTTGAGTGGAGTGGGTTCCCATCGCGGCTACGCCGCATTCCCCTATCTCCGTGCCGCAACACTCCACTTTCCATCATCAGCCTGAAGGCTATGCCGCTCATATCTTCCCCCTTAGCTTGAATCATTGCCGGCCTGCGGGTTCAGTGTATCCACCGTAGTCCGCTTCCTGAGTTCCTGCAATAGCGCGAAAGTATGGAGCCTGATACTGACGGGGAACAAAAGAGGACCAGGAGAAACGCCGGCCTTGTCCTGTATTTGTGATTTCTAAAAATAAACGCGACATGAACAGCGCGAAGCGTCTTTTATTGGGCCTAAAGAATTGGGGTGTAAGGAAGGCGCTAGACTCGGAATAGTGCGAGGCATGATGGTGAGCGGAATTAGGAGAGAATGCTAATGCTGGTGTTACCCAACGTTTCGCGGCGATGCTCACGATTTGGAACTGGCTGCCAAGTTGGAGGTTGCCCAGCCGAAGAAACCAACGTCTAGTGTCGCCACCGCCTAGTGTCGACTGCCCGAAGGAGCCAGCAGATTCCTGGGCGCAGATCACGGCGGACTTTCCAGACATATTCGGAACGTGAGACACCTGTGTCATGCATGTGTTGATTGTCTTCTCTACTTCATAGATCAAGGTCCAGGCCGTATAGAGCTTCGTCGCTTCCGCACTGTCAGCGTCGATCTGATCGAGTGCCTCTGCGAGTCTCTCAACGGCTGTGCGAAGATTGAAGCTGATGTAGTCGTCCATGTTGATGTTCCTCCGTACAGTTAGTTGGTAAATTGTCGCATAACAATTCCACTTTCGCATTCCATTAGCCAACATCTTTAGCGGGGTACGGATGGTCACAGAGGAACGCTCCGCTCGCCCCTGTTCGAGCATCGGACACGCCGTAGCATAGCGCCCTGGCTAACCTCGGCTCCTTCAATCCTTACCCCTACACCTGATACCCCCCTTCAGAAGTACCTCGTATTGGTCTTGGCCCAGGCTCAGCCATTCGCTACCTTTAGCTCATGAGAGCAACCACCCACTAAGAAGGAGGCGAACGATCATGAGGTGTTCACGCTGTTCGGGGTTCATGGTTGAAGCGGCGATGTTAGACATGGAAGGGGGCTTTGGAGAGATGTGGGCAAGGAGCTCGCGGTGTGTGAATTGCGGCCATGTCCACGACGCGGTGATCGAGCGGAATCGTCCGGCACTCATGAAGCAGAGCTTGGCGTATGCATCCAGCGAAACGGCCCATCAAGAAGACGACGTCCCTCTTGGCGTGGAGTCACACGTGGAGTCCTATTATCAGAAGGCAGCCTAACGAGCATTCAGATGACTACACTAAAACACCCCTATGCATTACCGTTTTGTAGTAATCATCGGTGGAGTGGATGGCCAGGAGCGTTTTGTTATTACTGTTATCAGCATGATCCGTTAGAATTGAAATCGAGGGGTCTAGGGGATGGGAGAGACACCACGTGTCCAGCGACAGATGAAACAAAGCTGAATGTAGATAGGGTGATGACTCCCTCATTGTATGGATTTAAAGGTACGTGTGTGATTGAGACGTGGGGGACTGACGCTGGGAGGATGAACTGAAACATGCCTCCCCCCTCTGTGGCCTAACCAAGCCAATCAGTGACCAAGCTCAATGGTGGCTCGCCCCAAGAATCACGATCACTGTGAAACCAGCGTGTCATGGGCACTCCTTCAGCCAAAATAACACCCCCTTCTTTTAGCCTCCTAAATACCACCTTCTAGGTATTTCCGCGATTCTTGCTTAGTTATATTGTTGAATTCATCAATTGAGGAGGAACTAATGGTTTCACGCGTCCTGCTCGCAGTGATCTTGGTTATGACGTGCGCGACACTCGCGGCAGCAAGCCCCGGCGAGGATGCGGACTCTGCCTACCGTCGTGGAGATTTTAAGCAAGCACTGCAATTATATCTTCCCCTTGCTGAACAGGGGGATGATCTGTCGCAACACGCTCTAGGCCTGATGTATATGAAGGGGCAGGGTGTTCCGCAGAACTATACAGAAGCACTGAAATGGTACTTTCTTGCAGCGGAAAAGGGGAACGGACTCTCGCAACAAAATCTTGGTGTGATGTATTCCAAAGGGTATGGCGTTCCGCAAGACAATGCGGAGGCTGCGAAATGGTATTGGAGATCGGCACAGCAAGGCATTGCAGAGGCGCAGTTCAGGGTGGGATTCCTCTATTCAAGAGGACAGGGTCTTCCGCAAGACTATGCCGAAGGAGCAAAGTGGTACCTCAAAGCGGCTGAGCAGGGCCTAGGAAACGCGCAGCTCTCTCTGGGTTTTGCATATGAGTCTGGGCGAGGCGTCCCAAAAGACTTAACCCGGGCATACATGTGGTTCGCTGTTGCTTCTGTAATGTTGGATGACAATAAGGCCGCAGTGATTTGGCAAGACCGCACCTATTCTCGTTTGCCAGTAACACAAGCTGGTAAAGCGCAGGAGATGGCGCAGCTGTGTCTAGAAACGCACTTCAGGAATTGCGCCCGCGAGTGGACGCCGACACGATAATCCACCGGCTGACCATACTCATCCTACTACCTCGTAACGCCTGATCAGATTCGCAGTAGAAACACTGAAACTCTTCGCAATTGCCCATACAGACGAACCTTTGCCCCTCCATTTGTAGGGATAGACGGTTTCTGGGATCCACGGGATACTAGCCCTACTTGGAGGCCGATGCAGCTAACCAGCGAGTACTCTTCTTTAGAAGTAATTATAAGAAGGTAGGCCGCTCGCAGCCGTGAAATTCAATTCACTCTCTCTCGCCAAGAAAGAGGCGATTATTATGGCGGCCAACCTCATCAAGGCAGAATCGCGGAGAGCCCAACGTTTTAGCCAGGAGGGCCGCGTGTTCTTTGTGCGTGACGACGGATGCGGAACGAGGGAATTGGCCTACCTGGAAGACCTTTCGATGACCGGCTGCCGGGTGATCTCGTCGAGTCCGCTACGGGTTGGCACGGAAATGGGCCTCTCGCTGGTGGCCTCCTGGAATGAACGCGACATCGAGGTGGAACTGGCAAAGGTGCGACGGGGAGAGGGCACCCGTCTTGGACTGGATTTTCTAGGGATCGACCCACTCGAACGAGAGCGGCTGCGGCAGTTTCTGAAGACGGTCGAAGCGGGCATAGAAGACGCAGCACGTGCGTTTGCTGCGTGAAGGGCGGGTTGTGATCCAATCAGGCCGACTCTCGCGGTGATCATCCATCAGGCAGGGGAATGCCACGCACAGCTATCATGATGGGATGCCCCTCTATCAAAACCATGAAGCTCATGTGCGTTGAGTTCCTATCCGAAAGGGGTGTGGCAAATGATCGGGATGAAGTGCCCAGTGTGTGCCAATCTGGAGGTTGAGGCTGTCATGTCGCATCGTCTTGGGGACGAGGAAGAGCAAGTGTATGAATGCCGACCCTGCAATACCATGTTTGGGGTTCTGAAAAATGGCCGGCCAGTTTGGTGGAAGCCCCTTAGTGTCTCCAAAGTCTAAGGCCCCCATTTTTGGAACTTCAGCAAAAATCTAGACGCTGCTTGGGGGCAAAGCTGGCCGCACGCCGCCTATACTGATCCATCAATACCAGCTCCGTAGCGTTCGGTTTGACCTGCAACGTTAGATCGGGAAAGGTCGAATGACTTCCCTGCTGAGTCCAGATAAATGGCCGCCCTCTTACGATGACAGAACGTCTTCTGAACTCGTCGTCTTCTCACAAAATTAGTACATTAACTTACTTATGATCTCAGCTGGAAATTTCATAGTACCGACACCTACTATTTCACCAGTTTCTACGCTGACGGCTTTTGCATTGACTTCTACGATCTTTGAGCCAATTTCAACGAAAGAGCTGATTACTACGATGTCAGCGCCTGACATAAGGCCAATTCGCTTCGCTGTGCGTTCTTCAAATCTTGCTTCGTGAGATAATTGCAACTCCTCCATGACCTTGATTAATCTCGCACGCTCAACGAGTTTTCCTACCTTCGCTTCATAAATTCCATACGTTAATTTTTCGGTCATATAGTTGCTAAACGTTTTACTTCCTGAGCCGGAAATGTGCTCGGTGGGAAGCACTGCAAGTCTGAGAAACTTTTGATCAGCCAGCCCAACAAAGAGTTGTTGGACAAGCTTTTTAAAATCGCTCTCCGATAGATTTTGATCGGTTCGGGCTGATTGTCCGATCGTACCAATAGCAGCTGGTTCAGCTATACCAGGCTTCTGACGATCAGCTATGACTGTGCCATCTTTCTTTGTAATCCTGATCTGCCGAGCTTTGTCATCCTGACCATATATGGCAACAGCTCGTTCATCTGTGCCTTGTCCAAACGCCAATTCGGCTGGCCAGAAAATAAGTTCTGTTAAGCATAGTGTGAACAGATCTCCAGCAGCATATAGGAGTATTCTTACCTTGCTGGCCCCCTCACTCCCATTTACATATTCATACATTTCTGTCCGCTCACCATTTACCACTTCGGTAGATTTGGGATACCCCAAAACCGACATAACGTGTGAGCGGGGCTGACGTCTCCCCCGAAAACGACGGCAGATTAAAACTAGAGTACGATGGCGGCTTTGGCGGTCCTCCACGAAAGGAGTGGATCGATGAAGCGGTCGAAATTCTCGGAAGAGCAGATCGTCTATGCCATCCGCCAGGCTGAAAGCGGCACCCCGATCGGCGACCTCTCCCGACAGCTCGGGGTGAGTGACGCCACCTTCTACGCCTGGAAGAAGAAGTACGCGCACCTCGGCGTGAGCGAGTTGCGGCGTCTCCGGCAGGTGGAAGAAGAAAATAGCCGGTTGAAACGGTTGGTCGCTGACCTCTCGCTTGACAAGCATATGTTGTCGGAGGCCTTGCGAAAAAAAGTCTAAGGCCCGCACGCCGTCGAGAACTGGCCGCCTGGTTTCACGAGACGTTTCAGGTCAGTTGCCTGCGGGCCTGTCGGTTGGCGCAATTCGGCCGAGCCTCCTGGTATCGACGCAGCCGCGCGAAAGATCAAACCGCGCTGCGGCTGCGCATTCGCGATCTGGCCCATGCGCGCCCGCGGTTTGGGTCTCTGCGGATCTGGGTGTTGCTGCGTCGGGAAGGCTGGCGGGTGAATCGAAAGCGCGTCCGACGACTGTACAGACTTGATGGTTTGCAACTGCGCATGCGGGTGCGGCGACGCAAGCACATCGCGCTGCACCGAGGACCGGCTCCGGTATCGGTAGGACCGACGGAGCGCTGGAGCATGGATTTCGTGCATGATACCCTGGCCGATGGCCGGCCGTTTCGGATCTTGACGGTCGTCGATAACTGGAGTCGGCATAGTCCGTTACTAGAGGTGGGATTTCGGATGTCGGGTGAGATGGTCGGCAAGGTCCTCGATCGAGCCCTGAACGGGAGGCCAGGCCCCCGCTCCATTACGGTAGATCACGGGACGGAATTCCAATCACGGGCACTCGAAGATTGGGCCTATCGGCGAAGCGTGCAACTCGACTTCATTCGGCCCGGCAAACCGGTGGAGAATGCCTTCATTGAGTCGTTTAACGGCCGACTGCGAGATGAATGTTTGAACGTGCACCAGTTCAACTCGCTCACCGAGGCCCAACACATCATCGAAGCCTGGCGGCTCGACTATAATCAACGCCGCCCGCACAGCTCGCTCGGCCACCTGACACCGAGCGAGTTTGTTGGACAACGTCAGGTCCTACAGACCGCCGAAGAAGCCGTCTGCTCTGGTTAAGAACTGTCTCCAAACGGGGCCAACGTCACTCCTCACTATTCCCCATCAGTTGGTTGCGTACCCACAAAGGGTCACGACATCTCCCAAGATGTGGCTAAAAGGTTTCTGGAGGACAGGCACGTTTAAGAGGAGATTAATGTGCTTGGCGTGTTGTGATTCAGATAGGGGACAAACGAAATCATTTTATGTGGAGATAGAATGGCTAGTTATTCCCAAAGGTGGTAAACCAGCCCACCGACCAACGTCACCGCGGCAAGTGCTCCCATCCCTAAGAGCATCACCACAATCTGCCGGATAGCCAGGTCAAACATTCGGGGCACCTCTAGCTGATAAGGAAATGTGTGATGCGTATGATCAAATCTCCTTCTCGTTGAGATTGGTATGGACTCAATTGGCTTCTACTTCAATACCCTGTTCGAGGTAGTATTTCCTCCTCACATTTCTGCTCCAATTTATTTCCGCCTTCGCAGGTCTCAGCACTTCCCTTCGACACGCTGCCCAAGGAGTTCTCCTAGTGGGTCCCTTTACCAACTCAGTGTAATTCTGGACTCTTGGATTCCTCTCCCATAGGAGAGAAAGAGAGGGCCCCCAGATGAAAAACTTCTCACACTGGCGGTTGCTTCGTTTGTCCTCCGCATGCTGAAGAAAGCATTAATGAAATCATGAGGGATGCTATTGCTGACTGGTATTTTCATAAAGTTGGTTGGACAGGCAAAACGAGCAAATAAGACAAATTCGAGAAGAGAGGAAGAGAACGAACCCCATGACAGAGGAATATAGTTCTATGTTACTTTGAGATTTGCTGAATTGTGCGTCTCTCCTTAGCATCCATCGTTTCCATCTTCGAATTAATGTTTCTGGAAGCCATGAGCACGCGCCGTAGCCTTTTCGGCGTTACAAGGATATTCCCGAGCGCGTTCTTCCTCGACAGCTTGCCGCATCCGTTCTTTCCAATATCCGCTGTTCACTTTGATGTTCGAATCGTAGAGTTCGGCACGGGCAGCAGCGAGGCGAGGGAGGGCTTTAGACAAGCACGTATGAAACGTATCGCTCATCTGGTCTAGTACGAGCTCACCCGTATCCATCAATTTAAAATGGACTCCTATGAACGCCTCTTCCAATGGTATCAACTGGACGTCAACTGGAGACCCCACCTCATTCAGGAGACGGCAGGCGAGATGGTCGGACAATGCCGCAACAAATGAGTCCTCTGCACCCTGCTGTCCAGCGCAGGAAACGCCCTGTCGGAACAGGGCTTCGATCCGAAGTACGAGCGCGTCTACAACATCAACCCGGCCGCTCAGTACAAGCCGGATAATCCATTGAATCCGGCTCAGGCCTATGCGCCTGACAACCTATTTAATCCTGTGAATCGCTACGACCCTGGCAATCCGCTCAATCCGGCGAATCAGTACAACCCCAACAATCCCTTCAACCCAGCCAACCAATATAATCCGGACAATCCACTGAACCCCGCCAATCGTTTCAATCCCAGTGTACCGTTCGAGCCCCTTAACCGCCCCTATCGATCCGATCGCTAGGTAGAGCTAATGTTGCCAGGCTTTGCCACGTATGAAGTATGTGAGAGAGACGATCCCGAACAGAATCACGATCTGGCGAAAGAGGGCCTTGGCGATCTCGACCGCGTCGGCCAAAATGTATGCGCCAGAAGAGGAGCAGTGGATCGGCCTGGGGTTAGAACTCTCGGAATCGGCATTTCATCAGATCTCGCCCACCAGGGCATGGTGGATCCCACAGGGTACACGGTAAAGTTACCTTTCACACTTCCTCGGATGTGGCCTCCGTCCCATCGACGAGGAGCGCCACGATCCGTTGCTGAATCGGCCCCCGTCGGGTGCGCGTGGCATAAGCCTTCAGCCGCGGCCTTTCCGCGACCAGTTGTGCTCTGTTGATTTGCAGCATCAATCATGATCACTGACCCCCTTCACACTAGGCCAGACTTTCAAAGCGGTTCCGCACCGCCGACGAAACCAGGCGCCTACTGGTTTCACTGTGAGACGGCATCCTATGACCGAGTTGCTGGATATACCAGAAGTCGATGAGGAAGGAGTATAAAAGTAGGAAGAGAGGGAGAATCAGACGCAAGGACGGAGTGAGGGGGTTACTGCCTCTGCGGCGATCGATGGACTAACCAACAACAGGAAGCTCAAACAGGAAACGAGTGCCCGCCAGGTACAAATTGACGCCGAGACTTACCGAAATGAGACGAGTCCAACACACTTCTACAATGTTGGTACTCTTCTTTTCCTTCCTCTTTGAGCGAACGTGAATCTGAAACACTTGTCGTTTGGTGACTTCCTCAGGAAGCAGGAGCAACATGCCACTCTCGCTGCAATCGAGCGAGAGCCCGACACCTTCTGAAAACTCCACGGTGCTGCTGTCCATAAGTTTGGTCAATTTATAGCCGCACGTGAGTTTACAGGGCACACGTGTGTCATTTCTTCGGTCTTGTTGCGTTAGCATATTCAGTGGGGATGATTGTTATAGACGGTTACATGCCTCAGGCGAGATTCTGCTCCGAGGTGGGCGAGAATTACTAACCCTCTTTCGTACGGGGGCTCGCACCCCCCCCCGCCTCCACACATGATCCCTACAATTATGAAGAATACTTCATCAAACTGGTAACCCTCTTTTGTTTTATCCCCTGGCTCTCGTCAATTCGATAATGGCTGGGCGTGCCTCGCTCGGGAGCTCACCAGTCCTGGCCTCGTGCAGTGAATGGTAAAAGTCCTCTAGATTAATCAACAGACTATGTGCCGACGGCCTCTGGAGGGCCTACCCGCCGACATATCAGAAAGGTCGGCGGACCATGTCTGCACCCCGGATTAGTATTCAGAACTTCCTCCAAGCCAGCGAGATCGTGATTCAAGACCATGGCGCTTTCACTCTGGAGGAAAGGGCCTTGTTGCAATTCATGCTATCTCGCTTGTCTCTGAAGCTATACCAGACCAAGGATCCAGATGATCCAGTCACATAACCCTCTGCCACCACCGAGTTAGAACACCTGATTCATTTCCTCTTCCAGTCCAGACATTCCTAGGTCGGGAAGCGGTATCGGTTTGCTATCATGCACCTTTGCACCCTTCCTTTCGTCGATAGCAGCATGGCCTGGCAATCCTTCATTGTGGCTAAACTGTGGCTGAACTATCGTGTCCGATGTGTTTCCATTGATGTATTACTCACCTCAGAATCGTCCATAGGTACGGAGACAGATCAGGCCCTATAGTCTCTGGGGCTGAAGCGTTTTCAAACCTCGCCCGCTCCGCCCCTCAGTTCAGAGTTGGCACTATGTTGGCCCCAGCGTCCGACTGGCCGTCTCGACGGCACTACCCTGCAACTGGTCAGCTCATGGCTCACCTCGACAGGCGATTCACCAGCCCCCTCCGAAAGTCTGGCTCCTCCCTACGTCTGACGAATTGTCCATCAGATAGTGATTGGCTTATAAAGTCACGTCCGAGTATCGCCTCCAACACGACGCAGGAAAGTGGAACGGTCATGTTGAAAAAGCTGTTCATCGTGGTTGTGCTGTCCTAGCAGATGGGAGCATACGTCTCAGCCAATGATGCTTTGTCTCTCCGCAATGAGGGAGAGATACGCTGCTATCGGGTCAGTTATGAGCGTGCCTGGGCTGTAATGGTGACCGCGATCAGAGACCAAGCCTTCACCATAGTGAGCACAAACCAGGGGCGTGGCGAGATTGTGGTAAGCAGGGCGATGTACGACCATCCAGCCGTTTGCTGGGTGGTGGGAATCTTTCTGGTCCCTATCAGACAATGGGATATCGATGGGACGCAGATTGAAATGGGATTCACACGAGCCTTGGGGATCTGTGGGGCTGCACTGGAAAACCCTGTCAGTATCCTGTACCGATCCTTCGAGACCGAGCTGAAAGGACAGGTGGAGTCGGTCAAGACATCGGTAAGCTAGTTGAGCCCCAATTCGCTTCCTTCCCCGTAACTCCCTGCAAGGTTCGCAGGAAGCACACTCGCGCTCTCGGCCATACATGCCGATCAACCCTTGTCCCTCCATTGTGGGGATAGACTGCTTCTGGGGGTCTAGGTGATACTGCGGACGCCAATAGCTCTACACTAACAGGAAAACTAATTATGTTTAAATATCTATCGCTCTACGCTGTAGCTGGGGCTATCCTCTTCTACCTCTTCTGTGTTGCGTTCAATGCCAACGCGGGAATGCCAGCTCGTTAACGGTGGGACCACCACGACTGTGGACAAACCGAACCTGAGTCATTCCAGCACCTCCATAAGCAACCGCTGTGCGTGCTAACCAGAAGGAGATTTGGATGAATTCCAGGACGAAGAATATACTTTTCTGGGTCGTCGTTGGCCTCTTCATGATTGTGTTATTTAACCTGCTTAGTGTGCCGCGTCATGAGCTCGAGGAAGAAGTGATCTTCAGTGAGTTTATGACGAAACTCGACAAAGGAGAACTCGAACGGGTCATTATCGAGTCCAGCCACATCAGCGCCATCATGAAGGACAAGACCCGTATTCGGACCTACTCAGTGGAGTATCCTGAACTGGTGCAGCTCTTGCGTGATAAGGGTGTCCAGATTGAGGCCAAGCCACCGGAAGAAAGCCCCTGGTACATTAGATTTCTTGTGACGTGGGTGCCGTCTGTCCTCTTCCTGGGTTTATGGTTCTTCTTGATGCGACAGATGGGAGGTCCGATGGGGGGTAAGGCGCTCTCATTTGGAAAGAGCCGCGCGCGGCTGTTGACAGAAGAGCGAAAGAAAGTGTTGTTCTCCGATGTTGCCGGGATCGAGGAAGCCAAGGA
>Ga0207670_10000069_pt1 | contig 72500 bp, 88 predicted proteins | sample KBSS23HmetaG_FD_184339 | JGI IMG/M metagenome (GOLD analysis project Ga0207670, IMG submission 184339) | Switchgrass rhizosphere microbial communities from Kellogg Biological Station, Michigan, USA - KBS S2-3H metaG (SPAdes) (version 2) | ecosystem: Host-associated > Plants > Roots >...
AGCTGTTTGCGGCGCCGTTGCACTGGGGCTTTGTGACCCTGGGCTGGTGCGGGTTGTTCGGCGGGACGGGCGGCGTGGCGGCGCAGATTGTCTGCCGCATGTCGAACCTGTGCGATGTGGTCTGGAACAACGAGGACAAGAAGGTCTTGCACGTCCTCCCCTACTAAGGGGCATTCGATTGCGATGGGCCGGCCCCGTGTTCCGGATACCGAGCGGGGCCGGCCAACGACTGGCTAAAATAGAGGGGTAGGGCCCAAGAGGTCGCTACTTGACGTGACGAGGCTAGCTGATAAAGACGGCGGCTCCATCTCATCATCGCGATCCGACAGCAGAAAATTTGTGTTATTTTGGACAGAGGCATGACTGCGAAGGTAGGGAGGACGTACTATGAGCAAGTTAAAACTAAGACCGACTTTCAAGAGTACTGCGCAGGAAGCCGCCTTCTGGGGGTCGCATGCCTCAACAGAATATTCTAATTACACGAAAGGCCACAGGGCGATCTTCCCACGGCTTAAACCGTTGGCGGAGATGATTTCACTCCGGCTGTCAAAATCTTTATTGGACCAACTCAAGGCGTTGACCAACAAGCACAATGTTCCCTATCAGAAGCTCCTAAAGCGCTTTCTGCTTGAACGAGTGCAGATGGAGCTGCATCTCAAGACTGCCAAGGCGTCACAGGGGTAGGGTAACTCGACTTGAACACCGGACACATGAAGGCCTTCGGGCGAAAGCAGCCCGGCCATATCACTATTGTGGCAGTCGCAATTGGATTATTATTGATGATTGGTGTGATTGGTGCGATTCAATATGCCGGTAAGAATAATGGTGAAGCCGTTGATCGCGGCAAAATGCTCGGCGAGGCTGTGTATGCGGTCGACAGTAATAGGGTTCGCTGCGAGCCAGGAACCAAAACAGGTGTTGCAGGCACCAGCAATGATGAGCAGACATCGTCTGGTATTCGCTATATGGTCAAAACGCCGGTGAATTACGATTCAACGATCGCCCACCCGTTACTCATGGTCTATGCGCCTGCGGGAACAAGTCGATATGAATCGGAGACGTTTATGCCTCTCACACAAGAAGCGACGACGGCAGGCTTTATTGTGGCCTACGCAAATAACCGGAGATTGTCTCCCAAAGCGATTGAAGAGCTTGCTGAAATACCGGGACTGATTGAACAGAAATGGTGCATCGAGAAGAAGCGGATTTTCCTCACCGGTCACTCCGATGGCGGCACTGTTGCCATGGGCATAGCCTTTCTCAAAGGCACCAGACATATCCCAGCAGCGATCGCTCCCAGTGCGATGGGCATCAGGGGCGAAAACTTGAAAGACCAGAGTTGTCCTAACCCGATTCCCGTCCTGCTCATGCACAGTAGCCATGACAGCCTTTTCCCAGGGTATGGCAAAGAGGCCATACAATGGTGGGCTGCCTGCAACGGTTGTGAGACGACAAACCCAGTACAAGAGAAAAATGGCTGCGTCACGTATAGGGGTTGTAAGAATAATGTCACAACCAGCTATTGCGAAGGCACGGGAACACACCGCGAATGGCCGGGGAAAAATAAGGCGATCATCGATTTCTTTAGGAGTTCTCAGGATATCCGATGAAGCTTTCTGAACGGCTGCGGTCAATCATTCCTATACCTGAATCACTGGCAGATGTCTCAGAAGGATGGGAGGGAGTGGCCGAGGCTGCCCTTTACTGCGCGCATCGAACGAGCACATTCTGATCGTGCGCGTTCTGCGAGCAAGAAGGGCACTTGGCCGCTTCCTCCCATCCTTCTGAGGCCGCGCGTTGCGCGAGCACAGAAGATCATCAGCCTTCATCTCCTCCTCTGTCTTGGGATGAAATGTGATCTATTTCACAGGAACACCATGTCCAACTTCAGGACATTGATAAGAGGGGATCAGCTGGTGAACAGGCGCTAGCCGGGAGGCCAGCCCATGTGGCGTCCGCCCAGGATATGGAGATGAAGATGAAACACGCTCTGGCCGCCATGAGCACCGGTATTGACTACGAAGCGGTACCCCGTATCGGCAATCCCCTTCTTTTTTGCGACTGCATTACCGGCCAGCAGCAGGCGCCCGAGCAGTGCGACATCGGACTCTTGCAGCTCGGCAATCGAGGTGAAATGTTTTCGAGGGATGACGAGCGAATGGATCGGCGCCTGGGGATTGATATCGTCGAACGCGACTACCAGATCGTCCTCATAGACAAGCGCTGCGGGAATGGTCCGCGAGACAATTTTACAAAAAAGACAGTCGCTCATTTGGTGGTTTCTTTTCTCAAGCCTGACTTCCCAAACCGACTCGCCAACTCTCGATAAATCTCCTGCGGCGTAATGTCATAGTATCCCAGCGCCACAAGGGTATGGAACAACAGATCCGCCGTTTCGTAGACAATTTCATCTTTCTTCCCTCCCTTCCCTGCGATCGCCACCTCGCCTGCTTCCTCGACGACCTTCTTGAGAATTCGATCGACCCCGCCTTCCAAGAGTTTTGAGGTATAGGACTCGCTTGAGGGCTGCCTCTTCCGCTCCTGGATCATCTGGGAGAGACGTTCGAGAATTCCCCCCCAGGACTCGGAGGTCTTCGTCCCCGGCTGGTCCAGACGAGAAAAGAAGCAGGCCCGTTCGCCTGTGTGGCACGTCGGGCCTACCGGCTCGACCTTCACGAGAAGGGCATCGCCATCGCAATCGAGAAACATATCTTTAAGTTGCAGTCTATGGCCGGAGGTCTCGCCTTTTTCCCAGAGCGTCTGGCGCGACCGGCTCCAGAAGTGCACGGACTTGGTTTCGACCGTCTTCTGCAAGGCCTCCTGGTTCATAAACGCCACCATCAGCACCGTGCCATCTCGCCAATCCTGCACGACTGCTGGAATCAGTCCCTGCTCATCGAATTTCACCTGCCCGACATCCATTTATCGAACCGCCACTCCTCTCTGCCGAAGATAGGCTTTCGCCTCCGGAATCGTGTGGGTCCGGAAGTGGAAAATAGATGCTGCCAACACTGCATCGGCCTTACCCCTGACAAATCCGTCATAGAGGTGGTCCAAATTCCCGACACCGCCCGATGCAATCACCGGAATCGACACAGCTTCTGACACGGCGGCAGTCAATGCAAGGTCATAACCCCGCTGTTGCCCATCTTGATCCATGCTCGTGAGCAAGATCTCACCTGCGCCATATTGCGCCATTGTTTTTGCCCATTCGACGACGTCGAGACCGGTCGACTTGCGACCGCCATGAGTGAACACTTCCCACCCTGCCGCTGGCGCAGCGCGATGTTTGGCGTCGATCGCCACGACGATGCATTGAGTCCCGAATCGCTCCGCCGCTTCCTTCACAAATTCAGGCCGTTCGACTGCCATCGTATTGATGCTCACCTTATCCGCGCCAGCCTGCAACAGCGCCCGGATGTCCTCAAGCGTTCTGACTCCTCCACCGACAGTCAGCGGCATAAACACCCGCGCTGCCGTCTGCTCGACTACATCGATGATCGTCTTTCTATTTTCATGGGATGCCGTAATATCCAAGAAACAGAGTTCATCTGCCCCTTCACGATCGTAGACCATTGCCACTTCGACCGGGTCTCCTGCATCGCGCAAATTGATAAAGCTCACCCCTTTAACGACTCGACCGTCTTTGACATCAAGGCAGGGAATAATACGCTTGGTCAACATCAAGACTCGTGAAGCATGAAACGTGAAGCGTGAAACGAAAATGTCAGGAAAGGGTTCTTCATGCCAAGCCTTTACCAACCACGAAGAGCCTCAACAGCGTTGCGATAATCCAGCTTGCCGTCGTAGAGCGCCTTGCCCACAATTGCGCCTTCGACCCGTGGGCCCAACGACTGCACGGCTCGCAAGTCTTCGATGCGCGAAATCCCGCCGGAGGCGAGCACAGGGAAAGACGATAACTCGACCACCTCCCGCAACGCGGCCAGATTTGGACCACCCAACATCCCATCGCGGGCAATGTCCGTATAGATCACGGCACCCAATGCCTGGCCTTCCAGCTCCTTGAGTAGATCCGTTGCTTTCGTCTCTGTCACCGCCGTCCAGCCTTTCACCGCTGCTTTTCCGTCCCTCGCATCCAACCCCAACAGAATTTGACGAGGAAATTCCAGGCAGGCCTTTTCCAACAACGATCGATCGGCCAATGCCGCAGTACCGAGCACCACTCTGGTCACGCCCGCGCCGAGATACCGACGTACCGTCTCAATCGACCGGATGCCTCCGCCGACCTGCACCTTTGCCGTCACAGTTCGAATGATCGCTTCGATCTGGGGAAGATTGCGCGGCTCCCCGTCCACGGCGCCATTCAAGTCCACCACATGGATCAGCAACGCACCAGCTTGTTGCCACTGCCTCGCGACAGCCGGCACGTCGTCGGAATAGACCGTCTCGGCTGTCATATCGCCCTGACGTAACCGGACACAGCGGCCGTCTTTCAGATCGATCGCTGGAATAACAAGCATACTTGCTACCGCTCCTCTGCCTTTCCAAACGGAAACTCGAGGAGCATCTGTTCAACCCCATAGGCTGCCAGTTCCTCTGCTGTGATAAACATGCCCCACCGATCGAGAAAGCCCCTCATGTCTTCAATCATCGGCCGCTGACGTTCGTAGTAGTTGCCGATCCATAGTGTCTGTCCATCGGCCGCGACAAGCTTCGCTTCAAAACCCACCGTTGCCGGGGGGCTGGCGCCGAAGCGACCACCGACTCGTTCCTGGTACACCTGCACCTGGCCGATCAGCGAAGCGTCTGCCTTGAGCTGTCTTGCCACCACCACCGCCATTGATTCATCGGACGGAGGTCGAGTCGTCGCCTGAGACGCGAGCACTTTGGCGGCTTCACTCGGTACCAAGACCGTCATACCATGCCTGATCCTCAACCGGCTCCACAGTAACTGTGTAACAGTCTCACCCGCGCTAGGCGGCACAATGACTGTCTGTCGAATGGTCTGTTCAGTATTAAGCGGAACTTCGATCCCCATATTATTCCGACGAACTTCCGCCGGCACCGAGAAGGTCTGATCGAGGACGTCCTTCACCTGGGGCGTGGCGAGAGTCGTGAACGGAACCAAGGCGATGGTCCGGATCTGATAGCGCGACAATTCTGAGGACGATTTCGTCGTCACTTTGGATCCGCTGCAGCCGGCTACAGTCAGCACGAGAACCAACAGCGTGAATAGGGAAAGCATCAGTTGTACGGCGACAGTTCGTTGGTATCGCATTCGAATGACCGCACCCCTCACGCCTAACCCCTGACCGCTACACATGCCAGGATCCAAAATTTTTCATCAACCGTAACCCGACAGACTGACTCTTCTCTGGATGGAACTGGCAGGCCACCACATTATCCCGCCAGATCGCCGATACAAATGTCGCTCCATAGTCTGTCATGGTTGTCACAACAGCTTTGTCAGAAGGATCGGCATAGAACGAATGCACAAAATACCAGAATGATCCGTTAGGAATCCCTTCAAATAGAGGGCAAGGCCGTTCAAGCGTGACGGTATTCCAACCCATGTGCGGTACTTTCAACCCCTGATCGACAGGAAATCGTCTCACCTTGCCTTGTATGATAGCGAGCCCCTTGTGGATCCCAAATTCCTCACTTTCCTCAAACAACAATTGGAGCCCCAAGCAGATTCCCAGAAAAGGTTTTCCTGATTGAATCGCTGCGCGAATCGGATCCGCAAGTCCATACTGCTCGACATTAGCCATGCAATCCCCAAAGGCCCCGACACCAGGCAGGACAACATGGCTCGCATTTCCGATCATGCGCGGATCTCGCGTGACCACCGCCTGATGCCCGACCGCCTCAAAGGCCTTCGAAACACTGCGCAAGTTACCCATCCCATAATCAATGATGACGATCATGGACCCTATCCATTAGTGGAAAGGTATAACAATACCGCAACCTGCATCAGACTGCTACAGGCAATCCGCATGGCAGAACTGGTGAGTAGAGGTGTGGGAGTTACGAATGGAAGGACGAACTCTCCGGCATAGATACAACAGCGAGTTGGTTTGTGATAAAAAAGGAGGGCGGTGGGCTGATCGGTGACAGGACCCGCGACTGGCTATAACATCCCCTTTGTCGACAAGACTTTCCCGGCCAGTCGCTCCTCTAACATCGTGGCTTGATCCAACGCTTTAGCCAGCGCTTTGAAAATGGCTTCCATAATATGGTGTGGGTTCCGGCCATACATCAGATTCACGTGCAAGTTGAGCCCGCCGTGCGTGACAAAGGCCTGGAAGAAATCCTCAAACAGCCCTAAGTCGAAGGCTTTGATCTTCCGATCCGGCAATGCCACGTTGTAGACGAGATAGGGTCGGCCGCTAAGATCGACCGTCACCTGAGCCAGCGTTTCATCGAGCGGGGCCGAGGCAAATCCAAACCGCTTGATCCCCGCCTTTTCCCCCAAGGCTTGATGCAAGGCTTTGCCCATGACTATACCGACATCTTCCACCGTGTGATGTTCGTCGATATCGATATCGCCCCTGGCTTGAACGGTCAAGTCGAAGAAACCGTGCTTGGACAACAATTCCAACATGTGATCGAAGAATCGAATCCCTGTATCGATCTTTCCATGCCCATTGCCATCGAGCGTCCATTCGACAGAGATATCCGTCTCCTTCGTGGCCCGGTGAATTGACGATTGTCGAGGCGCACACCCGTTCTTCTTCACGAGAACCTGCTCTGGGCCGACTTGGCATGGGCATCGAACCCCTCGATATGGGCCAACCGAACAAGATGCTCCTTCACCCTGCCTAATTCCTGACGCGTATAGTGTACGATGTTGCTGACCTTGATGTAATCGTGCACGGAGAGTGCTGAAAAGAAGCGGGCCGTCCCACCGGTCGGTAAGACATGATTCGGGCCTGCCACATAATCTGCGACCGACGGGGGAGTATACCTCCCCAGGAAGAGCGCCCCCGCATGACGGATTTTCTCCAAATATTCAAAGGGCTCATCGACCGAGAGGGTTAGATGTTCAGGGGCAATTTCGTTCGCGATCTGGATAGCTTCATCCATACTGGTGACAACGAAGGCCACCGAATGACGCGCAATGGACTTGGCCGCGATTTTTTCCCGTTGCAGCCCCTTCAACTGGCTCTCGATCAGTCGCACCACGTCCTTTGCCAACTGGGTTGACGTAGTCACAAGATAGACTTGTGCATCTTCATCATGTTCTGCTTCGCAAAGGAGATCTGCCGCCACATGTGACGGCTTGGCTTCACCATCTGCAACAACGAGCAATTCGCTCGGACCTGCCACCATGTCGAGTCCTACTGCACCGTAAAGAAGCCGTTTGGCCGTCGCCACATAGATATTGCCGGGACCCACGATTTTGTCAACGCGCGGGATCGTCTTTGTCCCGTAGGCCATTGCGCCGACGGCCTGCACACCCCCGATACGATAGATCTCCGTGACTCCGGCAATGTCGGCTGCGACCAGCAAATAGGGATTGATTGGCCCTTTTTGAGGCGGGGTACACATTACAATACGGGGCACGCCCGCGACTTTGGCTGGAATGGCACACATCAAGACTGAGGAGGGATAGACGGCCTTGCCCCCCGGCACATAGATCCCGACCGCATCGACCGGTGTGACCACCTGCCCTAGCGTGGCCTCGTGGTCCTGATACATCCAGGTCTTGATGCGCTGACGTTCATGGAATGATGTGATCCGCTGGGCTGCGAACCGGAGTGCATCCCCCTCGTCTTTCCGGATGTGAAAATAGGCCTCTTTAATCTCTTCCGGGGTGACGCGCAGCTCAGAGCCCTTCATAGAGACGCGGTCGAATTGTTTTGTATAGCGGAGGACTGCCTTATCGCCGCCCCGTTCCACTGCTTGCAGGATCGACTTGACCGTTTTCTCGACGGCGGCCCCTTGCACGCGGGCACGCGATGCCACCTTCTTGAGTGTAGAAGAGAACGCTCGCTCAGTGGAGGCTACAATTTTCATTTGAGTGCCCGCCTAACCTTTCGACCTGCCCTGCGTGAAGACTTGCGCGGAACGGATGTTCGAGACCCGGTTGGTGCGCTGGTAGCGGTCCGGAGATTTGCTATCAACTCCGTGACCACGGCATGCTTCAGCTTCAGACTCGCTCGATTGACGACTAACCGAGCCGTGGACCGCGCAATGCACTCGACCTCGACCAAGCCATGCGCCTTTAAGGTATTGCCCGTCTCGACTAGGTCAACGATTCGATCGGCCAGACCGACCAATGGCGCCAATTCAATCGAGCCGTACAGCTTGATGATTTCAACCGGCATGCCCCGCTGATTGAAATACCGCTCGGTGACCTTCGGATACTTGGTGGCAACCCGAATCTTTGATGAAAGCCGGTCACGTGACGCCTGCCCATTAAGCGCGGCGACGGCAATTCTACACGCTCCGAACCCTAAATCCAATGGCTCATAGACGTCGCTATCCTGCTCCATCAAGACGTCTTTCCCGACAATTCCCACATCCGCCGCCCCATGTTCAACATAGGCCGGCACATCGGTCGGCCGCACGATCAGGAAGGTCATTCCAATCCCTGGACAGGGAAACACCAGCCGGCGGCTCTCCGTCGAGAAGCTGCCCAGGGCATAGCCAGCTCGGCGAAAGACATCCAGCGTGAGATCCAACATTTTCCCCTTCGACAAGGCAATCGTCAGCATGATGTCAACAAGTCTCGGCCTGAACCGTTCCCTCTTTGTGCCGGGTAATCGTGGCACCCAACCCGCGCAACTTCTCCTCCATCCGCTCATAGCCACGATCCAGATGGTACACCCTGAGAATCTCCGTCGTACCTTCCGCCGCAAGACCGGCCAAGACCAATCCTGCGCTCGCACGAAGGTCGGATGCCATCACCGGAGCCCCGGCCAACCTGGTCGGTCCGGTCACAACAGCCCGATTGCCTTCGACCTTAATCTCGGCGCCCATCCGTCGCAACTCTTCGACATGCATAAAGCGGCTTTCGAATACCGTCTCAGTAATCACACTTGTCCCCTCAGCCGTCGTCATTAATGCCACCATTTGCGCCTGCATGTCAGTGGGAAATCCTGGGTACGGCAGCGTCCGGAAGTCGATTCCCTTGAGCTGCGATGCAGCATTGAGGTGAATCCGTTCCTTCTCTACCTGGACCTCGACACCGGCCTCACGCAGTTTCATCAGCAACGCATCTACATGATTCGGATGGCAACGATCGAGCGTCACCGCTCCTCGCGTAATGGCGCCCGCCACAAGATATGTTCCTGTTTCAATGCGATCGGGAATGATGTCGTGATCGCTCCCGTACAACTCACGAACGCCCTCGATCGAAATGACATCCGACCCGGCACCGGTAATGCGAGCCCCTCGCTTCACTAGAAAATTCGCGAGGTCCACGACTTCCGGCTCCTTCGCGGCGTTTTCAATGACCGTGGTCCCTTGGGCAAGCGACGCCGCCATCATTAAATTTTCTGTTCCGGTGACCGTCGGCGTATCGCAGTATATTTGGGCACCCTTCAGCCGCTTGGCTTTGGCATGAATATACCCGTGTTCCATAGAAACTTCTGCACCCATTTTGGCGAGTCCAGCCAGATGGAGATTGACGGGCCGCGACCCAATCGCGCAACCACCGGGCATCGACACGGTCGCTTCTCCCCATCGTGCCAACAGCGGCCCCAACACGAGTACGGAGGCCCGCATGGTCTTCACAAGATCGTAAGGGGCCTGGGTTGAAGTGATGACCGCGGCGTTAATGACCGCGCGATTCCCCTCGTGTTGAACCTTCGCACCCAAGATGCCCAGCAACTTGCCCATGGTAAGGACATCCACCACGCGAGGCACGTTGGTAATGACGCATTCGCCGCCGCCAAGAATGGTGGAGGCCAAGATCGGCAATGTGGCATTCTTCGCTCCGCTGATCTTGATTTCTCCTCGAAGCGGCACCCCGCCGATGATGACCATACGATCCATCGCTTTTACGTCCTTACCCGCTCTACGATGACAACACGTTCAAGCCCCGCAGCATCATAGACCAATTGATGAAATCGATACCCTGGGATCCGGTCAACATTCCGACGCATCGCACGAGCCTGGCCGGCGCCGATTTCCATGATCAGTGCGCCGCCCGGACGTAGGTACCGACCGGACTCCCGTAGCAAACGTTCGTGTAACTCCGTCCCTTGAGGCCCTGCCACCAGTGCCCCCCGCGGTTCGAATAGGCGTACTTCCGGCTGCAGTGTTGTCCAATCGGCCTCCGCAATATAAGGAGGGTTCGAGATGATGATGTCAATGGCCCCTTCCAGCTTCTGTTCCGCCAATGGCCCCAACAAGTCGCCTTCCAACCACGTGATGCGCTCGCATCCCATATGGCGGATGGCATTCTGTCTGGCGACACTGAGCGATCGGCTTGAGAGATCGGTCGCAATCACCCGTGCACGAGGCCGTAGACGTGCTATCGCCACGGCAATGCACCCGGACCCTGTACCGACATCAATGATGGTTGCCTGTTGCTCGACGGGAATCCGCTGCGCCGCGCATTCAACCAGCAACTCGGTCTCCGGCCTTGGAATGAGCACCGCTTGGTTGACCGTAAACTCCAAACCGCAAAATTCCTGTGTCCCCAGAATGTACTGCAACGGTTCACGACCAACCCGCCGCTTGATCAGCTCTCTCGCAGCCAACAGCTCGGCATGGGACAACGGTCGATCCTTCTCGGCAACCACATGATGTGAGGGAAGACGAAGGAGATGCTCCACGATCCAGAACGCCTCTTGCCCCGCGCTCTCGATACCGGCCTGCTCCAACATCCTTCGCGCCTCGGCAATCACCGTACCGACTGTCATTTGTCTTGCTGACTGGTGCATCGGCGCAACGGCATCCATGTTATGCCGCTCCCACTTCTTGCTGCCGCTGGGCCTTCAAAGCCTGGACAAGTTCGTCAAGATCGCCCTCGAGCACCTGTTCCAACTTATGTAAGGTCACACCGACGCGATGATCGGTTACCCGATTCTGCGGAAAGTTGTAGGTGCGGATCTTCTCGCTTCGCTCGCCCGTGCCCACCTGGGCCTTACGGCTTTGGGCTATTTCCGCTTCCTGCCTCTCTCTCTCTGCCTCAACGATTCTCGCCCGCAGAGTCCTCATCGCCTTGTTGCGATTCTTCAGCTGCGACCGTTCGTCTTGGCAACTTACGACCACACCGGTCGGGATATGGGTGATCCGCACCGCCGATTTTGTCGTATTGACACTCTGCCCTCCGGCGCCGGATGAGCAGAACGTATCGATCCGGAGATCCATGGGATCGATCTGCACATCTACCTCATCCACCTCAGGCATAACAGCGACGGTAACGGTCGAGGTATGAATCCGGCCACTGGCCTCTGTAACCGGTACGCGCTGCACACGGTGCACTCCTGCTTCGAACTTGAAGTGACTGTAGGCGCCCTTGCCTTCTATCAGGGCGACAACGCCCTTGTAGCCCCCGCCCCCGGTTTCGGTGGCTTCGACCACATCAACCTTGAAACCCTTGATCTCAGCGTACTTGCTATACATTCGAAATAACGCACCGGCAAAGAGGGCCGCCTCATCACCACCGGTCCCGGCGCGGATTTCCAGGAGCAGGCTCTTCTCGTCGCGTGGGTCTTTGGGAATGAGCAACTCTTGGGCTTGCCGCTCGATCTCAGACTGCTGTTGCTCAAGCACGGCGCTCTCCTCCTCCGCCATCTTGTGCAACTCAACTCCGGCCCTGGGATCTGCAAGAATTTGAGCGGCTTCCTCCAACTGCTTGGCATTGTCCCGATAGGTGGCAAGAAGCTTGGCCGCCGGTTCGATGTCCGTCCGCTCCTTATTGACTTTATGCAGTTGCGCTGGCTGGCTCATCATAGAGGGGTCCATGAGCTGATTCGTCAGCTCATCATATCGCGCTGCCAGCACTTCCCATTTCTTCAATAAGGCTGCTTCCATGGCCCCGTTTCCCTTTGGTTTCCTCTCTGTCTCTTCGAAAGGCTGCACAAAAACGAAGGGACCCTGCCCCTCAGCGAAGCAGGGTCCCTTCTATGGTCTCTCCCCGAGCTACTTGGCTTTTTTCGCGTACTTCTTCTTAAACCGTTCAACGCGCCCTTCAGTATCAATGATCTTCTGCGTCCCGGTAAAAAATGGATGACAGTTCGAACAAATATCGACATTGATATCGCCACCCGTCGACCGGGTTTTATATTTGTTGCCGCAGGCACAATGCACCGCGACCTCCCGATACACGGGATGAATACCCTTCTTCATAATATGCACTCCCAGAACGTCACGATCATTAGCCTTCGCCCATTCGAAGGCCCGTCACTGTACCCTGTCCCAGCGGCCAGATACAAGCCTGATATTACCGATTCATTGACTGCAAGAATTCCTGATTTGTCTTGGTGCCATGCAACTTGTCCATCAGAAATTCCATGGCTTCCATCGTCCCCAGCGGACTCAATACCTTGCGCAGGATCCACATCTTGTTGAGACGATCCTTATCCACCAACAATTCTTCTTTTCTCGTCCCGGACTGACTGATATCGATGGCCGGGAAGAGCCGCTTGTCTGCCAAACGGCGATCGAGATGGACTTCCATATTGCCGGTCCCTTTGAACTCTTCAAAAATTACATCATCCATCCTGCTGCCGGTGTCGACGAGCGCGGTCGCCATAATGGTGAGGCTGCCGCCGTTTTCGATGTTTCGAGCCGCCCCGAAGAACCGCTTTGGCCGCTGGAGCGCGTTCGAGTCCAGACCTCCCGATAAGACCTTGCCGCTTGGAGGTGCAATGGTATTGTAGGCACGAGCCAGGCGGGTAATACTGTCCAGCAGAACGACGACATCTTTCTTATGTTCAACCAGTCGCTTGGCTTTTTCGAGTACCATCTCAGCCACCTGAGCATGACGCTGGGCCGGCTCATCGAAAGTGGAGCTGATGACTTCGGCCTTCACCTGCCGTTGCCAGTCGGTGACTTCTTCCGGCCGTTCATCGATAAGCAACACAATCAAGGTCACTTCCTTGTGATTTTTCAAAATGGCTCGAGCGATGGCCTGTAGCAGCATCGTTTTCCCGGTTCGAGGAGCCGCGACGATTAATCCACGCTGGCCCTTGCCGATCGGAGTCGTGAGATCCATCACCCTGGTGCAATATTCTTCACGGTCGAATTCGAGGACCAGCCGCTCCTCTGGATAGAGCGGCGTCAGGTTATCAAACAGAATCTTGTCGCGGGACACTTCGGGATCTTCGTAGTTAACCTTCTCGACCTTGAGCAACGCGAAATATCGTTCGCTCTCCTTCGGTGGACGAATCTGCCCGGATACAATGTCGCCGGTACGCAGATTGAAACGCCTGATTTGAGAGGGTGAGATGTAGATATCGTCAGGACCGGGAAGATAGTTCGAATCGGGAGCGCGGAGAAATCCGAACCCATCAGGAAGCGTTTCGAGCACGCCTTCGCCGAAGACCACGCCGTTATTCGCGGTCTGTGCCTGAAGAATCGCAAAAATCAATTCCTGCTTCCGCAGATTAGGTGCTCCATCGATCTTCAGATCGCGCGCCACCTCATTGAGATCAGCGATGGACTTCTGCTTTAGCTCCGCGAGATGCATAACCTCCCCCTTCGTTTGTGCCATGAATATCCTCTCAATCCCCTGGCTACATCATTATTATTGTCGGCAACGATCGCACATGGTGAACCATAGGAAATTGTCCACAACAGATTAGTATTGGTAATGCTTTGATGGTTGTATCGTGTATAACTGCTAAAAGAGGGTGACCCTTGAGGGACTTACCTGTTTTTGCTCGTCGCTACCAGGGCACAACTCAGTTTCAATCGTTGCAGGCCGGAACACATGCCGAGCTGACTCGCCCCTGTCCCCTAAGTAATTATGAATTGTGTCGAGATGCGCCCCGGAAGTCTTGTGTGTGGAGATTACTGTGAATCGGACTGAGATAGTACAGAATAATAGCGCGAGCGATGTTTCTTGTCAACATGGATATTGCTTTTTGGAGATCGTACAGCCGACTACCCCCCACGAGGGCTACCTTGGATGGCGACGGCCTTCACCAGCCTATTGTCATGACGATAGGCCATCCCGTATCATTCGTCCGCCCTGGCCGCCATGTCTAAACCGGCAAATCCCATAACCGTTCATACCCTGACGCTTCGAGAGGAATTTCGCTATCACCTCGAAACCTTCTACAGCCGACTCAAGCTGGCGCCACCCTATGAGAGCATCGAAAACGCCCTTCGCTCCCTCACGACTTCGGTCCATGCGCTGCCGCCAGTAGAACAGGAACGGCTGGTCACCGATGCGACGGCGCGCTGGCTGTACTTCCGTCAGGCCTTCCAATCGTCTGGCCTCAGCAAGAAGCATCGCGGCATTATTGCAGGGCTCGCCCGCAACAGGGCCGACCTGAATCTCCCGACCGAATACGATCAGTTCCTGAGACTGTACCTTTCGTAATCTCGTTTATTTGGTCTGTGTGGTTTCTTTGGCCCGGGTTGGTTCAAACCTGCATCTTGACTCCCTCAAGCACCTCGCGGAGTTCTTGATACACCATTGTAAGCCGGGCATTCTCTAACCGATAGGCAAACACAACGGTAATGGCTCCTGAGAGTAAAAACACAAGCCCCAATCCTACAATCCCAAATGCCAGCACCATTCCACCGAGGGCTACCAGTTCTCCCTCAACAAAGAGGGAAATCAGGGCTCCCACGGTACCGACAACCACGATAATAAACCAGAGGCCTGTGAGAAGAGCCGAGGACCAGGGCGTGAGCTTTCGGCAGAGCACCGCAAGTGCATCGCCCTCGTGAGACAAAGAGACCAACCCTTTTAGTGGCCACAATGTCCGAAAACCCATGGCAAACAGCCTGTATTTCTGGCGAATCACGATCTGGTTGAGATCTTGATATAACCGCGCTGTTCCATGCGGCAAGGCCAAAAGACCATCGGCATCAAACCGGTCAGCCAATTGCTTCATGGTTATAGGTGCGAGTCGGTCATAAGTGCGGGCAACCCCACATCCGTAACGGCCCGCATCAGGAGTGAGACGCATGAAATAGAACCAGTCTCCAAGAATGAGACCGAGGCACAATACACCAGCAAAGAAGCCAGCGAACATCATGTCTGTACCTATCCCACAGGGGCCACAGATGAATCAAGCGATCCGGCCCAGATAATCTGTTGACTCGTCGCAGTGAGTTGGCTAGAGTAGCCGAGGTGCTGTTCAGGCGGGTCCCCTCGCTCCATTCAGGTGCTCCGCCGCAAATTTTCCCCTTGTAGTTGCGGCAGTCGGCTCATACCCCCTGTGTCGAGGAGCGCAAGTTCTTTTGAATACTAAATGGAGTCGGAGGTGACATGGATTTAGAAAAAGTCGAGCGTGTGTACACATCCTACGCGAAAATCTACGATCGAGTTTTCGGGAAAGTGTTTCACGAAGGGCGCCAGTCAGTGATCCGGAATTTGAATGCCCAGTGTGATGAAAAAATCCTCGAAGTGGGGGTCGGAACAGGACTGGCCTTGCCGATGTACCCGCGCCATTGCCAAATCGTCGGTATTGATTTTTCTGAAGGCATGCTGGACCAAGCGAAGCAGCGAGCGGCAGAACACTGTATGGACCATGTTCAACTCCACCGAATGGACGCAGCTGCAATGGAATTCAAGGACGATAGTTTCGATACCGTTGTCGCAGCCTATGTCGTGACCGCTGTCCCAGACTACCGCAAAGTCGTCAGCGAAATGATACGTGTTTGCCGGCCTGGCGGACGGATCATCATGCTGAATCACTTCAGGAATGACAATAAGTTCATCGCCGCCATCGAAAAAGTGCTTTCCCCTATCACAAAGAACCTAGGATGGCGGACGGATCTGGCACTTCAGACTGTGCTGGACGGGACGCAGCTCCACGTCTCCCGGAAGCAGAATGTGAACCCGTTTCGACTCTGGGCCCTGGTGGAATGTGTGAACGAAAAATACGTGAACGGCAAGACGCACATCAACGGCATCAAGAATGGGAACGGCGCTACGGCCTATGCCCATCGCAACGGCACACATTTGACGGAGCCAGCCCCTGGTCAGGCACTGGTGTAAGGGCCTACTCGCCAACAAGATCAACCAAGGTAACCGGACGAATACTCCCCCGTCTCGTCCCTCGCATTACTCATCAGCGCCTCGTTGCTGCCCCAATGATCTCCAATTCTGCCATTCCTCACCTGGAATGATTGTATTGCCCACCAGACACTGTCCGGAGAACCGCTGGGCGATCAGGTCTGCCAGGATTGAGAGCACCTGACCGGTGCGACGATCCTGCGCTCCGCGAACTCGAAGGACCATGCCGAATCCTGGACCATCGAGCGGCCCGTACAACATACAGTGTACCCCTGTAATGCCCTCTGATCCTTGCATGGAAGCCGGAAGGAGATCTCCTTCCCACTGAATAGAAGGATGACGACCCGACGACGACGTTACGGCTCTCCAGGTACAGGGAACACCTGCGACATCCAATTCTGCCAAGAACCATGTCACCGTCGGCCACTCCGGCACGGCACTCTGAAATGTCCATTGAGCCACCTGTTCCAATGAGAGGGGTTCCAGGCTTGGCGCTGCCACTTCTTCCAGCTGGGCTTCCTCACACACCACATACAGTTCGCCCTGCGGATCGAACCAAAAACGGAGATTCCCGTCGTTCAACTCCGCTTGAATCACCCCCAACGTCGAACAATCAGCCCCTTCCTGCTCGAACATCGAGAAGTCCGTCACACCGGTCATCGTGAGCTTGACGACACGAGCCATCTGACGCATGCGATAACGGACCACCACCGTGACCGTCGTCCCAGCCGGCACCTCAAGGCCCGATGCTTCGTCCAACAGCCGGCGTTTCGCCACTTGCACATCTGTCACATAGCCGCCACGAAACCCGCCGGTATGGGCCATGAGCCAACGCAGATCGTCTTTCGATTTGATGGAATGCGTCATGCGGGTGATTCTAGCGTAGCGGGATTAGGAGAGCTAGCCGCTCCTCTTGCCGGAGAGATGGAAGACGGTGTATGGTTCCACCGCAGAGAAAACCCAGGCGTACTTCTTGTCATTCCCACTCATTCGACCTGAAGAATCATGCCCCGAGCCATTTGCCTCCAACACGTTCCTTTTGAAGGGCCGGGAGCCTTCGCGAGGGCGCTGACTGCGCGAGGGGTAAGCCTGGAAAGCTATCTCGTCCCGCAACGAGGACTGCCGAAGGATGCGGGCGATGTGTTGATCGTAATGGGTGGGCCGATGTCGGTGAATGATCCTGACCCCTGGATTACCGAGGAGACGGAGTTCATTCGAGCAGCGATCTTGGCCAGCAAAACGGTGATCGGCGTTTGTCTTGGCAGTCAATTTATGGCGAAAGCGCTGGGAGCCAAGGTAAGATCCGGCAAAGAACTGGAGATTGGGATGACACCTGTTCATCTCACGAAAGAGGGCAAGAGTGATCCTGTGTTCGGTGCCTGTCCCGAGACCTTCCAGGTTTTTGAATGGCATGGCGAGGTGTTCGATCTGCCGGAGTCTTGCGTACCACTAGCCAGTTCCGAAATTGCCCCGTTACAGGCCTTCCGTTATGGTGCACGAGCCTATGGGCTTCTTTTTCATGTGGAGATGGAGCCATCTGGAATCGACTCGCTGTGCCTGGAATGTTCGCCAGATCTCATGAGGGCAGGTCTGGCTGCAGAGAAAGTCAAATCGACCGCACTTTCTCATTTGCCGCAACTCCATCGAACCGCCGATCGGTTGGTTGCCCATCTGCTAGATTCTGCACGTTGATTCCTGCCACGTTCCTGAAGTAGCCTAGCAGGATGCTGAAAAATCGGTCTTGCCAACACAACACCACACTCGCCTCTCAGCCTTCGCATCATCTTAAAAAGGAGAGTTTCTGAAATGGCCGGTTTCCCCATTGAAGTTGCCACTCGAATTAAGACCCTGCCTCCCTATCTGTTCGCCGCCATCGATAAGATGAAGCAAGCCACGATTGCGAAAGGCGTCGATATCATTAATTTGGGCATCGGTGATCCGGATTTGCCGACGCCGGCTCCGATTATCGAGAGCCTGGCCTTAGCGGCAAAGAACGCGAAACATCACCAATATCCCTCCTACGAAGGTATGCCGGCGTTCCGCAAAGCGGTAGCCGATTGGTACAAACGCCGATTCAATGTGACGCTCGATCCGGCAAACGAAGTCCTGACCTTGATCGGATCTAAAGAAGGAATCGGTCACATTCATCTGGCATTCGTCGATCCTGGCGATACCGTGCTCGTGCCCAGCCCTGGATATCCCGTGTATCCGGTCGGGACCAGCTTCTCAGGCGGTGTGTCACATCTCATGCCGCTGACGAAGGCGAATGGGTTCCTGCCAGACCTGACTGCAATTCCGAAAGACGTCGCCAGGAAAGCGAAGTTGATGTGGCTGAATTCCCCGAACAATCCAACGTCGGTCATCATGAGCAAGGACTACTTCAAGCGCGTGGTGGAGTTCGCCCAAGAGAACCAGGTCATCGTCTGCCATGACGCGGCCTATTCAGAGATTTACTATGACGGAAAGCGCCCCACGAGCTTCATGGAAATCGACGGAGCCAAAGACGTCGGTGTGGAGTTCCACTCACTCTCGAAAACATACAACATGACCGGCTGGCGTATCGGTTTCGCCGTCGGCCATAAAGACGTCTTGGCCGGACTTGGCAAGGTGAAAAGCAACCTGGACTCTGGGGTGTTCGAAGCGGTGCAGGCCGCCGGGATTACTGCGCTAGGGCTGGATGATGCCGTGACCGATGGCATTCGAAAGATCTATCAAGAGCGACGCGACACCTTGGTACCGGGCTTGAAGAAGCTCGGCCTGGAAGTCGATTTGCCACCTGCTGCATTCTACATCTGGGTGACCGTTCCTAGCGGGTATACTTCCGCTTCGTTCACCGCCCACTTGCTGGAGAAGGCTGGGATCGTGACGACACCAGGCAACGGATTCGGCGCGCCGGGCGAAGGGTATATAAGGATGACGGTCTGTACGACGAAGGAACGGTTAGCAGAGGCGGTTGAGCGAATCAGAAAAGCGGGATTTTGAATCTCGTGAGGCGTATGGGGTGAGGCGTGAGGGGGCCTCGCAAACCCCTCGGTCATCTCGATCTGAACACCTTAATCCTAACGCCTCACCCCTCACGGTATTTTTATGGAAACAGTCTTCATCGGCTTCGGGTCAAATGTCGGTGATCGGGTTGATTTCTGCGACCGCGCAGTAACCCTGCTCAGCCTGCTGCCACACTCGCAAGTCGTGGGCGTGTCGTTGCTCTATGAAACAGAACCAGTGTACGACCATGCTCAACCAGGCGATGGCTGGTTCCTGAATGGTGTCGTGCAACTTGAGACGGATGTCACGCCGAAGAGCCTCATGGCCATTTTGCGGGAGATCGAACTCGCACTTGGACGGGACGCGGACGATCGATCCGGCCCCAGGACCATCGATCTGGATATTCTGTTCTACGGCAAACAGATCATCAACGAACCGGACCTTGTGGTGCCGCATCCCCGGATGCACCAGCGCCGATTTGTCCTCATGCCACTGAGCGAACTTGACCCGCTGTTCGTACATCCATCACTCCAGCGCACGATCAGCCAGTTACTTACCGAGGCTGGAAAGCAGTCCGAGGTTCGACTGCTATTTCCCCAGCCTTCCACCCGCTATGGGTCTCGCCCTTCCTGCAGCACGCATCCAGGCTCATGAAAATTATCCGCACTGCACGATCCATGGCGTCATGGAGCGATCGACTCCACCGTGAAGGTGTGACCATCGGTTTCGTCCCCACGATGGGCGCGCTGCACGACGGCCACCGCTCTCTCATTCGGACCGCGCGATTGCGCTGTGATGCACTCGTCGTCAGCATCTTTGTGAACCCTTCACAGTTCAGCCCGACTGAAGATTTGTCGACCTATCCCCGCCCGATTGCCCGCGACCGGACAATGTGCCGCGAGGAAGGGGTGGATGTCTGTTTTGAACCGGCAGCCCAGACCATATACCCCCAGGGCTTTCAGACGACCGTGACAGTGCCGGCGCTTGCGCGCCGATGGGAAGGGGCTGCCAGGCCCCATCACTTCGCCGGCGTCGCCACGGTGGTGACAAAACTCTTCTGCATGGTACGGCCCCATCTCGCCCTATTCGGTCAGAAAGATTATCAACAGGCAACCGTGGTTCGACAATTGGCGGATGACCTCAATCTCGGTGTGAGAATTCAGGTAGGCCCGACCGTCAGAGAGCCAGATGGGGTGGCCATGAGTTCACGCAATATCTATCTCAATGCCGACGAACGTCGGATTGCCCCCTTGCTCTCTCAGGCACTCCGATCAGGCCAGCAGATGATCGAGGATGGGACAAGCGACGTGATGGTAGTCGAGCGAATCATGCGACAGACGTTTGAACAGGCACCGACCATTCATGTCGAGTATCTGGCCGTCTGTGACCAGAACAGTCTGGAACCTCTTTCCGTCGTCGCGGATCGCGCCGTACTCTTGGGCGCAGTCCGGATCGGAACGATCCGATTGATTGATAACCTTTTAGTAAAAAGACCGGCCAGGAAGAGTCGTTCGACAGATTGAGCTGATATGACGACTCTTCACTCACAAAGAGCCTAGTATTTTCCGGCATCGAAGCAGATGCGCATCGACGGGCTTTTCAGGCAGCTCGCTCTGTCTTCCTGGTAGACCACAAGAATAAAGGGAGTCCTGTGGTTTGGGCAGTGCGGTCGTCTCTTGGATCAGATCAGACGTTGGGCGGGACCGTCCCTTGCTCCGCTAGAATCGGTTCGATGCGGGCAGGGGAATAGGTAGCCGGCTTCACCCACTTTCCATCTTCCCGCTTATAGCCACCGACTTTGCTCATGTTCGACCGATGCACTTCTCTGAAAACTGGGTCCATGTCGATGCCATAGGACACAGCGGTGCCGTAGACGACATAGAGGAGGTCGGCCATTTCTTTTGCAATGGACGAAAGATCTTCTGCCACGAGGGCCTGTTTCAACTCATCGAACTCCTCCTGAATAAGTGTGACGCGTAGCCCACAGGTCTGCTTGTCGGCGACGGTCGGTACTGGATTGACAGTGATCTCGAACGTCCGATGGAAAGCTTCTACCATGGCCTGTTTATCTATCATCTGGACTCCTTATTCACTGTCAAACGGCAATGCTTTGCGGGAAACCAGTTCTACCGGATCCAACATGGGAATCTCTTTTTCCGATGACACGCCCAGTTCCTTGAACCGACGGGCTGCCGGTAGGATCCTCGTTTCCAGCGACCCGACTGCTTTATTGTAAGCCATGACGCTCTTGCCGAGCGCCTGTCCCACGTCATTCACATATTCTGTCAGCACGGCCATCCGCTCGTAGAGATCCTTCCCCAATCGTCCGGCCTCTTCGGCATGCTCGGTCAATCGCTCCTGTCGCCATCCATAGGCGACTGCCCGCAACAGCGCCATGAGCGTCGTAGGGGTGGCGAGCACCACACTCCGAAGAAATCCATCTTCAATGAGGTGTGGATCATGCTCCAGGGCTGCGCCGAGAAACTGTTCGCCAGGCAGGAACAGCACGACAAATTCCGGTGCCTGCGCGAATTGATTCCAGTAGGCTTTCAGACTTAATTCATCCATCCGCGACCGGACTTGAGCGGCATGACGACGCATGCCTTCGAAGCGGTGTTCTTCAGTTGAAGCTTCGTGCGCATCCAGATAACCAGCTAAAACAGTCTTGGCATCCACAATGATCTGTCGCCCACCCGGCAATTGGACGACCATGTCAGGGCGAAGCCGTCCTTCGTCAATCGCAATTGACTCCTGTTCGAAAAAATCGCAATGGGCGACCATGCCGGCCAACTCTGCCACGCGCTTGAGCGTGATCTCTCCCCATTGGCCTCGGATAGCCGGAGCCCGGAGCGCCTTCACGAGGTTGCCGGTTTCCGACTGCAATCGCTGCTGCGATTCTGCCAGGAGCTTGAGGTGCTGGTCGAGGCCTCCGTAAGCGGCTTGCCGAGATTGCTCCAGTTGGCGGAGCTGATCGTCGTATCGATGCAGCGAGTCTTGAAGGGGTTTGACCAGATTATCGATCGCCTGTTGCCGTTGGGCGAGATCGCCTTTAGCCTCGGCCTGGAGCGTCGCGAATGAGCTGCGGGCCAGGTTGAGAAAGGCTTCGTTGTTCTGTTTGAGGGCTTCGCCGGAAAGAGCTTGGAAGGTCTCAGCCAATTCCTGTCTGGCCTGAGCCAGCAGAGTCTTTTGTTCATTGAGATGGAGCGCGGTCTCCGCTGCCCTGGTCTCTGCCACCGCACGGGCCTGAGAGGTATCCGACAGATCCTGCCTGATTCGATCAAGGTTGAGGTTGTTTTGTAGAACCTGCCGACGCAATTCCTCTGCCAGCGATTCTGCCCGCTGCGCCCGTTCGCCGCTAGCCAACACTTGTGCCTGTGCGTTCGCACGCATGCGGGACGCAATCCAGAACCCGATGACTAATGCACCGATGAGACCTCCGAGCAGGAAGCCCGCACCAAAGGCTGTGTCATCAATCATGGGTAACCATCCCTATCAGGCCGCTGACCCTCGTTCAACTAGGTCGTCCGGTTTCGCGATTTGGATAGGACTTTTTAACAATACGTAACCTCCTGTGAAAGATCAAGGACACAAAACGAGACGCTCGGAGCTTGCGCAACCCATATGAGCAGCAGGAGCGACTTGAGACTGTCGAGAGATATGGAGCCGACGATGTAGTAGCCAAGCAGACATGGAGTAGAAAATCCGAACCCTAGTTCGCGTTGAGCGTATCGTGGGTTCCCGGTGTGCATTCTTCACGCTTCCATTGTTTCAGAACCTTCTGTTCATTAAATGTCAGAGTATAGCGGTAGCAATACAACATGGCCTTGGGACTATCGGGAGAAACCTTTCCCATCAACGCCGTCACTTCCTGTACCGGATCGGTCAGGCCGGAAAGGGTCACTGAGGCCAGGTCTTTGTCGCTGATCGGAACGCGGTAAGTCCAGACCGACTCGCCACCGAGCGTCGGAACCTTGGCCGTATGGGGCGGCCCCATGCGTTCAGAAACTTCCTCTTGTGTCAATCGATCGACGCCCTTGTCGAAATACTGGTCGCGCCATGGGCCACCGCAAGCCAGCATCGTCCCTGTGAGGAGGATCACAGCGGCGGTGAACAGACGCCGACCCATTCCTCTCATAACTTTGGCCTGTTGTGGAGTTGCTGCATGCGTTTGATCGAGCAATAGAGGGCGCACCCTTGAGCCAACATTCCAGTCACCAACAATCCCAAGGCTGTCTGCAGCCACCAGGCTCCCGTCTCTTCCAATCCATAGATCCCGATAACAAATCCGAGTGCAATCGCCACAATCCCCACGGATCGCGCGATCATCCCCACCAGGTGCAGATTGATTCGAGCCGGCTCGTTCTGTCTCGCCATAGGGAGTACGCTACACTGGATGGTGCAGCTGGTTCAACTCTGAAAGATCCATGCTGAAGGTGCGAAGAAGCACGTCAGATTCGACGCTCTCCCATCGTGAGTCTTTTCATCCTGCGCTCAACTGTTCGATAAGGGATTCCGCTGGATAGGTCACGATTTCTGCCAGCGTGGGGTGGTAATGCGGTATCTGCAGGAGGTCAGCAACGGTTCCGTGGTAATACATCACCGCGATCAGTTCATGGATCAGCTCACCCGCCTCAGGCCCGACAATCTGCGCGCCAAGGAGTTCTCCTGTCGGTGGCGTACAAAGGAGTTTCACGAAGCCATGTGATGCCCCGAGACACAGCGCCTTCCCATGATCGGCAAAGGGATAAGAAGCGGTAAGATAACGGATTCCCTTCGCGCGACACATCCGTTCATTCAGTCCCACGACTGCTACTTGTGGTTCTGTGAAGACCACCTCTGCATCAAGCCGATGATCGATGTGTCTTGCAGGCTTTCCCGGGTGGGTCGCATTGTATCCGGCAATCTCACCCTGTTGAATGGCCAGATGCACGATGGGACTCAAATCATTCACATCACCCACGGCAAAGATATGTGGCTGCGATGTTCGCATCGTCGTGTCCACGACAATCCGTCCTCCCGTCACATCCACCCCCGCCGCATCCAGTTGCAACCCGGAAATATTGGGACGGCGGCCTAACGCCTGAAGCATCGAGTCAGCCTCGAAAACCCGTTCCTGGCCATGGTGTTGTATCCTCGCTGATTTCCGACCCTCATGGCAGGCGACGCGGAGAAGCTGGGCCTCCGTTACGACTTCGATGCCGTCATTTTTCAACGCGGTTTCAAGCGCCAGCCCGACATCCCCGTCCATCTGCGACAAGACCGTGCGACCCCTCTGGAGAATCGTCACCTTCGTGCCGAGCCTGGCAAAGAACTGACCCAGCTCGAGTGCTACAGGCCCTGCCCCCAATACCAACAGAGAAGCTGGTTGCGTACGCAGGTCCAGAATCGTATCGCTCGTGAAGAAATCTACGTCCGAGAGACCAGGGATAGCGACCTCGGAAGGGCTGGAGCCGGTTGCAATAATAAAGGTGCGCGCGGAGAGCCTGGCGCCTTCTATGTTAATTTCATGAGGCGAGCAAAACCTACCACGAGATTCGTAAAGCGCAAAGGCGGGGTCGCGAAGTTGTTGGATCCTGTAATCAGCGAACTCACGAATCAGCCTATCTTTTCGATCCACGATCGCCGACAGATCTGCACTGGGCGACACCGAGGAAAGTCCGAACTCCTTTGTGCGCCTGAGGAGAGCCGCGACTTCGGCGGAACGCAAGATAGCCTTTGTCGGCATGCAGCCACGGAGAATGCAGAGCCCTCCCAGGGGGCCCTGATCTACAATCGCGACGTCAGCGCCGGCATCGCGGGCGATCCGTGCCGCAGCATAGCCAGCTGATCCGCCACCGATGACGACGACATCATGGGTCTTGCGCGTCGCAATCTGACTTTGTAATTTCATTAATCCTTCCCTTATAGTACGGAGGTGGAGAAGAATACACGATGCTGCAGCCTGGTCGCTATCGTCACTATAAAGGCCACGAATATGAAGTGTTGGGAGTGGCTCGGCATTCAGAAACAGAGGAAGAATATGTCGTCTATCGAGCCATGTATGGCGAACGAGGCCTATGGATCAGACCCAAGGCTATGTTCCTAGAAATTGTGACCGTTGATGGTCGTTCTTGTCCTCGATTTCAGTTCCTTGCTCTCCCCTAGAATCGACTCGTAGGTCCCACTCCATACGAAATTGATCCTTTCTTTTCCCGGATGCATGGAGAGCCGACCTGCTGACTTAAGTATTTCCAACAGGGATCCGATACAAACATGGTGAGGTCGCTATGCCGATTATACGCACGGTCGGTGGCATCGTAGAAATCCATCCTTCGCTACCGGTATCCCACCGGCCACCCGCAACTCAGGCCGACGCCGACCATCGGCGAGATCGGGCGAAAGACCAAGAGCGTCAAGATGCCGACCCTGCATCACGCCTCGCTCAACAGGCCTACCAGCAGCAGACACACCGGGCCCCCGCACCAAAGCCATCTCTCCTTGCGCAGGACCTCATGACCTCACCCGTCACCTGGTTGCCCTCTGACTCTACACTGCTGAAAGCGTGGACTACGATGCACCACAAAGGGATTCACCATATCCCCGTGATGTCGGCCCACGGCATATTGGTCGGAATGGTATCGAACCAGGAACTGCTGCCCTATGCACATGAACTTGAATCCATTGATTCGCCGGGACCGTCGGCCGAGCATACACTCACCCGTGTCATGAACAGCCGGGACTTGTCCGCCACCCCGACGACAGAAATACGCGAGGTCGCCCACGTCATGCTCGACGAACAGGTAAATGCCATTCCGATCCTCGACAGCTCCCGTCACTTGGTCGGCATTCTGACAACCAGCGATATTCTCAGAGCGATCATCCACCGAAGCCCACTCGAGCTCTGGACATAACCAATCCTACCAACCCTCAATAGGCTCAAATCATTCCAGGGCTTCTCCAGTGACTCCTGAGTTCACGCTCCTCTCCATGCTTATTCCCGGGGCTTCACTCCCCTGAAAAGACTTACGGGTCGTCACCACTCAAAAGTGTTCCCTCTACCGTTGCACCTCGTTCGTCGCAGCAGAACGGTCAATGTCGGACAGGCTCCTGAGATCCGTCAGGTCAACCAGGTCCAATGAACGAACGTCGCGGCCTGCCCTACTCTCTGCCCTCTTGCATCTACGACATTCCAGATGATGGCGTTTTCGACGAGAAAGCGGCGTCCCGTTGAAGTCACTCTCACACCTTGATACGTGTCGAGGTAGCCGCGGATTTTAGCCTGTTCCAACATCCATTCACGCTCAGCCCGATTTATGGGCTCCGCCGTCAGCCGTGACGGTGTCCGAGTCAGGTCTTCCCAAATCGTCTCCCAAAGCTCCATTGCCGCCTCATTCCCGTAATTGATGATTGGATCCTCTTCCGTCCCGTGTGAGATGACGATGCAGGGTGAAAGAAAGAGGGCATGAGCCTGATAAGCAGGATCGCCCATGCGCTCGAGCAAATCACGCCCGGTCCAGTGACGAAAACTGTTGAGGAGCAATTGCGACCAATCCATGACGGCAGGATTGGCCCAGATCTGAATAGTCACGCGCATCCCCTGGTGCAGCAGCGCGGATGGGAAATCGTACCAGCCGATGGTGCGTTGGTACCATGTTTATGCCTTCAACGCAATAATTCGGCTGAGCGCTCTTGTACAGACCCTAGTAGGACTCTGTATAATGTGTCTCCTTTCGGAGTTCCTCTCCGGGAGGAACCGATCCATAAGGAACACCGATGTCCGCCCACACCCTTTTCGACAAAATATGGGAGTCTCACGTCGTCCGTGCAGAGCCGGACGGGACTACCTTACTCTATATCGATCGTCAGCTGGTCCACGAAGTGACATCGCCGCAAGCGTTTGAAGGGCTCAAACTCTCCAACCGTCGACCTCGACGCCCTGGTGCCACGCTCGCTGTACCAGACCACAACGTCCCGACTACCGACCGGACCATGGGCATCGCTGATCCTCTCAGTGCAAAACAAATCAGGACATTGGAAGAAAATTGCCATGACTTCGGCATCATGCTCTTCGGCATGAATGATATTCGTCAAGGCGTCGTGCATGTGATCGGACCGGAACAGGGCTTTACCCTTCCAGGGACAACCATCGTATGCGGTGATTCTCATACTTCCACCCATGGCGCGTTCGGAGCCTTGGCCTTCGGCATCGGCACCAGCGAAGTCGAGCATGTACTGGCCACCCAGTGCTTGGTACAGAAACGACCCAAGACCATGGAGGTTCGCGTCGATGGGGTGCTGTCAGGTTACTGTTCGGCGAAGGATGCCATTCTCGCCATCATCGGCAAGATCGGCACAGCCGGAGGAACCGGCTATGTCATCGAGTACACAGGCTCGGCAATTCGCGCCCTCAGCATGGAAGGGCGCATGACGCTCTGCAACATGTCGATCGAAGGCGGCGCACGCGCAGGAATGGTAGCACCGGACGAGAAAACCATCGCATACATCAAAGGAAGGCCCTTGGCTCCGAAGGGTGAACTGTTGGAACAGGCCATACATGCATGGCATCAGCTCAAGACTGATGCCAATGCGCGATACGATATGACCGTCACGATGCAGGCTGAGGACATCGCCCCACAAGTCAGCTGGGGTACCAGTCCCGGGATGGTGACAGGAATCGATCAACGAGTGCCGGACCCCCGAACGATCACCGACGAGAACCAACGCCAGGCAACGACGCGGGCATTGGAATACATGGGCCTCATCCCGAACATGCCCATGACCGATATAAAGATCGATACGGTGTTCATCGGTTCCTGTACGAATTCACGCATCGAAGACCTCCGCCTGGCAGCCGGCTTGGCCAGAGGCAGGAGCGTCGCCAAGGGAGTACGGGCTATGGTAGTGCCCGGTTCGGGCCTGGTGAAACAACAGGCGGAACAGGAAGGGCTCGACCGTCTGTTCAAAGAGGCGGGCTTCGAGTGGCGCGAAGCCGGTTGCAGCATGTGCCTGGCCATGAATGCTGACGTGCTTCAGCCGGGAGAACGCTGTGCTTCGACCAGCAATCGAAACTTCGAAGGGCGTCAGGGGGCTGGCGGCCGCACCCATCTCGTCTCTCCGGCCATGGCTGTTGCGGCCGCTGTTGAGGGACACTTCGTCGATATCCGGACCTGGGCATAGAGGACCTATGCAAGCCTTTACCACCATGACAGGGCTGGTCGCGCCGCTGGACCGAGCCAATGTCGATACCGATCAAATTATCCCGAAACAATTTCTGAAGACCATTAAACGGACGGGGCTCCGCGAAGGGCTATTCTATGATTGGCGGAAACAGAAGGACGGTTCGCAGGACCCGACCTTCTTTTTGAATCAACCGCGCTTCCAGGGCGCGACGATTCTCCTGACGCGCGATAACTTCGGCTGCGGATCATCGCGTGAGCATGCCCCCTGGGCGCTGCTCGACCAGGGCTTTCGTTGTGTCATCGCGTCGAGCTTCGCCGACATCTTCTACAACAACTGCTTCCAAAACGGCATACTGCCTGTCGTATTGAAGGCGACCAGTGTCCTGGCCATGATGAACGACGTCCTTGCAACGCCCGGGTACCAACTGTCGGTGGACCTCGGAAGCCAGACAGTGACTACTCCGGACGGCACAAGTCTCCACTTCGAGATCGATCCCTTTCGAAAAGATTGTCTGTACCGGGGTCTCGACTCGATCGGATTGACCTTGCAACACGAGGCATCCATCGCCGCCTACGAAACTCGGCGGAGAACCGAGGCTCCCTGGTTATTCACGGATCTTCGCCACAACCAGGAGAGGGCTCGATGAAGAAGCTGTTACTGGTGACTATACTCTTGCTTATATTTGTCGGAGCGGGCTATCTGCTCGTCATCTTCAACTACAGCTATTCCAGCGGCAGTCGAGCCGGCTACATTCAGAAGTTCTCCCACAAGGGCTGGCTCTGTAAGACGAGCGAAGGGGAGCTGGCCATGACCACGGTGCCGGGCGTCGCCCCCGTCTTGTGGACCTTTACAGTCCGGGATGAAAAAGTAGCATCACAGCTCTCGCAGGCCATGGGAAAACGATTGGTCCTGCACTATAAAGAGTATCGCTACCTCCCCACGACTTGCTTCGGTGAGACTCCCTATTTCGTCGATCGTTTCGAGGTCGGTGAATAGACTTTCGCCTCACTTGACTCTAGCCTGAGTGTCCGCGCTGAAGGCGCGTATCGCTCGATCATCGATGCTCAATGCTGATCCGCCTTCATGCCGCCATGAACACACCAGGCTTGGACGGCATGGGCCCAATTGATGAAAACCGCACCGCCTCCTAGGCCGAAATGTACGGCCCACGCGCCCGACGGGTTGTCACCAGCCCTCGTCTCTGACCAATATACGGCCGGCTGGACCGCCAGAAAGGGATGGCCCGGTGGAAGAGTAGGGCCTGGGGGAGCAATGGAAGGATCGACCAAACTCTGCAACTCTGACAAGGAAGGCAGGCGCCAGCCTTTTTGACCTCCGACATTTTTCTCGACGCACGTCCGACGAGCCACGCTCCATATGGAACTTGCAGTCTGCGGGGACCTCTCCCAAACGAGACCAGTTTCTTTATCCAACACCCCGTCGTTGTTCAAGACGGGCAGGATGACAAACCGCTGCGCCGCCGGCATAGCGGTGTCAGACTTTTTGACGACGCCGGGAACATCGGCCGGTTTTCCTGACGCGATGGTCGCCCCGGTCAGTCCACCTAGCAGCAACACACCTATTATGACGGTGAATAATCGTCGTCTCATCATCACTCCATCTGTCATATCCACTTCTTACGAACAAAAAATCCCAGCATAGCGATCGCGATCATCACCATGACGCCGACTACCAGTGGGTAGCCCCATTCCCACTTCAACTCTGGCATATGTTCGAAATTCATCCCGTAGATACCGACAATGAAGGTCAGCGGCATAAAAATCGTCGTAATGATTGTCAGAACTTTCATCACGGCATTCAGCCGATAACTGATGCTCGACAGGTAGATATCAAGACTGGCCGAGACCATTTCACGAAGCGTCTCGATGGTGTCCACAATTTGAACCACGTGATCATATACATCGCGAAAGAATACCTTCGTCGATTCCTGTAAAAATGGACATTCCGATCGGGAAAGATTGTTTGCCACTTCACGGAGTGGCCACACCGCCCGCCGCAAGAACAGCAACTGCCGTTTGAGGGCGTGAATTTTGCGCAGTGTCTCAGGTTTGGGATCACTGACTACCAGATCTTGCAGTTCTTCGATCTTCTCACCTAATACCTCCACGACAGCAAAGTATTGATCCACGATCGCATCGACCAGTGCATAGAACAGGTAATCGGCTCCGGATTGCCGCAGCCGGCCTTTACCTCCACGCAGACGATCCCGCACTGGTGTGAAGACATCGGTCCCGTTTTCCTGGAAGGACAGAACAAAGTTCCGACCGAAGACGAGACTCACCTGTTCAACAACGATATCTTGTTGGTCGGTCACGGAAAGCATCTTTAACACGAGAAACAAGCAGGTCTCATAGTCGTCAAGTTTTGGCCTCTGATCAGTGTTGGCAATGTCTTCGAGGAGTAAGGAATGGAGCTGAAACTGCTTCCCGCACGATTCCAGTATGTCCATCTTATGGACGCCACTGACATTCACCCAGGTAACGGACTCATCTGCCGGTGGCGCAAGGTCATCAAACGACAGGACGTGGTATTCGTCACAACGGACACCGGCATAGCTGAAGACCGTAATCGTAACCTTATCCATCTTCTTCTCGCCGATATGGACAAGGGTACCAGGGGGGAGGCCCGTTTTCCGGGATCGTTTCTGGACTAATTTCACCCGTCGTCACCTCACAGACTTCCTGCTTGTACGCAGGTTCTCCCCCGGGGGTCAAGGGGCATAAAGTCGCCCTTTGCCCGCATCATCATCCGGGAATCAGGGCAACCCACCTATGCCAGGACTCACCCCCCCTTCGTAGTACCTCTCATGGGGAATTTCCCTCACCTGCCCTTACCGCTATCCTTCAATCACACGGAGACACGGCTCACCTTGGCATCATTGCCGTACGGTGCCCGCGCTCAACTGGCTAATCGAAGTTGCTCTAGAAACCAGAAAGGGCTGACTCATGTCCTGGGAACATCGAGCATATCGGCGAGTCTTGACTGTGGTGCCAGTGCTGATTTTCGGCGAACTGTTCCATGCAAAAGGCGACATCGTCAATCTCAGTACAACCGGATGTGTGATCGCTGTGGCACAGGCTCCGGAGAAAGAGCAGCACCTGCACCTTTTAGTTCAAGTTCCAAATCGAGACCTGTCGATCGAAATCCAGCTTGCGATTGTCCGGTGGAATGCCCTTGGACTGTTTGGAGTTGAATTTATGCGCATCAACACCCTTCACCAAACAAGTCTGGAACAGTACTTGTCCATACTGGACCCCTGTCCTTCTCGAAGCAAGCTGGTTCAACCCCGACGACAAGTTGTAGCCTGACTGACACGAGTTTCCGTACCCATTGCCGTCACCACTGAGCCATCGTTTTTCTCGAAGAGCTTCTCCTTTCCTCCCAAAGAGGAAAAAGCCTTCCTTCAATATGATCGTGATGGGTTCGGTGAGGCAGGGAGCTGTGCGCGCGTCAGATACGAATCACTTCTCATCGTTGGTGCGCCCGGAGGGACTTGAACCCCCAACCCTCGGATCCGAAGTCCGATGCTCTATCCATTGAGCTACGGGCGCAAATGCTGAGTTATCAAGGAGTTAGAAGTTTCACCGCTGAGATCGCGGTGGGCTAGTGTTATATAGGTGTTAAAACGGTGCTCCGCATCCTTCAGATCATTCTCCAGAAAGCTGTTATACCGCTTAAACACTTCCAACGTTTTATGCCCGGTAATTCGCATAATGGTCAGGTGATCAACGCCGACTCGCCGCATATTCGTCACAGCCGTGTGGCGAAAGTCATGGAACCGAAACCCTTCGATGCTCGCTCGCCGACACGCGGCATTAAAGGCGGTCTTCATGGAAGAAATCGATTTCCCGTTCACCAAAAAGACATGCGGCTCGTGCAGGTAGCGGACCTTATACAGTTCTTTCAGTTGGGCGGTCAAGATACTCGGAAGGGGGATACTTCGTGCGTCATGGGTTTTGGTATCTTCTGCTTTGAGCCGAATCAGCCCCGCCTTCAGGTCGACACGATCCCACGTCAGGTTCAGAATTTCACCCCGTCGCATGACGAAACTGTGAGCAATACTGACCAGCCCAGCCCCGACATGCCATGCCATAAGGAAACCATGAGACGTGGAACCTTGATGTTCTTGTCTGCGCTCCTTTTCTCTCTCGACACCGTGCCGGAGACAAGCCAAGTTCCGATCCCTTCGCCTGCACCTTCACCAGGTCCAACAGACCCTCTACCGCCGAAACCTTCGCCTTCGCCTTCACCAGGTCCAACCGTACCGAGATAGACGGACATTCCTCCGAACGGTCTAGGGCTGCGCCAGTGAGCAGAATTGAGCAGACCAGCCCCAACCGTGGTATGTCATCATGAAACGATGAAACATGGAGCGATCAAGTTGGTGTTCTTCTCCGGAACACTTCTTCTCTCTGTCGCTGCCACTGGAGTATGCAGCGGCGGCGAACTCGCCCTAGCCGACTTAACCGATGAGGATATCCAAGACGCCGCAGCCACTCGTCGTGCCGCTGCCGCTGACCTTCGGCGTGAAGCTGAAGTAGCTCAGCGTGAGATCGAAGACCAACAGAGACTACAACAGACAATAGATCGGTGTGTGGCGACGGTGAAGAAAGATCTTTCTTATGGAAAGCTCGATGCCTATGTTCAAGATAGTGTGCTGCATTCTTATGGCACTTATGTGGCTCGGTCCAAATTATCTACGTGCATAATGCAGAGTGGCTATCCGATGAGTCCGTTGGAGAAGTAACGTCTTCCTGCGGCGTGCAACCACTTCTGTCCTAACATCTCAGCCCGCTTCTTCTCCACGTACCATCGGAACCTCGGTGCAAGCATGTCGAACAATCTATTCTTCAAGTGGCGCCCTGAAAAGAAATCCTGTGCCGTGTCCAAGCTTAGATAGCCCGGGGTTTCTAAATGGACCCTTGCCAACAGGGGGATCCCTAGGGATGACCGAGATTCTCTTTAAAACGTGAGCTAGCTGAGGGATAAGTTACAAGAAGGGCCTACCAGGAGAGGATGGACTGAGCCAGACTGTCAACAAAACGTCTTTTCTCTGATTCGTGTATAAGTGCCATGCCTCCATAGCATACCTCCTACCTATTGCACGCCCGTAAGTGATTTAAGTAGCCGCCCCCACCCGGTCAACGTACCCCCCCCAAAAGGGTTATATGTGCAATTCTATATCGAAGGTCAATCTGAGTTCCTGCTATAAGAATACGCAAAAGGTCAGGAGGGACAAGCATGGCCTTCACATATCAGGAAATGCTGATGGCTGAATATCAATACCTGGCCACGCTAGAAGGACAGGCCCAATTCATCGCCGAGCATGCAGGCTTGTCAGAGGACTGCGTCAAGCGAGTCCTGGTTCAACGGACGACTCAGCGCATAGCCGGCGAAGAATGGGATCTCGAGGCCCAGGCGCGAGACGCGGGAATGAGTTTTGAAGAGTATGCGATCGCCATGAGTCCCTTAATGCAGATGAGCCTGGAGCAGTCACAGGCACGTCTGCACGAGATGGAGGCCGTGCTCAGCCGCCATGAAGATCTCGAGCTTTCGGACGATGAGGTTGAGATCGTCAATAAGTGGAAATCGATTGTGGGAGCGATCGCAAGTTTGAGTGGCGAGGAGATTGAGGACGTAATTAGAATAGTGCTCTTTGCCGATACGCCCAATCGACGCCAGCATGAAATCTTGCAGGAAATCATTCGCCTGAAAGCCTTGGGAGAAGGTCCCAGCGAGTCGACTTTGTAGTCCGTTCACCCACTAAAGTAAATGGGCTTCTGCCACTGGTAATCAGCTAGCCATAGAATACATGCCTTTCATCCCATCGCATACAGGCGATCATCGAGGTGAGCGCCCTATCACCGTTCACTCTCATCCGATCCCCCGTCGCAGGAGGGATACCAGCGGAAGGGATAATCTTTCAAATGGAAGAGAGCATGGACATTGAGCGCCGCAATCAGAAACGTGCAGCATGGATGAAGCCTTGTCAGATTGGCCTCATGCATCCACTAGGTCCCAATTCCATCGTGTTTGAAGAGGGAACTGGTATGACGGTAAACCACAGTAAATCTGGAATTCTTCTGCTGGCTATGTTCGCTCCGCCCCAAGGCCGCTTGCTGGAAGTGCGAACCGAAGGATCTTTCCTGAAATCCTCCGTTTCCCTGGTCGAAGTGCGATGGTCGAAACTAGTTCGCGAGAATGCAGAAGGACAACTTCATCTCCTTGGCTGCCACAAAGCTTTGTAAGCCAGTTGCTAAGACGTCACAGCTCCCAACGCGTGTGATGAAGGGATTTGAAGCTAGATGTGCAAACGGCAGACATGCGCCACCGTCCGTAGCCTCACGGACTACAGCATCTAGCTTCGTGGCTGGTTGATGAATCCGTATTCTTCAAGATAGGCCAGCGGCTCATGCACCCATCGCTCCGCTGACTCTTGCTCTCGCTGGTATTCCGACCATGCGCGGTCGGCTTCGGTTGGGATCAGTGGTCCTGGTAGCCCCTGTTCGGTGTATAGATCATTCACGAGACACATGAATGTTTCCTTGTCCATGTCGGTCTGCTCTCCCTGTGGTTTGAAGAATAACAGGCCGGTCGAATCGGAATCTGCAACGCATTGGAGGTAGGAGAAGTGGAAGTCATGCATGTAGGACAAGTGGAAGTCCTGCATGAATGCAAGTCGTCGCACTGTGCCGGTCGGTGTAGCAGTCGGGCGATTGCCCTAGCCTCCGTGCTGTGAGGGTACAGCATCGGCCAGGAGTTGAGTCGTTCAACCTGTTGCCTAGAGTAGTGCCATGAGGCGGTCTCTTGAACTGCGAATGTTGATTGATTGATGCTGATGGGGGTCAGCTACTTCACTGACCCCGCACGACTGCGGGGATTACTGGCTATATCGGTTCTGCATTTGCTCCCGCTCCATCTCGTAGTCTTGCCATTCGAGCCAGAGTTGTTCTTCGGTGGGATGTTCGGCACCTTGTTCGTCGAAGAGGTCCTTCATCATTACTGAGAATCGGGCGTATGTCATCGTCCGCCCTCCATGAGTAGGCGTTGCCATTTACGTTCCCACCATGCCTCTCTCGCAGGTTCGTACTGGAAAGTCTCGTACTGCGCATCGATCTCCTCTTCGGTCAGCTTGATTTTGATGCCTTTAGCCAGCAACCACTCTGACGTGACAGCTGCGAAGGTTGCTCTATCCATGTGGTCAGTCCACGATTCGGGTTGTATCGGGTGTTCTGTCTGACTACTGCTCATCGGCATTCAAGGAAGAGTATTTGGCCCGTGCGACCTGCTTCTGATAGGTGAAGAACTCTCGGTCGATTTGTTCCTCTGTCAACTTAACCTGTATGCCTTGTTGCAAGAACAACTCACGGGTCAATGCTCCGAATGTCGCTCTATCCATGTTGAGCCTCAATGTTGGGTAAGACGGTTGGCGGTCGTGAAGATACACTCATGGCGAAAGTCTCGGCTATTACCCGAAAGTATTACATTCGTGGTTCGTGGTGCACTCGTGACATGAGCGACAACATACCTCTTTTGTTTTTTCCGCTTGTAAAGGCCATGCCTGCACTACATGACCCACCGGAGGTGTGCCGATTGAGATAGGTATTAATGGTGTTAATACAGTGTTAGCGGACGCGACAAAATGGGTTCAAATGAGAGGAAGAGAGACAAGGTGAGACAGGGTAGCCACGGCGCGAATCGCCTAGAGCGACAAGGGGATTGCCCATGTCATCAAAGACTTGAGCAACCCCCTGTGTATTCATCCGAAGTCCGATGCTCTATCCATTGAGCTACGGGCGCACGTGGCTATTTCAAACACTTCGACCGAGATCCTGTCAAGGACGAGGCAAAGACGAGAGCACACCCTCATCCTGACCTGACAGAGATCATGATCGAGCCTGCTCACACCAGTCTGAGTAGCGTTTCAACCAGTTGGTTGATGGATCGATCATCGGTCACAATAGTATGGTCGGCCGCCGTCTGATAGTTGGGTGTCCGCTCCCGCAATACGTCCCCAATTTCATCGACGAATGACTTGCCTCCCGTCAACGAGGGACGCTGATCGTCACCGCCGATTCGTTTCCCGATCGTCTCGATGGAGGCCGTCAGCCAAAAGACAGTGCCATTCTTTTTCAAGGCCTCGACATTCTGCGTACGAAGGATGGCTCCGCCACCGGTATCGATCACAAGTTTGTCACGGCTGGCAAGTTCTCTGCAGATATCGGATTCCAGATTGCGGAAATATTCCCATCCCTCTTGAGTCACGATCTCCGGGATCGTACGCTTCGCACGTTTGATGATCTCCGCATCGGTCGACACGAGCTCTCGTCCTAATCGCGCAGCAAGCAGTTGACCCACCGTACTCTTTCCGGTCCCCCGATAGCCAATCAGCACGATATTCATGAGAAACGTGATTCCAGAACAGCGCGCATGACATCCGCTGGAGCAGCCTGATTGGTCCAGAGTTCGAATTGGGCCGCAGCTTGATGAACGAACATCTCGAGCCCTGGAATGGTCCGGCAGCCTGCTGCCTTGGCATCCTTCAGCAACTTGGTGTCCCGAGGGTTGTAGACAATATCCATGACCGTCAGTCCTGGATGAAGCAATGCGGCCGGCACAGAAGTTTCGTGCACGTTGGGCCACATACCCATTGGCGTGCAATGGATCAGCACGTGAGCATCCGGTAGAACCTTTCGCAATGCCTCCTCATCAAGAGGCAACTCTTGCACCGTCATCTCCGTATTCGATTGGAGGTCTCGCGCCAAGGCTATGCGTTCCCGGACATCGATTCCAAGTATGGTCAAACGATTGATCCCGGCCTCTGTCCCGAGCGCGAAGGCAATCGCTCTAGCAGCGCCTCCTGACCCCAGCATAATGACGTGACGCTCTCTCAAGGCAACCGCGCCTTCACGAAGCGCCCGCAGGGCGCCAGTTGCATCGGTGTTATACCCTGTAAGGGTCCCGCCAGTTGCAACAATGGTATTGATCGCGCCGATATGACGCGCGGTCGGCTCGACCATGTCAAGAAATGGAACGGCTGCCATTTTATGGGGAATGGTGACGCTGGCGCCACGAAAGTTTCCCAGGGCGCGAAGACCCTTGACTGCATCCCCGATCGCTTGAACCTGAAATGCGAGATACACAAAATTCAGCCCGAGCTTTTGAAACGCGGCGTTGTGAATCGCGGGGGAAAGCGAGTGCTCGACTGGATTGCCGATCACACAGCAGAGTTGAGTATGCGCGTTGATTTCCATCAGTAATAGAACTTGTGACGGCTATTTCGTCTCCGGACTCACTCACATGTGCTCATCACCACGAGCAGAACTTTCACCATTCGCAAGAGGCAACTGCTCATGAGATGGTCATGCCTCCATCGATCGAAAAAGTTCCGCCCGTCACCCAAGCTGCCTCGTCCGAGGCCAGATAGAGAGCCATCTGGGCCACTTCTTCCGGTTTTCCAGCTCGGCGGATCGGATAGTGGGAGAGAATGGGATCCAGTAGTTCTGGGTTGCTCATCAGCGGAGCAGCCATTGGCGTATCGATGAGTCCTGGATTGATCACATTACAGCGAATTCCCTCCCTGGCGTAGTCCACGGCAAGGGCTCTGGTCATGGCATCGAGCGCCCCCTTCGAAGCCGCATAGACCGGCAATGCGGGAAGCCCGATCAGACTCGCGACAGAGGAAATATTCACGATCACTCCCTTCCCCTGCTCCAACATCTGTGGGAGAGCGGCCCGCGTCATGCGGAATACACCGGTCAAGTTGACGTCGAGGACATGGGCCCATGTTGTATCATCGATCTCATGGAGTCGCCTCCCAAAGTCCCCCACTCCGGCGTTGTTGATGAGGATGTCGAGCCGTCCGAATTGCTGCACCGCTTGACGTACCGTCTCCTGGACATGAGATTCATCCGTCACCGACCCGACGACGGCAAAAACCTTGCCCTGCTCCTTCACTATGTCGCTCACAACCCGGTACAGCTCCCCTTGTCGCCTCCCCGTGATCACTACCGATGCCCCCTCATGTGTGAAGACTTTTGCAATTGCTTCACCGATACCGGCGTTGCCGCCTGTGACGACCGCTACCTTCCCACTTAATCGTTTCATCGGTGGTCATCCTCCCGTTTTTCGGGAACGTCGGTGGACTCACCGACAGACTCTACAGCTCGAGCTATGGGCCACAAGCCAGATTCGATCTTTCTAGCCACCGTAATGAACCCTGAATGGGCAACCATTCGGTGATCCGGCCGAACGCTACGACCCTGAATCGACCAAGTCCTCAGCAACGTTTCAAATGTTTCAACCATGCCAAAGACCGCTGCTCGCTCAAGGGCCTCCACAGTCTGCACCACCTGAGGAACAGTAGGAACAAAACTCAAGTACATACCGCCGGAACGAAGGACCTCTGCGGCATACGGTACCACCTGCCAGGGCTCAGGAAGATCCAGGACGAGACGATCGAAGGGCAGACCATCGTCGAGCAGACTGATTCCCTCGTATACGTTCCGACGAAACGAGATGAGATTCGGCACCGGGCCCATGTATCGTTCGATATTTATCATCGCCGTTCGCGCAAAATCCTCACGGGCTTCGTACGTCACTACCAAGCCCCGCAGCCCCACGGCGCGCAGGAGCGCCATCGTCAGCGCTCCAGAACCGGTCCCCGCTTCGAATACGCGCGAACCGGGATAGACGTCTGCCCACATGGGCATGAGAGCAAGGTCCTTAGGATACAATACCTGTGCGCCGCGAGGCATCTTCAACACATAATCGCCGAACGTAGGCCTGAGCGCTAACATCGTCTTGTTGCCGGAGAGCGCGACTAAGGAACCATCGGGCTTTCCGATGAGGTCGTCGTGAGAGATCTTGTGACCGCTCAACTGGTAAAGATCCCCGGCCTTCAGGGTCAAGGCATACTGCCGCCCTTTCTTGTCGACTAAGTGGATACGTTCGCCTGATTGTAGTTTCGACATCGGGCGTCCATTCTAGAAGTGCTGTGCCGGGTTTTCAACAAGGCGCGTCACCGAGGGTACACGAGGAACACGCGATGATACGAATGGAAGGCAATCTGATCGCCAACTCCATCCATATCTGTGGCGATTGGGCCTGCCGCCTTCTAGTCCCCCTACACACCTGTGGCAAGATCGCCTCACCACTCCTCCTGGATCCTCATTAGAGAGCTTTAATATTGTCGCCTTTTCCTTGTGATCGCGACCCCTCGTTCTTATGAACAATCCAGCATAGGACTTGCTACGTAGAGATAGCGGAGGAATCCTGGAGAACGAGCCTATAATGAATCGTTTGGCGAATCGCTGTCTCTTATAAATTAGAGCAGGAGCATGCAAGCCCCTTGAAATCGCAACCACGTGAAGTCAAACATCGGTTGCCAGAGGAGGGATGACGATATGAAAAGGAATCTGTTTCCAAGCCCTGATCCTGAAGAGCCGGTCACACTGGCGAAGGACGTTGACGCGGACGATCCCGAAGCGAGCGATCTGTTGGATGCAATCAGCCGAGATTCATCCGAAGAAGATCAGCCTGATGAGCCAACAAAAAGAGTGAGTCGTACAGCTGCGAGCGGCGGCCCATTCCTGTTGGAGTCGCTCTATTTTCGTTCCTTCGGTGAACGGGCCCTCTTGACCAGAGAAGAAGAAGTCGAGCTAGCGAAGAAGATCGATGACGGAACGAGTACCATTCGAAAAACGTTACGCCAAGCCATACAAGTCCTCTCACGGTTTAAGCATTCGGATTCTGCGCGCGAAGCCCTGCGCACACTCCAGATGGTCAGAGGCTTGAGCGGATTTTCAGCTACCGCGATTGATAAGGCCGAGAAGAGTCTCACCGAAATGATCGAGCAGGGAACAGGGCCGCAGAAACTTCCAGCTTCCATCGCCAAGCAGCTCAAGGAAGGATTGCTCACCCTCCATTCTGGCCGGATCGTACTCGAACGGGCAAAGGACGAATTGGTGCGCTGCAACCTCCGACTCGTCGTAGACGTCGCAAAGCATTATACGGGCCGCGGGCTGACGTTGCTCGATCTCGTGCAAGAAGGAAATATCGGGCTGATGAAAGCGGCAGAGCGCTATCAGTACCGCAAAGGGTTCAAGTTCAGCACTTATGCCACCTGGTGGATCCGCCAAGGCATCACACGCGCGCTGGCGGATCAATCCCGGACCATCCGGATTCCAGTCCACCAGACAGAAGCCTCACACCGCATCCTCCGCATAACCAGACGACTGGGGCAACAGTTGGGCCGGCCGGCTCGACTCGAAGAGATCGCGCGGGTGCTACGGATGAGACCGGAGCGACTCCGAGAAACCATGCAGGCCTTCCAGGAGCCAGTCGCCCTTGAGAAGCCGGTAGGTGACGGAAACACGGAATTTGGGGCACTGCTCCCCGACCTGCAAGCAGTCCCACCCGATGCCCATGTGCATCGGATAGAACTCTCGCACCAGCTTGAACGTATACTCGGCATGCTGACCCCCCGAGAGCAAACTGTCATCCGGCTACGCTTCGGCGTCGGCCACGATCAGCCCCGCACCCTGGAGCAAGTAGGACAGAGCCTCTCGGTGACGCGGGAACGAATTCGCCAGATCGAAGCAAAAGCGTTGAAGAAACTGAAGACCCCCCAGGTGAAGGAAATGTTTGCCGCCATCCGGTAAACCACAGGTTTGTGAATCAGAAAGAGGCGGGGACGATCCCCGCCTCTTTTCCGTTCTACGACTTTCACCCAAAGACACCTTATGCGACAATGCGGGCGATTCGAGCAGACGAGGCCCCATTTGGTATTTGCATGAGTCTCCTTGATGGACCAACTCCAATTCCTGATTTCCCGGGACAGGGGACCGACCCTATTCCGATACCTCCTCGAATAGGGATGCTCATCCGGTTTTCACAACCAATCCCCTATGACGAAGCATGGGCCATTCAGAAAAAACTCCAGGAAAAACGGATTGCGGAAAAGCAAGGGGATGTGTTGTTGTTACTTGAGCACTCACCAGTCTATACCCTGGGCCGTATGACACAACCGGCACATTGGAGTCTCGGGAATGAAATCCTGCGCCGGACCGGTGCCGACCTCCGGTCCGTTGATCGGGGCGGCTCGATTACCTATCATGGACCTGGGCAGATTCTGGGCTATCCGATCCTGAAGCTGTCACACTATTGCTCAGGACCGAAGCAGTATGTGTGGAAGTTGGAGGAGGTGTTGATACACACCCTCTTGCGATGGGGGATTGAGGGCTGTCGTCTGGAGAAGAAGCCTGGCGTCTGGGTTCGCCGGAATCACACTCATGCGAAAATTGCGGCGATCGGAGTCCGGATCGATCACGGGGTCACGATTCATGGATTTGCACTGAATGTCGATCTGGATCTATCTCCTTTTTCCTACATTATGCCCTGCGGACTGTCCCAATGCCCTGTCACGTCCATGGCTGAGGTTCGGCAATCCGCGCTGTCGCCCTCAGTCGTGGCACAACAGATTGCTAGGGAGTTCGCCCGAATATTCGACATTCGATGGGAAAATCTCTTGGCCGAAATTATGGAACAGGGGCATGGCGGCCCTAGTCATACATCGGCGGTCCCGCTAGACACCTGACCAAAGGAACACAGGATGCGCGAACTTGATACAGCAACCTTCCGTCTGGCAGTTGCACAATTCGATCAAGCGGCCGAAGCCATGGAGCTTGATCATAATTTACGCGAACGGCTGAAACTTCCTCAACGGTCGCTGATTGTCAGTGTGCCTGTCCGGATGGATGACGGCCGGGTCGAGGTCTATACAGGCTATCGCGTCCAGCACGATTCCTCCCGGGGCCCCTCAAAAGGCGGCATTCGCTACCATCCGGATGTCAATCTTGGGGAGGTTGCGGCTCTTGCCATGTGGATGACCTGGAAATGTGCACTCGCTGATCTGCCCTATGGCGGAGCCAAAGGCGGCGTTGCGATTGATCCCAAAAAATTGTCGCGACCCGAATTGCAACGATTGACCAGACGCTATGCAGCGGAGATTTTCCCCTTGATCGGACCGGACAAGGACGTGCCTGCCCCAGATGTCGGGACAGACGCTCAGGTCATGGCCTGGATCATGGATACGTACAGCCAGCAAGTGGGATTTGCTGTGCCGGGCGTTGTCACAGGCAAGCCTCTATCGATTGGAGGAAGCCTTGGGCGTGAGGAGGCGACCGGCCGTGGAGTGGTCTATGTCACGATGGAAGCGCTTCGACACCTCAAGCTCGACATTCGAAACACCACTGTGGCTATACAGGGATTCGGTAATGTCGGGTTCCATACAGCTCGTATCATGCAGGAATGTGGGGCTCGTGTGATCGCAGTAAGCGACGTGAACGGAGGCATCCACAATTCGAATGGGTTGGATATCTCGAAGCTCCTCGTGCGCTACAAGACCGAGGGGCAATCCCTCCGTGACACCAGGCTGGGAGAATGGCTTTCCAACGACGAGTTACTCCAACTCGACTGCACCGTCTTGGTCCCCGCCGCACTCTCCGAGCAGATCACCGAACGCAATGCCACGAAACTACGCTGCCGAATCCTCGCTGAAGGAGCGAATGGCCCCACGACACTCGAGGCGGATCGCATTCTAGAGGACCAAGGAGTCTTTATCATTCCGGACATCCTGGCCAACTCCGGCGGCGTGATCGTGTCTTACTTCGAATGGGTTCAGGATGTGCAGCGCTTTTTCTGGAAAGCGACAGACATTCAAGAACGACTCCAAGATATTCTGACCGCCGCATTCCATCGGACGTTACAGTTCTCCATCTCCAAGGACACCTCTATGCGTATGGCCGCCCTGATGAGCGGGATTGACAAAGTCGCTCAAGCTCATCTCCATCGTGGACTCTATCCGTGAATTCCCCCCCTCACTCTTGCGGTCCTATTGCCGTATGCGCTAGGGTGGGCCGGCTGTAGCTGAGCCGGAATGGATGAAAAAGGACTTCGGGATGGATCGAGATGTCGTGTTGTCCCTCTGGGAAGCCCACAAGAAGGAGCGATGGCCTCAGGTGGGGAACCGGCACGAGGGACCGTTGATGACCCTCGACACAGTGATCAGCGGGTGCGTCGTGTATTTCCTCGATAGTCCCGAAGGACTTGATGCCCAGCGGATTGGGATCCTCGAAGATTGTGTCTCCGATCTGGATAATCTGACCGACGAACTTGAAGAAGGCTGTCGACCATACTTTCAACGACTCCGGCACCTCGGAGCCCTCCTCATCACCACCCAACACACCAGCTAGAGTTTCCCTATTCGGAGTTTAACCATCAGCGAGCTGTACCAGGCGCTGGCAACGCCGTTGATTCTACTCATCGGGGTAGAGCTGTTGCTATATTCAGAGTGATCTATCCTGCTGGAGTACGCTTCCCGGAATAATTGACACTCTTCCAAACCCTGTGCTACGAGTACAAACTCTCAGCGAGTGAAATAATGAAATGGTGTTTGAAGTAGTGGGATTCCCTGATTCCCGCTACATGGAGATAGGTATGGGTGGACATAGCCATTGGGCAACGGTCAAACGGCACAAGGGAGCCCAGGACGCCAAGCGCGGAAAGATCTTCACACGAATTATCCGCGAGGTGGCGATTGCGGCTCGCTCGGGCGCTGATCCAGATGGTAATCCGCGGCTCCGATTGGCTATCTCGAAGGCCAAAGAAGCCAATATGCCCGGCGATACGCTGAAAAAAGCCATTCAGCGAGGCACGGGAGAATTGCCCGGCTTGGTGTATGAAGAATTTACTCTGGAAGCTTATGGGCCCGGAGGAACCGGTATATTGATGGAAATTACCAGTGACAATCGCAATCGCACCGTTGCGGAGCTACGAAACCTCCTCACGAAAAATCACGGCAATATGGCGGAAGCGGGCGCCGTTTCCTGGCAGTTTCATAAAAAGGGGCTGCTTACGGTTGAGAAGCACAGCGTCGACGAAGATACCCTATTGTCTCTTGTCCTTGATGCAGGAGCGGAGGACGTGAAGGCGGGAGAGAAGAGCTTTGAAATCCTCACGGATCCGCACTACTTTGAGCAGGTCAAGAAAGCCATCGGAGATGCCAAGATCCATACTACGCTTGCGGATGTAACATTTGTTCCTCAAAACACTATCAGACTAGAGGAAAAGTCAGCCGAACAAATGCTCAAGTTGATGGAGGTCTTGGACGAACATGATGATGTACAGAAGGTTCATGCGAACTTCGATATTTCCGATGAGGTGATGGAGAAGGTAGCCGCCGCTGGATGAAAAATATACACTGACAGTATGAGACCGCATCATGATCGCCTCACTGACAGGCCGATTGGCCTTCAAGGCACCGACTCATCTGGTCCTCGACGTTCAGGGGGTCGGCTATGAAGTGTTTATTCCTCTCAGTTCCTACTATGGGTTACCGAATCTTAGCGAGAATACCTCGCTGAGCGTTCACACCCATGTCCGGGAAGACGCCATTCAACTCTTCGGATTTCTCACGTCGCAAGAGAAAGAGGCTTTTGTGCTGCTGACCAGCGTGTCCGGGGTCGGGCCCAAATTGGCGCTCAGCGTATTGTCGGCTCTTCCAGTGTCCGATCTGGTGTCGGCAATCCAGTCAGAAAATGTCGAAAAGCTGACGACGGTTCCAGGGATCGGGAACAAGTCGGCAAGCCGACTCGTGTTGGAGCTCAAGGACAAAGTGGGAAAGCTCCATCCCGGCCACTTGTCTGCAAATGATGATTCATCCAGGCAGGAACAAGACGTGACTTTCGACGACGCGTTGTCGGCGCTCGTGAATTTGGGTTATCGCCCACAAGATGCCAAAGACGCGCTCAAACAGGTGAAGAAGTTCAATCCCGCGTCCATTGTGCTTAAAGATATGATTCGTGAGTCTCTGAAAGAGTTGGCAAAGAGATAAGAAAAGAGAGACATGATGACCAGAGTGATTCAACAAACAGCTCGGACGTTCTTCACCATCGGGCTGGTGCTGTTCTGTTTAGGGCTATGGACCTTGCCCGGGCAAGCCGAAGAGCCGAATGAGCCCAAAAGCATGCGGAAGACTTGTGGTACATGTCCTGAAGGCTATGCCACCACCGGCGTGACAGAGTCTAAAGAGATCTGCAAGGAGGGCGATCCCACCCTCGTTCAGTGTGACCCGCTGGGGGCTAATTTGATGTCCGTCTGCGGATCATGCCCCGACGGTTATCGTGAAATCGGCAATTCAAATTTGCCGGCTCGCTGTGGAAGTCGAGAGGGAGGGCGGCTCACCCAATGTCAGTTGGAGAAGATGGGGCTAGGCCTTCCGGATCCGACTCAAGGAGGTAAGAGATGCCCGCCGGACTGCGGGAGTACAGCAACGCCCGGGCAAGGCGCCTTGCCGCCTCCCCCCAAGTACCTTCCAACACCGGAGAAGAAATAGGACCACCGAGAGAGAGTCCCTACGATGGTTGAGCGAATCGTCGGTACGCAGATCACGGACGAAGAGAGAAGTGTCGAGGCTGTGCTGCGCCCGCAGACCCTGGAAGAGTATGTTGGCCAGGAGCGGATGAAAGAATCCCTTCGGATCTGTATCGAGGCAGCTAAGCAGCGGGAGGAAGCGCTCGATCACACGATTTTTTACGGCCCCCCTGGGTTGGGGAAGACGACCATCGCCCACATCATTGCTCGCGAGATGGGAGCCGCACTCCGCTCAACCTCCGGGCTCGTATTGGCCCATGCGGGCGACTTAGCCGCCATACTGACGAACCTCCAGGAGCACGATGTCCTGTTCATCGACGAGATTCACCGTCTCCCTGCCGCTGTTGAGGAAGCGCTTTATCCGGCGATGGAGGACTACCAGCTTGATCTCGTGATCGGGCAGGGGCCAGCTGCCAGAACGGTGAAATTAGATCTCCCCCGATTTACGCTCGTCGGGGCCACCACGAGGGCCGGTGCCCTGACCTCTCCCCTTCGTGACCGATTTGGGCTTGTTCACCGCCTGGACTTTTATTCTCCGATGGAGTTGCAGACGATTGTGACACGGTCGGCTGGAGTCCTCGGGATCCCGATCGATTCCGAGGGAGCGCAAGAGATTGCCGGTCGCGCTCGCGGAACCCCACGGATCGTGAACCGGCTTATCAAGCGGGTACGCGACTATGCCCAGATCAAGGCGGCGGGACGAATTACCCAGACTGTAGCCCAGGACGCATTGACATGGCTGGGCGTTGATACGGGGGGGTTCGATGAGATGGATCGTCAGATTCTTCTCACCATCATTGACAAGTTTGCTGGAGGACCGGTCGGGGTGGAATCCCTGGCTGCTGCGGTCCAGGAAGATAAGGGCACACTCGAAGATGTCCATGAGCCCTATCTGATCCAGGCCGGCTTTCTCGAACGAACCGGCCGTGGCCGCCAAGCCACGAAACGCGCCTACGACCATTTTAAGAAGCCGATCTCCCCTCTTTTCTCGTGATAAATCTGGCCGCTGATACGTCCTTCTAATCGAGGCGTGAACAGGCGGGACCATTCTGCAAGCCCATGAAACGTCGAAGGTCTCCTTGCATTGCCAGGAATGGTTCCTGTATCATTTCAGACTTGGCCTGTTCCCTTCCAGCGCAAGCAGGAACCCCATGTCCATGGGTGGGAAGAGGGGGGATTAGTTGTGTCCGAGGACTTCTCTAACTACCGGAAAGAAATCGATCGCATCGATGATGAGATCTTGCGCCTGTTGAATGAGCGGTCCAAGAGTGTCATCGAAATCGGCAAGATCAAGAAACAGAAAGATGCGGGTGCCAATCTCCATACCCCGGCGCGGGAGGCGGCGATCATCGAACGCCTTGTGCAACAGAACTCCGGACCATTTCCATCCGAGGCCATTCGGCCAGTCTATCGAGAAATCATGTCCGCCTCCCTCTCGCTCGAAGGCCCTCAGAAGGTTGCCTATCTGGGCCCTAGGGCTACGTTTACGCACATGGCCTGTATGCAAAAATTCGGGTCGTCCGCTCAATATATTCCGGCCAATAGCATCAGAGAGGTATTCAGTGAAGTCGAACGAGGGCGCGTCAATTTTGGAGTAGTCCCGATCGAGAATACGACAGAAGGTGTGGTGACCCACACGCTTGATATGTTCATTGATTCCGACCTTTTGATCTATGGCGAGGTACTCCAAGAAGTTTCCCATCACCTGATGTCGAAATCCGGCGTAATGGGAGATGTGAAAGCCATCCACTCTCATCCCCAAGCCATTGCCCAATGTCGCAACTGGCTGGAAACCAACCTGCCCGATGTGCCCTGGTCGGAAGTGGCGAGCACCGCACGTGCCGCAGAGCTGTGCGTGGAAAATCCTGCTGTTGCCGCTATTGCTTCAGAGTTGGCGGCCCAGTTGTACGGCTTGAAGGTCCTTAAGTCCCGCATCGAAGATAATTTGAACAACATGACCCGCTTCCTGGTCCTGTCTCAGAAGCCACCCGAACGTACGGGAAAGGATAAGACCTCCTTGATGCTTTCGGTGAAAGATAAAGTCGGCGCCCTGTATGATCTACTCAGGCCTTTTGCCTCCCATGGCCTGAGCCTGACCAAGATCGAATCGCGCCCTTCCAGACGAAAAGCCTGGGAGTACATCTTCTTTGTCGATGTCGAAGGACACATCCAGGAAGACCGGGTCAAGAAAGCCGTCGATGAAATTGTCGGCCGCTGCCTGTTTATGAAAGTCCTCGGATCCTATCCAGCCCACAGTTGATGTCATGGCACTGAACGTCCATCCAGATATTGCCTCACTGAGTCCCTACGTTCCCGGGAAACCTATTGAGGAACTCCAACGGGAACTGGGCCTCACACGCGTCATTAAACTGGCCTCTAACGAGAACCCCTTGGGCTCATCTCCAAAGGCCCTCACGGCGTTACATGAGGGGAACTCGGCCCTGCATCGCTACCCAGACGGCGGTGCATTCCGCCTGCGTGAAGCCCTGGCAAATCATTGGAAGGTGACACTGGATCACGTCATTCTCGGGAATGGGTCGGATGAAATCTTGGGCCTGCTCGCCCGCACGTTTTTGGCCCCGGGAGACGAAGCGGTCATGGCCGATCAGACCTTCGTCATCTATAAGATGGAAGTCACGGCAGCCCACGGAAAGCCTGTCGTCGTCCCATTGAAGCAGTGGAGACATGACCTTCAAGCAATGGCGGCCGCTGTCACCGACCGAACAAAGCTCTTATTCCTCTGTAACCCCAATAATCCAACCGGCACGATGGTGACAGCCGAGGAAGTCGAACTGCTGCTCTCGCGCGTACCTCCCCATGTGGTTCTGGTGTTCGACGAAGCCTATTTTGAATATGTCAGGAGCCAGCAGTTTCCGGACTCCATGGCTTATGTCAGGCAGGGACGGAATGTGATTGTGCTGCGGACTTTTTCGAAGATCTATGGCCTTGCTGGACTGCGGATCGGGTATGGTGTCGCGACAGCGGAAATCATTAGTTTCTTGAATCGAGTGCGCCCTCCCTTTAACGCCAATAGCCTCGCGCAGCGCACCGCGCTCGCCGCCCTCGGTGACGAGGAACATGTGGCCCGGAGTCGGACGGTGAATGAAGCAGGGATGAGGCAGATGGTCAACGGATTGTACTCGCTTGGGTTTACCCCAATCCCAAGCGAAGCAAATTTTGTCTTTGTTGACGTCGGACGTGACGGCCGGGCGGTATTTGAGGCCCTGCTGAGGGAAGGCATTATCATTCGTCACATTGAGGGGCCTATGGTTCGAGTGACCATTGGCCTCGAGGAAGAAAACAGGGAATTCTTGGCTGCACTCAAGCGGGTGATCCACTCGCAGTGAGTGCATGATGAGGGCGACATGATCATCGTACTGAAACCAGAGGCAAGCGAACGGGAAGTCGACCATATTATCGACCGACTGCGAGAACTGGGGCTGAAGTCGCAACTGTCGACTGGTCAGGAGCGGACGATCATCGGAGTTGTCGGCGACGATCGGATACTGCACAACCAACCCCTCACGGCCATGCCGGGCGTTGAAAGCGTGTTGCCGATTCTCGCGCCCTGGAAACTTGTCAGCCGAGAGTTTAAGCGTGAAGGCACCGTTATCGATGTCAGCGGCAGGAAGGTCGGCGGCAGCAAACTGATCATCATGGCTGGACCCTGCGCGGTAGAACGGCTCGAGATCACGGTCGGTATCGCGCACGAAGTCAAGGCAGCCGGAGCAAGTATATTGCGCGGCGGTGCCTACAAGCCACGGACCTCGCCCTATTCCTTTCAGGGGTTAGGGCGTGAAGGGTTGGATTATCTCGTTGAGGCCAGAAAGCAAACTGGGTTGCCGGTGGTCAGCGAGATTCTGGATACGCGTGACATCGAACTGTTTCTTGAAAAAGCTGACATTATCCAGATCGGCGCCCGCAACATGCAGAATTTTGAGCTTCTCAAGGAGGTTGGAGCATACGACAAGCCGGTGCTCTTGAAGCGGGGGCTTTCAGCGACGATCAAGGAGTTTCTCCTATCGGCAGAATACATCATGTCCCGAGGCAATCCGAACGTCATCTTGTGCGAGCGGGGCATTAGGACCTTCGAGACGCAATATCGCAATACACTCGATCTCGCCGCAGTTCCTACCTTGAAAGAACTCTCGCATCTTCCCGTCATCGTCGATCCCAGCCATGCCACAGGAAAATGGAGCCTGGTCGCGCCGATGTCGAAAGCAGCAGTGGCCGCAGGGGCAGATGGCATCCTGATCGAAGTCCATTCGAACCCGGAATGTGCGCTGTGCGACGGTGAAGAATCCATAAAGCCAACTCAGTTCAAGGAACTGATGCGGGACATGGGAAAGATTGCCGGCGCAGTCGGTCGTGAACTGTAATGGCGCTGCATTTCACCCAGGTCGCGATTATCGGAGTGGGACTGATCGGTGGATCGCTCGGCATGATACTTCGTCGAAAGGGGTTGGCGGCAAGTGTCATCGGAGTCGGGAGGAGTGTCGAGAACCTGAAAACAGCGGTCGAACTTGGCGCGATCGATCGTTTTGTGCGCGCTGCCAAGGATGGAGTGGAGAATGCCGACCTAGTCGTGTTGGCCACTCCCGTTGACACCTATGATCGCCACCTGACCGAGTGGGCATCATGCCTAAAAAAAGGCGCCATTGTGACCGACGTCGGAAGCGTGAAGGGTCGGCTGGTCGAACAAGCTCAACGGGCCATGCCGGAGGGGGTCCATTTTGTCGGAGCCCATCCCATTGCCGGCAAGGAAAAGACCGGTGTGGCGGCCGGATCTGATCAGCTCTTCGTCGGTGCACGCTGTATCATCACTCCGACGGACCGGACAGACCCCCAGGCGCTTGGCCGGGTCCGGAGGATGTGGGAGGAAACCGGCTCCGTGGTGCTCACAATGGATGCCCATCTGCATGACAAAATTCTCGGGGCGGTGAGCCATTTGCCTCATGTGGCGGCCTTTGCCTTGATCAATGCCCTTGCTGAAATTCGCGACCGACAAATTCCTTCACTCGATCTGGCAGGCCACTCGGGCGGAGGGTTGCGAGACACGACCAGGATTGCCGCGAGCTCCCCCGAAATGTGGCGCGATATTTTCCTCTGGAACCGAGACAATTTGGTCACGTTCATTGAGGCCTATGAACGTTCGTTGAGCCAATTGAAACAGCTCATTCGAGTCGGTGATGTCACAGGCATCGAGAAAGAGCTTGACCGGGCCAAGCAGGAAAGAGAAAAATTCTCTGTGCGACCTGCTCCGTCTGCATAGCACCTATCTATATGGCAACCTTGACTGTCACGCCAGGCCGACCATTACGGGGCATGATTGCTGTCCCTGGCGATAAGTCGATCACCCATCGTGCCATCATCATGACAGCCCTGGCGAACGGGGTCAGTTTGGTTGCGGGTTATTGTCGGGGCGAAGACTGCCTCAACACGATGCGCGCATTCCAGACGCTCGGAGTACGTATCGATGAATCGGCCGAGGAGCTACGTGTCTATGGCAAGGGACTCTGGGGCTTGACCGAGCCGAGCGGGCCGATCGATTGCGGAAATTCGGGAACGGGCATTCGACTTTTGACTGGCCTGCTCGCAGGACAGGATTTTTTTACGGTACTGACCGGCGACGAATCGATTCGTCGCCGACCAATGGGGCGGATCGTTAAGCCCTTGCGGGAAATGGGAGCAACCATCGCTGGACGCAAGGGCGGTGAACTCGCCCCCTTAGCCGTAATGGGAAGTCGTCTCCGTGCAATCAGCTACACTTCGCCGGTGGCGAGCGCGCAGATCAAGTCGGCATTGTTATTCGCAGCCTTGTTCGCCGAAGGAACGACCCGCGTGACGGAGCCGCGTCTCTCGCGTGACCATACGGAACGGTTGTTTCAGTCTTTTGGTATTGCCCTTAGACGGGAAGGGCCGACCTTGCTGGTTGACGGACAACCGTCGGTTGGGTGGAGTGCGGCACCACGATTGGTTGTACCGGGTGACTTCTCTGCCGCCGCATTCTTTATCGTCGGCGCGACGATCGTTCCCGGCTCAGACGTAACGATTCAACAGGTGGGAGTCAACCCGACCAGAAGCGGCCTATTGGACGTGCTGACGAGGATGGGCGCAGATATTCAATTGCTCAATCAACGGGAAGAGTCAGGAGAGCCGGTTGCCGACATCCGAGTGAGGTCTGCGAGTCTGCGCGGAGTGACAGTCGGGCCGGACTTGATCCCACAGACGATCGATGAATTTCCCGTCCTCTGTGTCGCGGCCGCAGTCGCAGAGGGCCAAACGATCATCTCAGGGGCCGAAGAATTGCGGGTCAAAGAGAGCGATAGGATAGCGACAATGTCGGCAGAACTGCGCGCGATGGGGGCGCAGATCACGGAAAATCCCGACGGGATGGTTGTGCGAGGACTTGGCACGACAGAAGATAACGGTCGGCTGCAGGGTGCCCATGGCCGTAGCCATGGGGACCACCGGGTGGCGATGTCATTGGCCATCGCGGGTTTGACCGCGCCCACACCAACCCAGATTGACGAGACAGCTTGCATCGAAACATCATTTCCGACATTTCATCACACACTACTGGAATTATTGACTGAACGCCGCTGAGGGCTATAATACGAGGCCATGACGTGGGTTATGTTCCTGAGGACAAGCAAGCGAGCCGCCTGATCATCGCGATCGATGGTCCAGCCGGTGTCGGCAAGAGTACGGTGGCCCGGTTATTGGCTTCTCGGTTGGGCTATCTGTATCTCGATACCGGCGCCCTCTACCGCGCAGTCGCATGGGCTGTTATTGAATCTGGCCGAAATCCTGAGGATCCCCAGGCGGTCGCCGCTCTGTTACCAGCCCTCTCGCTCCAGATGCAGTTCCATCACGGAACCGCAACGGTATGGGTTAATGGCAAGGACGTGAGCGGTGACTTACGAACACCTGCGGTGTCGGCCACTGCGTCGGTGGTCTCGGCCATTCCAGCGGTTCGGGCCTGGCTGTTGCCCATCCAGCAACAAATCGGACAAGGCGGGGCGGTGGTGGCTGAGGGGCGGGACATGGGGACGAACGTGTTCCCAGCGGCAGATGTGAAGTTTTTTCTCGAAGCGGATCCGAATGTCAGGGCTCAACGCCGACATCGGGAACTTGTTGCGGCAGGGCATTCCAGGGCTCTTGAAGAGACGACAGCCGATCTGGCGGGACGCGATACCAGAGATCGTTCCCGTTTGACCGCCCCATTAGTTCCCGCTGAAGATGCCCGGTTCATTGACACCTCGATATTGTCCGTCGCGGAGGTCGTGGACCAGATGATGGCTGTGATTGCGGCCCGGTTGTGAGTTTTGCCATCTATGGAATCCTGTGGATCCTTTCCAGGACCATCGGCTGGCTCTGTTTTCACTATCGAGTCGTTGGCGCCGTTCCGCGCACTGGTGGGTTCATTGTTGCGGCGAACCACGCCAGTTACCTGGATATTCCACTCCTTGGTTGTGGAATGTGGCGACGGGCCTGGTATTTGGGGCGGAGTGACCTCTTTCCGGTTGCGGGCATGAATCAGATTCTGCAGCAGCTGGGTTGGATTCCGCTGCGGACCGGTCGGTTGGACCGTGATGCCTTCAGTAAGGCCGTCACGCTGATCAAGAAAGGAAAAGTCGTGGTGATCTTTCCGGAGGGCAGGCGCAGCCTGGATGGCCAATTGCAATCCCCCAAACCCGGGATTGGTGTGATTGTCGCCCAAACCGGTTGCCCCGTGGTGCCGGCGTATTTGAAGGGAACATACGACGTATTACCAACAGGAGCCACGTGGCCGAGCTTTCGCCCCGTGACCGTTCTCTTCGGAGATCCCCTGACGTTTCCCCGGAGTGAGGAATCAGGAGAATCTAAGCAGTTTTATCAGGAGGTGAGCCGGACCGTGATGGATCGTATTGCCTCCTTAGGCGCGGTAGAATCACCGACCCAACAATCCAGTGCCGACATTCGCAAGGCTGAGTGAATGCCGGTGTATAACCATCAGCACCCGACTCCGGTCGGAAGAGTAGGATTCATATATGAGTACGGCTTCGCCATCGAGTGATCAGCAATTAGATCGAGCTGCCTTAGCAGCCCTGTACGAGGAGACGTTCAAAAACCTCGAAGAGGGCACCATTACTGAAGGCCGCGTTGTCGCCGTGACCAAAGACAAAGTGGTCGTCGATATCGGCTACAAGTCCGAAGGCATGATTCCGAACGATCAGTTCTCCACCGAGGAGCTTCAGAACATCAAGGTGGACGATCGGTTTCAAGTCTATATCGAGGAGTGTGAAGACGCGGACGGCAACTTGATTCTGTCTAAGGAAAAAGCTGACAAGATGAAGATCTGGGAAGAGCTGGAAAAGCTCTTCAATGACGGGAAAAGCATCGACGGCAAGATTGTCGCGCGAATCAAAGGCGGCATGATGGTGGACATCGGCGTCAAGGCGTTTCTACCTGGCTCACAGATCGACCTTCATCCGGTGCGAGATCTTGACGGGCTGGTCGGGCGCACGTTTCCGCTCAAGATCATCAAGATCAATCATCGTCGCGGCAACGTTGTGGTATCCAGGCGCGTGCTTTTGGAAGAGACGAGGGATTCGAAACGCAAGACGACCCTCTCCACGTTGAAAGAAGGGCAATTGATTCAAGGCGTGGTGAAGAACATTACGGATTACGGGGCCTTCATCGACCTCGGCGGCATCGACGGACTCCTCCATATCACGGACATGTCCTGGGGCCGTGTCGGTCATCCGTCAGAAATGTTCAACATCGGCGACAAGGTGGAAGTGAGCGTGCTCAAATACGACCGAGAGACTGGACGCATTTCGCTCGGCTTGAAACAAAAGAGCGCCGACCCCTGGACCGGCGTAGCCACGAAGTATGCGATTGGCACCCGTGTCCGAGGTCGTGTCGTGAGCTTGACCGACTATGGGGCATTCATCGAGCTCGAGCCCGGTGTCGAAGGACTCGTGCATGTGTCCGTCATGTCATGGACGCACGAGGTGCGCCACCCGTCACGCGTCGTATCTATCGGGGATCAGGTCGAAGCCGCAGTACTGAATGTGGATACAGCCAGCAGGAAGATTTCGCTCGGCATGAAACAGACTGCGCCAAACCCTTGGGATATGGTGGAAGGAAAGTACGCCATCGGCACACGCATCGAAGGAAAAGTAAAGAGTCTTACTGACTTTGGCGCGTTCGTTGGACTCGAAGAGGGCATCGACGGATTGATCCATATTTCCGACATGTCTTGGACCAAGCACATCAAGCATCCCTCCGAACTCTTCAAGAAGGGGCAGAAGGTGGAAGCTGTCGTCTTACGGATCGATAAGGAAAAGGAACGGCTCTCGCTCGGCTATAAGCAACTCAAGAGCGATCCATGGGACGACGAGATTCCGAGCCGGTTTACTGTTGGGGATGTGGCAGTGGGGAAGGTGAGCAAGGTCGCCGACTTCGGCATTTTCGTCGAGTTGGAAGGGGGAGTCGAAGGGTTGATTCACATCAGCGAGGCCGGTCTCGACCAACAGGCTAAGCTCGAAGAGAAATTTAAGTTGATGGATGAGGTGACGGCCAAGATCATCAAGGTCGATCGTGAAGAACGGAAGATCGCACTCAGCCTGCGCGACCATGAACTGGATACCGATCGCCGCAAGGTCGATGAGTTTCATGCCACGCAAGGTGCCTTGGACCAAAGCTTGGGTCGTGCCGCGAAGCAGAACCGGAAGCCACGTCAAGGCGAGGACGATAACGAGGTGCGATGATGCACCATATCCCGGTGTAAGCAAGCAGAACCATGAGTGATGAAACGATCGAAAGACCGGCCAAGCGAGGGATCCTGCGCCGAGTGTTCTGGGCACTCGGCATCGGGCTGGGTTTACTGTTTCTGATGAACCTATTGTTTCCCGACCTCGACATGTCGATGGAGGACCGGGTTGGATTGATTCGTATCGAAGGGGTGATTGTGGATGCGCAATCCACAATCGGCGAATTGAAGCGTTTTGCCGACAATCCCTCCATTAAAGCCATTGTATTGCGAATTGACAGTCCAGGAGGTGGGGTCGTCCCGTCCCAAGAAATACACGATGCGGTCCGGCGGGTTCGGAACAAGAGCAACAAGACAGTGATCGCATCGATGGGCACGGTGGCGGCCTCAGGAGGATACTATATTGCCGTCGCGACCGATCGGATCATGGCCAATTCAGGAACATTGACGGGGAGCATCGGCGTGATCATGGAAATGGCGAACGTCGAAGGACTGCTCCAGAAGATCGGGGTCGAAGGTGTTGTGATTAAAAGTGGGCGATTCAAGGATGTGGGGTCGCCACTCCGGAAGATGGGCGATGAAGAACGTGAGCTGCTCCAATCCGTCATGGATGATGTCCATAGACAGTTCATCGAGGCCGTGGCGGAAGGACGGGGACTCGACGTGGCGGCTGTGCAGGCTTTGGCGGACGGTCGAATCTTCACGGGCCGTCAAGCCAAAGCCTCTAAGCTGGTGGACGAACTCGGCGATCTCCAAGCGGCGATTCAGCTTGCGGCAGATGTCGCCGGCATCGAAGGTGAGCCGAAAGTCATTGAGCCACGCCGGCGATTTTCAATAAGAGAGTTGATTGAATCACGATTGTCCGGGCTCTTCCCGAAGTTGGATTTTTACTCCGGGGTCAGCCTTAAATATCTTATGGCATTCTAGCGCGATCAGATCGACGGATAGGCCGATTCATCATCACGAAGGGGGATCCAATATGACGAAGGCCCAAATCATCGAGCGCGTATCGGAACAGGTCACAACCTTGACGAAACGGCAGGCGGAAGTTGTCGTTAATACGATATTCGACTGTGTGCGAGATTCATTGAAGAACGGCGATAAGACAGAAATTCGAGGGTTCGGTAGTTTTCGGTTAAGGGCTCGCCGCATGAAAGAAGGACGGAATCCTAAGACCGGAGCCACGGTGGCGGTCCCTGCCAAGAAAGTGCCTTTTTTCAAGGCCGGCAAGGAATTGAAAGAACTCCTGAACCAATCATAACAGGACGCTCGCATGAACGCACCAGAAGCCCATGACGCGGTCGGAATCGATATCCGCTGGACGGATGAGGCTTCCACCCGTCTAGAACGGGCACCACTGTTCTTGCGGGGAATGGTTCGTCGTCTAGCCGAGAAAAAGGCCCGCGAACTTGGCCACTCAGAGATTACGGGAGAGCTACTCGATCAGTTCAAAAACCAAATGATGGGCGGGATGGGTGGAGAGTCCGGCATTGCGGAAGCAGCGGAAGCGATGGCGCAAGGCCGACTGCCTTGGACCGCCGCCGCGAAAGAACGGTTGAGCGGCGTTCCAGAGTTCATGCAAGGTATGATCAAGCAGATTGCTGAAGAAGTCGCCAAGAAAGATGGCCACTTGGAAGTCAATATCGACCTTTTTACAAAGGTCGAGGCCATGGGGGATATCCGCGAAGCGGCGGCGGCTTCTCTTCACTGGACGGAAGGGGCCTTGGCAAGATTGCAGGACAAATTAAAGCAATCGCCTCCAATCGCAGCTGAGTTTGTGACCGATATGCTCAAGCGGGATACCGAAGACTTGGCGCGAGAAAGAGGGATTGGTCAAATTGACGAGCAGGTGCTGGTACAGCTGTGGGATGAACCTCAAGAACGTGTGACGTGGGCGGATGACGCATGGAAACGGTTACAGACATCGCCGGATTTTGTGCGAAGTGGAATCCGGAAAGCCGCTGAGCGGCGAGCCCGCAAACTGGGGCTCAAGGAAATCGACTCCGACCATCTGACCACGTTTCGCAATCAGGCGATGATGAAGGCCGTGAAACGGATCCGTTCGTTCGGATACAACAAACTGACGTTTGAGGCCTTTGATACAGCACTAGAGCGAACCAAGCGCCTACAAGGGAATGAGCAGGCGGAAAAACGGCTCCAGGAAATTCGCGGGCATTTTGCCGATCCAGATACGAAGAAGCCGGAGGGTGGCACACTCGGTGCCGATCTGATGGACCGCTTCCGCAGGTACCTGAAAGGAGAAGGTACTCTCTAGAACGAGTCCCGTGACTCGCCATGCTGTTACGCCCCGCAGGTCTTCCCGTCCAGGCGCTCATCTGAACACGTTGGATCTTTCAGCAGCTTATGGCTGATCCTGGGCAATGGCTGGCGTTTCGCGATGAGAGGGAGACCGTTTGTATGCGACCTCTGTTAGAATCAGTGGACAGCCGTCTCTTGCGGCCAGAATTTATGTCGGATTTGAGGAAGTGGCTCGTTATCCAAATTCGGGATGTCATAGAGACAGCGATCAATCGTCGCTACCTCCTCTTCTGTCAGGTCCAAGTTGATCCTCTTCTTCCAAAACTGATCGAGCGTAAAATAATCACCTGACTGGGGTTTTTCAGCCAAGAGTGCTTTCATCTTCTCGAAGCCCGCCGTGTCTATCCCGGGAATCCGGCCGTTATTGCGATCGTGACACCAATGCAGTATCTCGGCAATGCCATACATCGATAGCTCAATCTTCACTGTCTTGCTCATAGATTCCTCCCTTGTCCTAGTCGCCATTCTACCCCAACCATTGCCCCGTTTACAAAGGGGTGCTTGACGGGCCAGGACCGGGCACACCAGGGTTTGGTGGAGAACGTTGCGCATCCCGGTTGATTGCCAGAAGAAAGCGCTGATCTGTATACTGATGACTTTCGTTTTGGCGAGAACGTCTGAGTTAGAGGCATGCGCCCATGTGGACGAATCACCACGCCATTGGATTCCTTCTAGAAAAGTGGTGGGCGATCAAGGGACCTTCCTGCTCTATCAGGTCTAGCACACGGAACCTAGTGGCCGCGGCGGCAAGCTTACTGCTGTTGGCAAGTGGTTGCACCAAACAAGATCCCTACGTTCCACCAGATCTTTTCTACTATTTTGCCAGTTACAAAGTTGGTAAGAATCCAACGACCGTCACTCCCACTGACGTGAATCAGGACGGTTTCACCGATCTGGTGACAACCAATATGGGCAGCAATACTCTTTCGATTCTCTTAGGCAATGGGGACGGCACCTTTGGCGAGCATGCTGAATTGAGTGTGTGTAAGGAGCCTCGCTCGCTGGCGCTAGGGCTGTTCAATTCCGATCCTTTTCCCGATGTAGTCTTGGCCTGTTCAGGTGCCGACGAAGTTGCCATTCTGTTCGGCCGAGCAGATGGAAAGTTTCAAGAGGGGACGCGCTATCCCGTTCATAGAACTCCCATCGCAATTGCGATCGACGATTTGAACGGCGACCAGGCGCTGGATTTCGTTGTTGCATTGCGCAACGACAAGATCAAAGTCTTCTTGGGGACCGGTACCGGTGAATTCACCCATGGGGCGCAGTATGAATATGGCGATACTCCCACATCAGTGGCGCTGGCTGACTTGGATGGCGATGGGAAGGTCGATTTAGCCGTCACAAACGGGGGCCCGATGTCGAATGCGGTCTCAATCTGGATGGGGAATGGCAACGGCACCTTTCGCCCTCCCACAGACTACCGGACAGGGAAGCGTCCCCTCGGAGTCAGTTTCGCCGACTTCAATCATGACCGGATCCGCGATCTCCTTGTGATCAACGGCGTGAAGGACAGCTTTACAACCTTCCTGGGAATAGGGAATGGAACCTTCCAGCCAGGGCACGATTCCGGCGCCGACGCGGGGCCGAATTTTGGACTTGCCCGCGACTTCAATGGCGACCGGCGCACCGATGTGGCTATCGTCAACCTTCAGTCGAGTGATCTCTCCATTCTCTTCGGTCGTGACGATGGGACATTCGAGTACCCACCGAGAAACTATAAGACAAAACCAGGCCCCTTCGCCCTTGCGTCGTTTCGCGTCACAACGAAGGATACTGAAGAACCTGGGATCGTGACGGCGGACAACGGCAATGGAAGCGTTTCCATCTTTCTCCATCGGGGATTGAAAGCGTCGTCTGCTTCTGTCTCGCCTGCTCCATGATTGCGATCCGACCTCTGATGCGAGACGGATCTGAACCAATGGGCAGTCTTCTTGACAGCCTATCGACCCTCGGCTAGAGTGGCCGAGAATTGGGTTTCCGAGCCTTTTGGCGCTCTGTTTGGAGACATTGTGAGATCCTTTCGATGGTGGTTTGCTATGGGCGCTCTGCTCACCCTCTCTGTGCTCATGGTACAAGGGGGCGTACGAGACCTGCTCGACGGGCCCCCACTCGGCAGTGGGGCCGGTGCGTATCTCTCGTTCGGCACCACAATTTTTGGCGGAGGGTTGTTGGCAGGCTGCTTGGCATTGGTAATGAATCGACTTAGGTAGGCACCTCAATGCACTGTTTGAAATGTAAGGGCTTTATGATGGTCGAGCGTCACTATACGCTGGTGAACCGGAGACTGTATGCCCGTTGTTTGAATTGCGGGTTCTGGATCGACCTTGCCGATTTGCTCCGATTTTTCCATAAGGTGATCGACAGCGGGTTTCGAGGCGGGAAGGTCAGGGAATCTTATACCCTGTGAGTCGGAGAAAGGCTTCATGATGACAACAGCCCACGTCAAAGCCCATCGGCCACCATTGCTTGCCTACGTTGTTGGAGTGTTCGTCGGTTTCCTGTTGATCGGTGCCGAGACCGTCACTCCTTCCGTTGCCACTGCAGAGAGCATAGGAGCTCAGCCTGCGCAGGTCCGAACGGCATTCGCTCCAAACCAGTTTCCGCCATGGCGAGTTGCGCCAGCCCATGGCATTCTTCTCAAAGAACTCAATAGTGGGCGTGTGCTGTATGAACATGATGCGGGAAAGCGAATGTCCCCGGCCAGCCTCACGAAAATCATGTCAGCGCTGGTCATTTTGGAAAGGGGACAGCTCGATGATCTCGTCACAATTAGTCCCAATGCCGCACGGGCCCACAAGACGCATTTGCGCATGAAAGCAGGGCAGGTCTTTAGGCTGGACGATCTGCTGAAGGCCATGTTGATCATGTCAGCGAATGATGCTTGCCTGGCAGCAATAGAGCATGTCGGCGGCGACGAAACACAGTTCGTAGCGCTCATGAACGACAAGGCAGAGACCCTAGGCTTGGCTGATACACATTTCAGCAATGGCTGCGGGTTCGACAACCCGGACCACTACTCGACGGCTGAAGACCTTGCCGCGTTGAGTGTTATTGCCCTCGATCAGCCGATCTTCCGGCAGTTGGTCCGTGAAGAACACGCGATCATCACTCCGATCAGTGGTCATCGGGCCTATGTCCTGCACAACACCAATCGGTTATTAGGCCGCATCCCCGGCGTGGAAGGCGTCAAGACCGGATTTACATCCAAAGCGGGGCGGTGCCTCATCGCCAAAGTCTCTCAAGACGGAAACGATCTTCTGCTGGTCATTCTTAACTCCAAGCGTCGTTGGAACACCGCGACAAACCTCATTACCTATGGGCTGCAAGCAGCCGGCTTGCCGCACTGAACTGAACTCTTCGGTTTGATAAGTCGACAGCCTCATAGCCAAGGCACGAATGCTCTCCGATGCGATCGGCAATGGTAGACAGGCATGTATAGGCTTGTAGGACAGAAAAGAACGCTCGAAAATGATCGAAATGGGCAGACATGTGTTCGGGTAGAATGCCCAGCCCACATGACTATCGGAGCAGAGAAAACTCGATGTTGATGTCTTTCCCCAAATAGTTAATGACGAACCCCTGTTTATCGTAAGCCAATATTGCACCCATGACATTTTCGTCCCCGTACTCTTCTTTGCCCAGCAACTTCCTGATGTCATCAGGGCTTTCGCTGTTCAACACGTTGCGAAAGATGCCGCGAGTCTTATAGGAAAATCGATTGTTGATAAAGATCAGGTCGACCTTGCCGTCCTGGATGCGTACGCCAGCCATAGGACCCGTCGGTTTGCGTTGATCGAGCAAAAAAATAAACAAGGCTTCCTGTTCCACTTTGACTCCGGGAATCTTTTCATTCACCAGCGTATCCAGGGCTTTGGCTTCGGAGTCTCCCAGTTTGACTCCGAACAGTGAAATCTCAGGACTCTTCAAAGCCTTGGGATCCATCACATCGTTTTTGCTCAATTCATAGGGTTCGCCATACCCCGGAGACACCCATATGCCAACTCCGGTCATCACGATGCAGGCTAACGTAACGACTCGCAGTACATCCTTCATCGACTCATCCTTATCCATAGATTCTGAGAGATTTTATGGTACGCGAAGCTTATAGGCGAAATTGGTAGGACCAATGCAGCTTCGTGCATTTTATCGAACAGCCTAAGAACTTGCAAGGAACGGCTGAACTCATCATAGAGATCCATCCTCTCGCGGTTATTCAGCTTACAACGTGCTGCGGTTCATCATTTTCCGCTCACATCTATAAACCGGTCACGGTAAATTCTTCCCTCTCCCATTTTCAGAATGCGACTTTCGCAAGCGAAATTTGAACCGGGATATCACATTCATCCCCGCGACTGTATCATGTTCTTTCGGAACATAGCGTCATCGGACAACGCCCTTCGTGTTGTAAGGATGGGTGGCAGTATTCCGTACCATGAGGGTCTCGATCGGCAATGCAAGAACGGAACGGACACAGTGGTGAATCCATTGAATAAGAAAATGGCTATGCTGAATTCATCTTTAAGAACAATGGGATAGCTTGACATGCCCGCAGTCTTCACGCAGACTGCGGTTCATGCAAGACCAGACGGAGCAGACACTCCTTGCCAAACTCGCTGAACGTGCCGGCATTGCAAATAACTATCACGATATAGCCGGAACTCTTCACGTTACGTCCGATGACACCCGCCGCGCCATTCTGACTGCCATGGGATTTACCGTTGATTCAGCCGCATCCCTGACACAGGCATTGCAGGAATGGGACGAGGCACCCTGGCAACGCCCCTGCGAACCGGTGCGGATCCTTCATGACGACGAGATGGAAACTTTTCTGTTCTGTTATTTCGCACTTGAGGAGGGACAGGAACGGTCCGTTACGGTGGAGTGGCTAATCCACGATGAAACGAATGTCTTGGTGCAGGAAGGGACTATAGGGCCTGGTCTTTCTGCTGTCGAGGTCCGTTTTATCAATGGCCGACGGCATGTGCGTGTTGAAATACCTGCCCCCCGTGGTCTCTCGCATGGGTATTACAATTTGACCCTACGGGCCGAGGGCTTAGTCGGGGGGCCCGTGGGAACAATGCGTGTCATCATGGCGCCACGCCACTGCTATGTCCCCCCATGGCTAGAAGCAAACCAACGATTGTGGGGACTAGCCTTGCAGCTCTATTCGTTGTCCTCAGATCGAGATTGGGGATGCGGCGACTTCAGCGATCTCGAGCGGATTGTAGAATGGGCTGGGAAGGAACTCGGCGCCGGAGTCATCGGGCTCAATCCGCTTCATGCCCTGCGGAACACCCGACCCTATCATATCAGTCCCTATGCGCCCAACAGCCGACTGTATCTCAATGAACTCTATATCGATCTCGAGCAGCTGCCGGAACTCTATGAGTCTGAGCAGGCGCGGCAACAGCTGCTTGCTCCCGAGTTTCAAGCCAACCTTCAGGCTCTACGAGAAAGCCGGCTGGTGGACTACAACACCATTGCGACCACGAAACGTACGATGCTTGAGTTGGCCTACCGCACATTCCTTACAGAAGCCTATAGCGGTGAAGAGTCGAATCTCCAACCAAAAACTTCACGAGCCTTGCGCCTAGAGAAGTTCATCCAGTCGGAAGGCCTACCGCTGGAGCTCTATGCCGCCTTCCAGACATTGGAGGAAGAACGCCGACTGACTCAATCCAAGTCAGCCACCTGGTATGAATGGCCTGAATCTTTTCTGACGCCTGGCCAGCCGGTTCGTGACTATGTGGAGCGGCACCGGAAACGCATTCGCTTTTTTCAATACATTCAATGGGTGGCGAGCGAGCAGTTGAATGAGATTCGACAGACAGCCGAGAAGCTGGGGATGCCGATCGGGCTGTATCACGATCTGGCACTTGGCGCCGATCGCAATGGGGCCGAGGCCTGGATCTATCAATCCGTCCTGGCGCTCGGAGCCGACTGCGGCGCCCCTCCAGACCCCTTTGCGCCAGAGGGACAGAATTGGGGTTTACCTCCGATGAATCCTCGCACCCTCCGCGACAGCGGCTATGAACTGCTCATTCAACTGCTGCGCAACAATTTCCGATTGGGGGGAGCTATCCGGTTAGACCATGTGATGGCGTTCTGCCGCCTCTTCTGGATTCCGCGTGGGAAGCCCGCATCCGAAGGTACATATGTCCATTACCCCTTTGAAGATATGTTGGCCATCCTCTCACTGGAGAGCGTCCGGTCCAGGACCCTTGTTATCGGAGAAGACCTCGGCACAGTTCCTGATTGGATCAGAACGCAGCTCGCCCAAGCACGAGTGCTGTCCTATCGTGTATTCTACTTCGAGCGTGCCGCGGACGGGGCAATGAAGTCACCCAGTGACTATCCCGAACAATCGCTCGCTGTTGCCACGACGCACGACCTGCCGACGCTCATTGGATTTTGGTCCGGCGAGGATTTGAAAATACGGGCGAGATTGAGCGCCTTTACAGATGGCGCGGCATACCACCATGCATGGGAAGAACGCCAGCGCGACAAGAGCGCCATCCTCAGTGCGCTTCAGCGGGAAAATCTCCTGCCAAACGGCGTGACTCAGGACTTAGCCACCGCGCCTGCCATGACGAACGATCTCTGCCAAGCCATTCATACCTACCTGGCTCGCACGCCATCCTCCATTGTATTGGCAAATCTCGAGGACGGTTTAGGCGAACTGTCACAAACCAATCTTCCTGGGACAATCGACAGTCACCCAAACTGGACCCGCAAGTATGCAATTCCCGTGGATAAGATTATATGTGATGAACGCCTTCGGCGGCTTGGGTCTGTCTTGTGTTCAACTCGCCAGCTCAGGTAAGACCTCTATCAGCTGGTGGAAAGCACGTGTTGGCCGATGGAATTTGATAGACCGTGCGTTTTGGACAGGAGCGGTCCCCCCAGAATAATCGAATGAACCGGCTGGGCGAATGAGACGAGGAAGGGTTTCACCTCCGAAAGTCGAGGTCTTCGGAACTTCGAACCCAGAACGTCAAATGTCAACCCCGAACTTCGGATCACACCTGTTACGCACATGTCCCGTTTCCTGCGTCATGGATCCTGGCGTTGACGGAATGGTTCGGCGGTCTACCGGCCTTCTCTTCATCCTATGTTAAGGCAAAATCGCATTGTGCTGGCGATCGCAGGGGTGGTGTTTCTGACGATTGTCGTTCTCGAAATGGTCGCCCCGGCAAACATCGTCGCCGCGTACGGCCTTGTATTACCGATTCTTTTGGTGGCAACGGTACGTAGCCGCATTCTGATGCTTCTGACGGTCATAGCCTGTATCGTGGCGACCTACATCGGGTTGATGCAACCGACGAAGCCAGGACGTTTTCAAGCAGCCGTGATCAACCGCAGCGTGATTGCAGGAGTGCTGTTGGTCGTAGCCTATATCGGCATGACGTGGGAAGAGCGCAAAGCGAGAGAGGAGGCCGCGCGTGTGGCGCTCGCCCGAGAAAGGGAAAATCTCCTGAAGGCCAATACGCAGCTGGTCAATGCGAAGGACCAGTTGAATCGTTCGGAACGCTTAGCCGCAGTGGGACAATTGGTGGCATCGGTGGCGCACGAGGTCGGCACCCCGCTCCACTCAATAGCCTGGCACCTACAGGCGTTGACTGAAGAGCCTGGCCTCACACCGGAGATGAAGAAGCGGGTAACAGTGATCGATGAACAGCTCGCCCGGGTGGTTCGAATTATTCAGGATTTACTATCCTCAACCAGGCAGCGCCAGCCTAAACCGACCTGGTTACCAGCGGAACAGATGATCAGCCCGGCAACTGTGCTCATGGAGCCAGCCTTCCATGCAAAAGAAATTACCTTGACACTTGAGATTCCTAAGGACCTCCCGCTCGTCTGGGCTGATGCGGAAAAGATGCATCAAGTATTCGTGAATATTTTGGCCAATGCCTTAGCCGCTACCCAGCCTCACGGAACGGTGAGCATCCTTGTAGGAGCGCGTGCCGCCTCGCCTGACGAACTCGACCGCAGCCTCCGCGTCACGGAGACGATGTCGTCCCTGGTCGTCACAGTCGAAGTGCGAGATACAGGATGCGGGATGCCGGAAGCTGATGTACAGAAAGCATTCGAACCATTCTTTACGACGAAGGCTATTGGCACTGGCACCGGGTTAGGACTATTCTTAAGCCGCGAAACGGTCGTGGCCCATGGGGGCAGTCTACTCCTTGAAAGCCAAACTGGCCGCGGCACAGCCGTTACCGTAACTTTGCCTGGCTTGATGGCCGAGTCAATGCGTGTGACAGAAAGGGTTTGATGCAACCAGCGAATATTCTCGTAGCCGATGACGATGCAGTAGCGAGGGATCTCTTGGTTGAGGCTCTAAAGAAAGAAGGCTATGCCGTTGAAGCCTTTGCCAGCGGAGAGGAGATCATCGCTCGTGGACGCCAGGGGCAAGTGGATCTTGTTCTGACTGATATTCGAATGGGTGCCGTCGATGGGCTTACGGTCCTGCGGGAGTTTAAACGGATGAGCCCTGACACGGCCGTCGTGGTCCTGACGTCGTTCGGATCTCTTGAAGGTGCGATCCAAGCGATCAAGCAGGGAGCCTATGACTATCTAGCCAAGCCGTTTAAGAAAGAGGATATTACACTCGTGGTGAAGCGGAGCCTCGATCACTGCCGCCTCGTTCGAGAAAATACCCGGATTCGTGAGGAATTAAGAAGCAAAGATGAATGGTCGCCGCTGGTGGGAAGCAGTCCCGCTATGCTCGAAGTATACACGCTGGTCGCCCGAGTAACCGAGAGTAAGAGCACAGTCCTCCTGCAAGGGGAAAGCGGGACCGGCAAGGAGCTCATCGCCCGAGCGATCCATGCGAACGGGCCTCGTCGGGATAAGCCGTTCGTTCCGGTGAATTGTGGGGCATTGCCAGATACTCTGTTGGAATCGGAAATGTTCGGGTATGAGAAGGGCGCCTTTACCGGCGCGGTGGGGAGCAAAGTGGGCCTCTTTGAATCTGCAAACGGAGGCACGTTGTTTCTCGATGAAATCGGTGAGTTGGGGCAAGCCGTGCAAGTCAAGCTGCTGAGGGTCATGCAAGATCACGAAATCCGCCGCGTCGGCGGCACAACATCGACGAAGATTGATGTCCGGATTATTGCCGCGACAAATCGGGATCTCGAGCAACTCGTCAAGGAAGGGAAATATCGGGACGACTTGTTCTATCGCCTCAATGTCGTCCGTATCACCTTGCCGCCGCTTGTAGAACGGCGGGAGGACATTCCCATGTTGGTCCATCATTTCTTGGAGAAGTATGCGACGGGAACGGCGCATGCGGTGCGCGGAGTGCTGCCGGAAACAATGAAGTTGTTGATGCAATACCGATGGCCAGGTAATGTGCGCGAATTGGAAAATGCCATTGAACGGGCCGTCTCGTTAGGTCACGGCCCCTTTCTCACGCCGGATGATCTGCCGGCACACGTGCGTCGGCCTGAGTACCTGTCGAAAGAGACAGCAGAGGCGATTGGCCCAGGCGACGAAGGATGCTTGTCGCTTGAGGAGGTTGAGAAACGTCACCTCGTCCGCGTTCTGAAGGAAACCAAGAGAAACAAAGTCAGAGCCGCGAAGATTCTCGGCATTGACCGGCGCACCCTCTATCGCATGGCTGAGCGGTTTGGATTGGATCTTGGGGATGATGCCGACAGTGGAGAGATAGAGTAAGAGCTTGTGAACGTTTCATAGCGCATTCACACGATCACTTACCGTTACTGGCCTTCAATCGATAGACAAGATGGGTGTCCGTCTGCGAGACACCGTCAATCTCATGAATCCGGCTCAGAACCAGCTGGGTGAGTGCATCCTGGTCCGATACTTCGGCGACCACAATAATATCAGGCTTGCCCCAGCAGGGGTCGATGGTCCTAAGCTGTTTGATTCCGGACAGGGCTCGAACGACATCACTTGTACGTCCCGGCAGTACATTGATGAGCACGTAGGCCCGATCTGATATGACTCTCCCTCCATCAACTGGGGTGTGAATCGTACTAGGCACGGCGGAAACGCCTGGTTCAGGGCCAGCGTGGCGGATGCCTGTTACGTGCGGCAATGCGGAGGAACGTACAGGTGGTGCAGGAAGCGTAGCGACAGCGGGCTTAGATTTCTTCATAGATCACCTCATTTCGGAGCGACAAGTACATCGATGACAAATGATTTGCTCATGCTCGCGAGACTCGCTTCGAGACCTCTGGGGTTTCCGATACGCCCCTCGGGGTCATACACAAAGCACAGGAGCGTGGTACAGCGACCGTGAGACCGATAGCGTTCTGCGTCAATCTGAAGTTGGTCGCTAAGGTCTTTGGCATTGAGGCCCGGACGCGTTTTCTTGACGATCACCGCTAGTCGACCGTCATTCAACAAGAGTGCCGTGCGCGGGGTTCCGCTTGAGTAGCTCGGAGTCCATTCATCCGTGTCAATGTTGTCAAATTGAATTCGGAGGAGTGCATGCAGCAGATCTTGCGCATCAAACTCATCTTCCACATTTAACGTGGCTCGATATTCCCCACGCAGCCGCAACTGCCGCGCGACGGAATGGAACCGAGAACAAAACACTTTCACAAGCTCCGCTGGATCCGATCCGGCCTTTGGAACCTGCGGAACAGGCTCTTGGTATGAGGAGGAGTCCATAGGGAAGGAGGGTCGTGGCTGCATATGCGAGTGAATGGAAACCGGTTCCTGCGTCTGGTGCTCTGCCCTGGTGGAGGGAAATGAATGCATGATGGACTCCTGTTCGCGTCGTAACAGCTGCGGTGGATTTATTGTTTGTGACGAAACGGCCTGCTCGGCCTGGGAAGTTTGTGAAGGCCTACGCGTGGATAAAGGAACGAGCCGAGCCACCGGGTGCGGTGGGGTATCGGAGGCTGCCGGCGCCAGGGGCTCCGGCTCTCTTGAAGAGGCTGTTCCTGCCTGATTGGACTGTGGTTGAGTCGGTGTTGCCACAACCGATGCCAGATCGAGATTCGTGGTCATGGCGACGGACATGAGCACCGGCGGCGGCGAAATCGGTGCGGTTTGCATCATGGTCATCGGGACCGTCTGGATCGCCGGCGGCACTAAAGTCATCTGGGGGCGCGTAGGTATTGGTGAGGTCGGAACTGTTGGTGAGGCTTGTGCAAGAGGAGGCCCCCCGTGAAGATCACGTTTCTTCTGCTCAAGCTTAGCAATGAGATTCTTGATGAGTGCAATGCTCTGCTGTGTTTCCTCAGGACTACCCATGAGGAGTTTGTGGTGCCGATGTTCTTGGAATTCAGAAGATTTCTCACCGAACGTTCGACGGATGCACTCACGGAATTGTAATTCTGTTCTGGCTCTGGCCGCGTCTAGATAGGGGAAGCCTTCTCGGCTAAGGTCTTCCACCTGTGCGAGGAATTCCTGAAGGTTTCCGACGCCACGGGCGAGTTCTTCTACCGTAGCGGATTTGGTCCGCAAGCGGGACTGTTCTGATGTTTTAGCTCGTGCCATGGAGTCTGGGGAAAGTCTAGCCCAGGCTCCAGAACGTGGCAAGAAAACATGGGAAACTGAGCAGAGGCTCCAGAAGTCTGTGACAGTGGAACACGGAATTTTCGGCTATCCAAGGAACTGGCTGTGATCCTGACTAGGCCGCGAGACCTGGGATGACATCGCCCTCTTCTTGGATCCCAATCCGATCTTGTCCAGACGCCAGTCCGGTTGAGAAAACTGCAACCCTCCCCTGTCTGAGCCGATTTCTCTTCATGACGGGGTCATAGACGTGTCCGCAGTTCAGACAGCGCCACCCGGTCAGCCACATGTCTCCAGAACTCTCCAGCAGATCCATGAAGTGATCTTTCGTCATACAGCCCTGACAACGCATACAGGTCACGATGTCCTCCTTCTGTGTTCTCCAGCCAGAAGAATAAACGATTATCCCCGCGTTGGTTAGACCCCAAAATAGGTACCTCAAATGAAAGGGGCGTCGCGCGACCCTGATTATTTACAAGGGCTTGTTGCGCAATAGCTGAGCCATCCACAGCCAGACAGCCTTATAGAGCTTTGAAGATCCGACGTTACTAGGAGATCCGTTTGGTTGAGTATGGCGTGGAATCGTCCGTATGAGGAAAGTTGGTTTGGTGCCCCCGATACGAATTGAACGTACGACAAACGGTTTAGGAAACCGCTGCTCTATCCAACTGAGCTACGGGGGCCTGGTCGTAGTTTCAAGGGTTTGTGTGTCCCTGTCAACCCCGTGCTGAGTCGAAATTCCGGTTTCAGTCACGAGCACCGTCGGACTTTTGATCAGTCCGGCGAATGGCGCAATGGCACCTTATTCGGTCTCAAAGCGTTTCCTAGCACAATTTTGCTGAACTAGGGATTCTCCTAGGTAGGAGTCCACTTCATTTTGTTACACTCCCCTCGCCGCAAAAAATAAGGGGAACCCATGAGTATCGATCGTAGTAATGCCCCCGAACTGGTTGATACTCGATCGCGGGAAGCCGTAACCACACCGCCCGCGTCTGGCCTCCCGTCGGACCCCGATCTTCCTGTCGACTCCATCAACATCCTCCTCGTCGACGACGAACCGAAAAATCTCACGGTCCTTGAAACCATTCTCGAAGACCCCACCTACCGGCTGGTCAAAGCGACCTCCGTGGACCAGGCCTTGCAAGCGCTCGTCATTGACGAATTCGCCCTCCTCATCCTCGACATCCAGATGCCCGAGATGACTGGTCTCCAGTTGGCTCAGATGATCCGGGGCCGGAAGAAAATCGCTCAGGTCCCGATTATTTTTCTGACCGCCTACTACCATGAGGATCAGGATGTGCTCAATGGCTATGGAACGGGTGCGGTGGACTATCTCTTCAAGCCAGTGAAGCCGGCCATTCTCCGGTCGAAAGTCACCGTCTTTGCGGAGCTCTATAGAAAGAGCCGCTTACTTCGCGCCGAACTCGTGGAGCGTCGCCGTGCCGAGGAACAACTACGCCAACTCAATGAGGCGCTCGAACACTCGAAAGGTCGTCTTCTGGCATTAACCGCGGAACTAAATCTGACGGAGCAACGAGAGCGGAAGCGGGTGGCGATCGAGCTGCGGGACTCCTTGGCGCAGCTCCTTGTGCTGGCCAGGCTCAAACTCTCTCAAGGCCTATTGGCCGCCAGGATCCCGGAGCGTACGGTGCTCGAAGAGGTCCAGGCGCTGCTCAGTCACGCGCTTGACTATACCCGCACGATAGTCGCCGATCTCAGTCCGCTGGTGCTGCACGATTTAGGGTTACCCTTGGCACTTCGCTGGTTCGGTGACCGAATGAAGCAATACGATGTGACGGTGCATGTTCAACTTGAGGAGCATGAGAAATTATCGTTGGCAGACGATCACGCCCTGTTGCTGTTTCAGTCCGTGCGCGAATTGCTGCTGAATGTGTCCAAACATGCGAAGTCTGGTGAAGCGTGGATCCGACTGGCCACACGGGAGGGGGAGCTGACCATTGAAGTGGTGGATAAGGGTATCGGGTTTGATAGTGCCGCAGTCCGAGATTCGGCATTCGGACTCTTTAGCATCCGCGAACGGATGAACGCGCTAGGAGGCACGTTGGCCCTGACTTCACAGCCTGGAGTGGGCACGTCTGCGACCCTCACGTTGCCGCTACACCGCGTGTAGGGCCTATTGACGACTATCTGGACTATAAGGATCGACATTGACCGCTCATGCATCGAAGCCTTGAGGGGCTTCAACCGGGAAGACTCCGGACCTCCGGGGGCTTCCAATTTAAATAAATTTGTTGAGTGATGGATACTATTCATTCGGGTGATAGCTTATCGAGCCAAGGGAAGTCTGAAGGCGCCAAATATTGTCTAGGTCGATATCGAAGGTTTGGAATGGGGTGTTCACGCAGGCCGCCGCGCATTGTCAGCCAGCTTGGCTGTACCACAAAATTGTTGAACAATCCGCTCCATGAGATTACAGTTGCCCCAGCCATGTTGCTTAAATCATTCAGTCAGCAGGAGTCTCAGGTCCGTCGCGATACGTACGTCGTCCTGCTCCTCTGTCTCTGCGTCGCACTGCAAATGCTGGGAGTTCCAGCAACGCTCTTGAGTCCGGCCGCTTCTTCTAATCTCGTTTCCGACGTGAATCTTGAAGGATGGTCTCTGCCATCGACTTCTCTCAACCTCAGCGTCAATAGTCAATCCGGCATTCCCTCCTCTGCGCCGTTCATGGTGTATCTGACCATCTTCCTGACCTCCGTATTTCATCCTCCTCTCGTGACGTTCTTGTACTCCATTTTCACCTGATCTGGCAGACCTCGCGTGAGCGCGGGAAATGGTATGCGTTGTGGTCTGCCATCATCGTAGACCGGTCCATTCATTCATCCTCACTTGGGCACATGAGCGGGGGACCAAAGACTCAGGATTCACGCAGTCCGCTGATGAGAGGAGCGAAGCCATGGCGTCCATTCTAATCATTGACGACGACCTTCAGATCCGATCCCTCTTCGGGCAGATCCTGGAGCGAATAGGGCACTGTGTGCTGACAGCGAGCAATGGGAACGAGGGGGTGCAGCTCTTTCGTCAGACACCAGGTGAGGAATCTGGAATGAACACAGTCGTTCTTAAATAACATGTCTTCCACTTCTTTGGCCCTTCTGATCTTCGGTGTCTGCTACCTGGTCATTCTCACCGAACGGATCCACAAGACGATTGTGGCCCTCTCGGGTGCGGCCTTGATGATCGGGCTCGGCGTGGTGT